>Ga0070728_10004523_pt1 | contig 14365 bp, 8 predicted proteins | sample tdDd471_FD_66723 | JGI IMG/M metagenome (GOLD analysis project Ga0070728, IMG submission 66723) | Marine sediment microbial communities from the Atlantic coast under amendment with organic carbon and nitrate - tdDd47.1 | ecosystem: Environmental > Aquatic > Marine > Coastal > Sediment | place...
AATCGTTTGGCAGCAATCCGTAGCCTCTGTATCACAGATGGTAATACTGGAAACATCGGCCATCTCAAGCGGAAGTTCAAGAGAGAGTGGCAAGGCGCTATAGGAAAAGCCTTCATACACATCGCCGTCAAATTTTAGATGGAATCTTTCACTGGCAGGATCATTGATATTGAAGTCAAGATTTAAAGTGAACTTAAGCCCCTCTTCATGACAGTCTATCGTATAAGACAGATCATCGATTTCGCAACTTGGGCAATCAATGGGGTCGAGCGTAGTAAAGTTTCGGCAGTTAGAATCAATATTGTCAATGATAATAAATTCTAGTTCCCGTTCAGGATCGCCTTCAATTGGGCCTACCGTTATAAAGGAAGAACCGTACTCAAAACTACCGTAATCTCTACCATTTCCTCGAACCGTAAACCCTTGTGAACCAGTATTCTGGCTGTCAAATTCAATGTCCACGAAGAATTTGCCCTCTTCACACGGGTGTGCTTCAGCGAAAACATTGCTGATGCTACATTGCGTGGCGCAATCGAGCGGTCCAAATTCTATATAGCCAAAGCAAGCTGGGTTGGCAATGTCGAGGACAAGGATATCTACAATGGTTTCGCCATCTCCAGGGAAAGGACCAATAGACACGCTCTCTTCCTCATAACTAAAGGGGCCAAAAATGGCGCCATCTCCGTAAGCATAGTAACCCAGTGGCCCCGGGCCTTCTTTGTCAAAAGTCAAATCTAAGAGATACAAACCTTCTTCACAGGTGCGTGCGGTGACATTCACGTTGCTGATGGTACATTCTCCACTGGATTCGCAGCTAGGGCGTGGAATCTCGGCTTCAGCGTGGCAGCTAAGGTTGTCATTCTCGGCGACTTTAAAATAGAGGTAATCTGGATGGCCAGCAATTTCTATATCCGTTAGGGTGAGTGGTAGCTGATCGAAGCGATAAAAACCGATCAATCCCTCCCGGCCGAATAGGTCAAAGTACGCATTGGTCGTACCTGAATGAGCGAAGTCAATTTTCAGGTTATAGATGGTACCGCTAGCACTGGGCTCGCAGTCTAGCACCTCCACATTTAAGTCTCCTATTTCACAGTTTGTATTTGGTGTACAAGGATATTCTACGTCTAAGATATAGCAGCAATTCTCTGATTCGTAATCACAAATTTCGATTTGGTCGAAGCCCTCTTCCCGGGTAGAAAAACCGATAGTCACTTCGCTTCCTTCCGCTGGATACTCATAATAAAACCGCTCTCCAGCTAAATTGGTAGCAGAGAATTTTTGTCCCAATCCTACTCCCTCCACCGAAATAAGTGCCAGGAATTCGGTGCCAGCATCATTGCAGCCCATTTCCCATACCCTTACATTGTCAATATTGCAACTTTCTTGTCCTTGACAGTCGGTGGTTAAGATTTCCGTTACGGAAAAACAGGCTAGGTTATCGTTTTCTGCGACTTTGAAATACAGGTTATCGGGATTGCCTTCTGCTTCTAAACCCGTTAGAGAAAGGGGCAAATCTGCGAAGCGATAGAATCCGATTAAACCATTGCGGTCAAAGAGATCAAAATATTCATTTGTCGTGCCGGCATAGTCGAAATCAATTTTTACATCATATACCAGGCCGGTGCTGGTAAGCTGACAGTTTAGAAGTTCAGCCGAGATTGTACCAATTTCACAAGTGCTAGCTGGGAAGCAGGGGTGTTCCAAGGCAAGATTATAGCAACAATCAGGTGAATCATAATCACAAATCAAAATCTCATCATACCCCTGTTGAGTAGCTGAGAAAACAAAGTCGATAGCACCTTGGGTATATTCAAAAATATGTTGCTCGCCAGCTAGATTAGTGGCCACATATTTTTGCCCAATATGCTCACCTTCTACCTTAATACTAGCAATATATTCTGTTTCGGAAACATTACAGTCGACGCCTAATACCGTAGCCCTGATTTCGCAATGTGTTTCGCAAGGCGCAAGTGGTACACTGACTTCTCGGCAACAAGCTTCACTGTCGTTTTCACAAACCGTAAAAGTGAAAACGTCTAGGTTTTGGGTGTTGCTCACTTCATTTAAGGTAAGTGGCAAGGCATCATATTCATAAAACCCAACAAAGTGATCGCCTTGGTAAAGGTCAAAGCCAATTTGTTCGGAAGTTTCATGCGCAAAGTCTAGCTTAATATCGTATTGATAATACTGATTGGGATGTTGCTGACAGCCGATAATTTCCACTGATAGGTCAGAAATGGCACAATCTTCAAAGCAGATATTATCAATGGCAAACTCTTGCCCGCCTAGCAATAGGGTTTCTATATTTCCTTCTAGGCAGAGTAGACCGGTGGAAATAAATTGATTTTCACCCACTGGAGGAGTGATAGAAAGGGTAACACCAGGGGCGATTTCCGTTGGGGCTTCACCAAAGTGATGAAGTACTTTGATCTCTTGTCCATTGACGGCAATATTCTCCTCACCACCGCCATCAAAAAAAGCGATGCAGACTTTGCGAATGGGCCTTTCTAAAGGGGTGAAATCAAAAAAGAGGTTAATATTACTCACAAAAAGATATTTCCCGTCTGCCAGTTCAAAATCAACGAAAACATCTTCCATTACGGTAGCAGCTATAAAATCTGTGCTACCATCAAAGTATTGAAAAGGTTCTAGCTTAACCTCCAGTCCTGCCTCGCTAAAAGCAACACTCCCTGGTTCCTGGCTCTCTCGACCAAAGGTAGCCCCAGTCGCTAAATCTTCGAAAGTAATACAAGAATTAGATTGCCCCCAAGCCAATAAGAGAAAGCAACTAAGGCCGACGGTAAGAAAAATTCTTTTGGGATTAATAATCATTGATTCGTAGTGTTTTCTTTGTGAAATCTATGGTACATCAGATTCGTCTGGATTTTTACCCGCTGTCGTCTAGAAGTACCAGTGATTTTCACCCCAAAATAAGCGTATTCTCACTAGTAATTCCGATTCACGGCTGGTAATCCTATCTGAACTCAAAACAAATTTGCCCATTTTACTATAATAGTGGAAAAACATTATTGTTGTTTTTTTGGAAAAAATGATAGATATTTGTGCTGAAATAGGCATTTAAAGTATTGATAATAAGTAGTTTTTGTAATATCCATTTTTGGATTTTTTTATGATAGATAATAAATTAACTAAACTGTTATCTACTTTTTCTAGAAAGGAATTGACAAGATTCAAAGACTTTGCCCATTCCCCTTACTTCAATAAGCACCAAGAGATCAGGGAATTAGTGAAGTATTTTGATAGGATTTATCCTCGATTTGATGAAAAAAATTGTAATCGAAGGATAATTTTTGAAAATTTATTTCCGGACAAAAAGCATGACCAACCCAAGCTAGCCATCTTGTTTACTTATACACAGCGATTGGTACAAGAATTTCTCATACAGGAACAGGTTGGGCAAGATAATTACTTGAAAGATAGGCTGTTATTGGTCGGGTTGAGACAAAAACGACAGTTTAATCTATACGAAAGTATGCTGAGCCGCACCACAAAGAGCTTGCAGAATCAGCCCATGCGCGATAGTAGTTTTCATCAAAAGGAGTATCATCTGGCCGTGGAGGCGGATTACTTTTATACGAGAATTCGTCGAAAGGGTAGGGATGAAAGCCTCGATCAGCAGTTAGATAGTTTGGATCACTACTACTTGGCCGAAAAGCTGAAAAGCGCCGTAGAAGTGCAAATCCGAAGAAAGATTTTAAAGCAGGATTATATCAACCCGATGATGAATCCTGTATTATCAGAACTGGAACATCATCATCATATTTATCAAGATATCCCTGCCATCGATTTATACTATCGGATATTCTTGATGATTACGGAGAAAGAAACGCACTATTACTTTGATGCCTTGACGGCTTTGAGAGCGCAGGAAAATTGCTTTCCAAAAGAGGAATTAGCAACCGTTTATAATTATTTCCAGAACTATTGTATTGCCCAGATCAATGACAATAAGCCTTCTTTTTTGAAAGAAATCTTCCATTTATATCAATCGCAATTACAACAAGCATTGATTATTGAAGACGGATACTTGCCCGATATGCATTATAAAAATATTGTCACCACAGCGATCCGCTTGAAAGAACTGGATTGGGTGAAGCAATTTATCGAAGATTATCGCCTCGACTTGCGACCGGCAGTAAGAGAAAATGCCTATTCTTTCAATTTGGCCTCCTACTACCATGCGATTGGTGAATATGACCAGGTTTTGGAATTATTGAATCAAGTGGAGTACAGTGATTTTAGGTACAACCTCGGAGCGAAAGCGCTGTTGCTCCGCACTTATTTTGAGCAAAATTCATTTGAAGCCTTGTATTCTTTAGTCGATTCATTTTTGCAGTACCTGCACCGGAATGAGTTGCTGGCGGATTCAAGGCGAATTGGTTACTACCACCTTTTCCGATTGACGAGGAGGGTAGCTCAACTAAAATCGAATTGGCCTTATTGGCGACCGGAGAAAAAAGTGAAAGAATGGAGCAAATTGAAAGAAGATATGGGCCATGCTCCTGCGATTTTTAACAAGGCCTGGCTAGAACGAAGCCTGGATGGCCTAAGGACTGGATTAACTACTTGAAAAAGAGTATCTTTGCCTAAGATGAAACTGTTTTGGAGTCGCAACGTATAATATTTTCGTTAAACTATTGTTACGAAGCTGTTGTTATAGGTGAAAAAAGGAAACCTATTCATTATGAATACATTTTCTATAACAAAAAAATTAAATACGAAATCAAATTATAGGGTCATGAAACAAAAAATTACCTCTCTCTGTCTATTCACCGTTTTCCTTACCGGACCCTTGTTTTCACAATCAATTGTCAATACTGTGGAAGCAGGTACAGCACTTTATTATGCTGATTATTTGGAAGGAAGAAGAACAGCTTCTGGTGAAGTCTTTAGCCAAGCTGAAATGACATGTGCACACAAAAGCTATCCATTTGGCACCTGGCTCCGGGTTACTCGCCTGGACAATCAAAGGTCCGTTACCGTGAAGGTAACTGATAGAGGACCATTTTGTGATGGTTGTGTAGTAGACTTATCTAAAGCTGCTGCCGTGCAAATTGATTTGCTACAAGCGGGTAGAGCAGAGGTGAAAGTAGAAGCGCTAGGGGTTACACAACCCGCAGTGGCACAAAATAATTCAGCTGAACTATTCACAGCTAGAGGGGCTAGTGCTGCCCGTCCAGAGAGCTTCTCTACGATCAGCAGAGCAGTGCCACAATCCTATAGTTCGGTGCCTCAGTCCTATAGCCAAGTGCCACAATCCTATAGTTCGGTGCCGCGTCAGACGAGTTCTAGAATAATTACGAGTACAAAAAGTCCGAGTGGTGAGCTATCTGCTTGGGAACAGGAATTAAGAAATTCAAGTTCCGCACAAGTTAGACCTCGTACCTACAGCTATACTTCTCCTACACTCGCGAGCAGAGCGGGAACCAACAGCGGATCAATACGGGAAAGAACGACGACTCGTGCAGCGGCTACGGCCACCAGCGGTAGCGCTTCATGGACACCGAACCTGGCGATTAAGGGGGTAGCTCCGGAAACCACTCCTGTTCCCAGTAATGTGCCTAGTAGTTTCAATAATGTTTCTCCTAGAATAATAGCAGGATATGGGGTACAACTAGCTTCTTATGCTAACTATGATAACGCTGATAAGCGGCAAAGAACAGTATATGCTCAAGGAGTAACCAATGTATTTATCAAGCAGGGAGTGAGTAAGAATGGAGCACAAGTCTTCCGAGTAGTGGTGGGGCCTTTTAGCGACCAACAAACGGCTGCTCAAAGCTTGCAACAGATCAAGCAGACTTATGCTTTGAATGGCTTCGTAGTAAACCTACAGAAACAATAGAAAATCCTTGGAAGAAATCTTACGGATGGGAAGTGAGATGTATTTCAAGCTAGAATAGAGATCAAGAATGCGGGTTTACGATTGCATCCAATCGTAAACCCGCTATTTTTTTATACCCCTTCTTCCATATTCTCATTGACTTCTCGTTCAATGGTTTGAAGGTACCGATTCAGGCGTTCCATGGGCTTCACGATTGCTACTCTTCCAGAACGTACAAATTCGAAAATTCCAACGACCTTGAGTTCTTCCAAAAGGGCCTTGGTTTCTTTTTCGTGTCCGGTCTTTTCAATCACGATATACTCTTCCTCAATTCTAAGTACCCGAGCATTATATTTTCGGATAATTTTTTCCACTAAATTGCTACCCGAAAAGATTTCAGTCGGCACTTTATAGAGTGCAATTTCCTGGTAGACAATCTCATCATCGGCGTAGTAGAAGGCTTTGATTACGTCAATTTGCTTCTCTAGTTGCCCCATCAGTTTCTTGACAGAAGACAATTGGAGATTGACCACAATCGTAAATCGATGGATTCCAGGATCCGAAGACTCCGAGGTGGTAAGGCTAATAATATTGATATGTCTTCGGGTAAATACCGAAACCACCCTAGCCAATAAACCCGTATTATTTTCTGTAAAAACCGTAATGGTATATTTATTCTTTGCTTCCATTTTTTTTGACTTTTGCCCAATCGGGGCCCAGGTTTTGTAAATTAAGGATCATATCAAGAATAACTGGTAAGACTTCGCCACTTCTTTCGAGCTTAACCAGCCTTAAAAATACTCGCCTTAGCGCTGCTTGGCCTGCGTTTTTTGCCTGGTCTTAGCTCTAAATAATTGGCCGATATTATCACAACTTATTCTTTACATGCGTCCTAAGATGCAGAAGGTTCTAGTACAATCTCATCAACGGCCTTTCCAGAAGGCACCATTGGGAAGACGTTTTCTTCTTTTTCTACCTCAATGTGCAATAAAAATGGCCCTTCATGAGCGATCATTTCCGCCACGGCATCCTTCAGCTCTTCAGGTTTTGAAATCTTACGTCCGGGAACGCCAAAGCCATCCGCAATTTTTATGAAATCAGGATTTTCCAATTCTACCGAAGAATACCTTCTATCGAAGAATAACTGTTGCCACTGGCGAACCATCCCGAGATAATTATTATCTAACAATACGATTTTTACGCCTACATTCCATTGTGCACACATGCCTAATTCTTGTATCGTCATCTGGAATCCTCCATCTCCGATAAAGGCGACTACTTCTCTCTCTGGCTGGGCAAGTTTAGCGCCAAAAGCGGAAGGTAGACCAAAACCCATGGTGCCAGCTCCACCCGAAGAAACCCACTGATTGGTGGATTCATAGGAATAATAGCGAGCGGCAATCATTTGATGCTGCCCTACGTCGGTGGCTACAATAGCTTGTCCGTTGGTTTGATCCGATACCTCTTTCACGGCCATACCCATCTTAATATACCCATCGGTAGAAGCAACAACCGCTTTGCTAATGACTTTCTCTTGTTCAATCGCTTGATACTCGGCTGATTTGGCTAACCAAGCTGGATAAGACTTTTCTTCGACTAAAGGGAGCAATTCCTCCAGTGCCATCTTGGCGTCAGCAATGACGGGTACATGAGCATAAACGTTCTTACTGATCTCTGAAGGATCTATTTCGATATGGATGACTTTGGCTTGTTTGGCGTAGGCATTAAGTCGACCAGTTACCCGGTCATCAAAACGCATTCCAATAGCAATGAGCACATCACACTCATTTTGCATCATATTGGGCCCATAATTGCCATGCATGCCCAGCATACCAATGTGTAAAGGGTGCTTAGAAGAAATGGATGACAAGCCGTGAATCGTGCAAGCAGAGGGAATCCCCGTTTTTTCTACAAATGCTTTGAACACTTCTTGTGCATGCGCGATTTGAATCCCATGTCCCGCCAAGATAAGTGGTTTTTCAGCCTTATTAATCAAGGCAGCAGCTTCTCTAATCGCTTCCGGATCAATTTTGGGAAGCGGGTTGTAACTGCGTATAGGCCGACGACCCTGGTATTCAAAATCGATATCTTCCAGCTGTGCATTCTTAGTAATGTCAATCACGACAGGGCCTGGACGTCCTGAATTGGCAATGTAAAAGGCTTTAGCGAAAACAGAAGGAATTTCAGAGGCCTTGGTGATTTGGAAGTTCCACTTGGTCACCGGCATCGTACAATTGATCACATCTGTTTCTTGAAAAGCATCACTACCCAAGAGGTGACTAAAGACCTGTCCCGTAATACAGACCAAAGGGGTTGAGTCAAGGATCGCATCGCCTAGCCCAGTAATTAAATTCATGGCACCAGGACCTGAGGTAGCCATACAGACACCGATTTTCCGGGTAACACGGGCATAACCTTGAGCGGCATGGATAGCCCCTTGTTCGTGCCTGGGTAAGATATGGCGAAGTCGATCTTGATAATAGAAAAGGGCATCATAGACGGGCATTATCGCGCCACCTGGATATCCAAAAATGGTATCAACATTCTCTTCCAGAAGGCATCTTAGGATGGCTTCTGCCCCCTTGATCGTTTCCTTCTGTTTTGTTGCGCTAGCTTCTGAGGCTGTTTGAGTATTGCTTTTCATGGCATTACAATTTGCTGATTCTACGTGATAATTTGCTAATATAGAGAGCCTTACATGGCGTCTGTCACACAGCCTTCACTGGCCGATGAAACAGTTAATGCATATTTTCTAAGATAACCAGTGGTAGCCCTTGGTGCAGGTGCTTCCCACTTGGCTTTTCTGGCTTGTATTTCTTCGTCGGATAGGGAGACTTCCAATTTATTATTGACGGCATCAATAGTAATGATATCTCCATTTTTAAGTAGGCCAATCAGCCCTCCCTCTTGGGCTTCTGGTGTGATGTGCCCCACTACAAATCCGTGTGTACCTCCTGAAAAACGACCATCTGTGATCAAGGCTACTTGTTTGCCTAATCCTTGACCCATGATAGCCGAAGTAGGCTTCAGCATTTCTGGCATTCCGGGTGCGCCCTTGGGGCCAGAATAGCGGATGACAATCACTTCGCCTGCTACAATTTCTCTTTTCTGAAGGGCCTCATTCAAATCTTGTTCACTTTCAAAAACGTGAGCAGGGCCACTAAAGATTTCTCCTTCTTTCCCTGTGATCTTGGCTACCGATCCTTGCTCAGCGAGATTTCCATACAAAATCTGAAGATGGCCGGTGGCTTTGATCGGTTCTGCAAAAGGACGAATGATCTGTTGCCCCGCTTGCAAGGGTTCTACCTCCGCCAAATTCTCAGCTACCGTTTTCCCAGTTACGGTCATACAGTCGCCGTGCAAATAACCTGCATCTAGTAACAGTTTCATTACCGCAGGAACACCCCCTACATTGAATAAGTCCTCCATGACGTATCTACCACTAGGCTTTAGGTCGGCCAAGAAAGGTGTTTTGTCACTGATTTTCTGAAAATCATTAATGTCCAATTCAATTCCAACAGAATGCGCAATGGCCAGAAGGTGAAGGACTGCATTGGTAGATCCGCCTAATACCATTACCAAGGTGATTGCATTTTCGAAGGATTTTCGCGTCATGATGTCACGTGGCTTAAGATCCATCTCCAGCAAATTGCGGATCGCTTTTCCAAGTCTTTCACAATCCATCCCTTTATCGCCATGATCGGCGGGAATCGAAGAGTTATAAGGCAAACTCATGCCCAAAGCCTCAATAGCCGAAGCCATCGTATTGGCTGTATACATTCCACCACAAGCGCCAGGCCCAGGACAAGAACTTTTTACCACGGCTTTGAAATCTTCAGGGGTGATTCTTCCGGCATTCTTTTCTCCCAGCGCTTCAAAGGCTGAAACAATATCTAGTTTTTGATCGAGGTGACAACCTGGACTAATTGTCCCGCCGTACAACAGAATAGAAGGCCTATTCAAACGACCAAGGGCAATCATAGCTCCAGGCATATTCTTATCGCAACCGACGACCGGGATTACCGCGTCATACCATTGAGCAGATACTACCGTCTCGATTGAATCAGCAATTAGGTCGCGAGAAGGAAGCGAGAAACGCATCCCCGTCGTACCCATCGACATACCATCACTTACACCAATCGTGTGAAAAATTAATCCCACCAAATCATTATCAACCACGCCAGTCTTTACTTGCTTGGCTAAATCATTGAGGTGCATATTACAAGTGTTGCCTTCCCAGCCCGTACTGACGATACCGACCTGAGCCTTCTTCATATCTTCCTCGGTCAAACCTATACCATATAGCATCGCCTGTGCTCCGGGCTGTGTTTCATCCTGTGTAAGGGTACGACTGTATTTGTTCAGCTGATTCATGTTACGCTTTATTTTTCAGTATAATTAGTTGTGAACCTAAAGTTAAGTCTGTGTCAAAGAGAATTCTAATGAAAAATTAAAAAACTTACGAGCCTAAGCAAGTGTTTGTGTTGATTAAATTGTTGATTATTAATGCTTTAAACCTTTGCTTCTTACGAGTTAAAGCAGCACTTTATGTTGCTTCTGGAAAACAAAAAAGCCGTCCTCCCCAGGAGAACGGCTTTTTTGAACATGTTGAGCTTCAATTGATCAATACCATCCTCCTAGGTGTGTCTTTTCAATAGTGACCACCACAATAATGACGACGATAATGATATTAAATAAAGAATTTCTCATCATAGATTGACAAATGTGAACCAAATTAATTGAAAATGCAAATAATTTGCTAAAAAGCTTTAGCTCATCTATTGATCCAATCGGAACCCTACCCGCAAACCTGCATACCATTGGGTAAGGCTAGAGCTTGCTTCGTCGACGGTCAATCTTCCTGATTCATCATCTGCTGTTCCTAAAGAATCCCAGCTAATACTAGGGAAATAGCGTAGCCCAATCATGGGCGTTATCGTTACGAGATTAGATAAACCTACATCCAGACCGATACCCGCACCGATGCTAAAACTAATATCGTTGGCATCGAAGGTTTGTTCCTGGTAGACGAGTTCGCTTCCCGCGTAGGTGAGTCCCGGCGAAATTTGCAGAAATATTCCTGTGCCGATTTTTGGCCCCTGCTTCGAGAAGGTTGGACAACCGCAATCTCCGTTGATATCAAATAGATATATATTGGTATTGAAAAAGAAGCTGGTAAAATTGGCATTATTGGCCCAGCCTTCCGAGGAAAAATTCTGATTCAATTGACTATAATTAAGCTCCGGAAGAAATTCCACCCGGTAGTTTTTGAGCCTAAACCAATAATCTACGCCAACGGACCAGCCATTGCCAATCACACTTTCTGTTGTATTATTCGTAGCAGAGCTTACCTGCCAATCCGCAGCATCACTAAAGTGATAGCTGCCTTTTATACCAAACTGTGCCTGGAGTGATAAGCCAAAACACAGACAAATACTGAATACCAAAACTTTTCGCATGCTCTAAGGGTTTTGTTTTGAAACTAGCCATTGCTTTGGGATCCTTTTACCGGATCAAAGGACAATAACTGGATGTATTGGAAATAATAGGGCGCTTGTGATTCGTGAGTGGCTAGCGGTTTTGAAATTTGAAAACCTGAGTAAGCCAAACACTTAAGCGTAGGTTCAAATTTGCCGCTTGGCCAATGGATGGAGGTTTAAACCTACACTAAGCCCATTTCCTTAGTGTATTAAAACGTTATAAAGTGACATTTTGTGCGCAAATGTCAATTTAAAATCTGAGAGATAGACACTCGACTTGAATTATAAGCCAATAAAGGCTGAAATAAGTTGATAGAGCTAGCTATCTTTGCGTCGCAAAAAAAAATGAATGAAGACGAAGACACTTCGAAAAGATAAAGTCAATGTAATCACCTTAGGTTGTTCAAAAAACCTGGTGGATTCTGAAAATATCGTTACCCAGCTGCAAGGTAATGACTATGAAGTCGTTCACGATAGCAATGACGAAGATGCCAATGTGATCATCGTCAATACTTGTGGATTCATAGATTTAGCAAAGGAGGAATCAGTCAATACTATTTTGCAATATGCAGATATCAAAAAGCAGGGCGGAATTGATAAGCTTTATGTGACGGGCTGCCTTTCTCAACGCTACAAAGATGATTTAGAAGTCGAAATTCCTGAAGTAGATGCCTACTTTGGGACACTGGAGCTTCCCTCTTTGTTGGCTAAATTGGAAGCAGATTATAAGCATGACTTGATTGGGGAGCGATGGATTAGTACACCACAGCATTATGCCTATCTGAAAATTTCAGAAGGTTGTAATCGTACTTGTTCCTTTTGTGCCATCCCACTTATGCGGGGGAAACATGTCTCAAAACCCATCGATCGTTTGGTGAAAGAGGCTGAGAATTTGGCCCGACATGGCGTGAAGGAATTGATGTTGATCGCACAGGAATTGACTTATTACGGCTTGGATATCTATAAGAAAAGGGAATTGCCTGCTTTGCTGCATGCCCTCGCCGATGTCGATGGCATTGACTGGATTCGCTTACATTATGCCTATCCTAGTAAATTCCCTACTGAAATCTTTGATGTGATGGCCGAGCGCCCCGAAATCTGTAATTATTTGGATATGCCCTTGCAACATGCCAATAATGCTGTGTTGGAGCGTATGAGGCGACAAATTACTCGGCAAGAAACCGAGGATCTGGTGGCGCTGGCCCGAGAAAGAGTACCAGACTTGACCTTGCGGACCACCATGCTAGTGGGCTTTCCCGGAGAAACGGATAAAGAATTTGATGATTTGTGCCAGTTTGTTGAGAAGATGAAGTTTGACCGATTAGGGGTCTTTCAATACTCACATGAGGAGGATACAATTGCCCATGCATTAAAGGATGATATTCCTGCCGAACTGAAGGCCGAACGGGCCAATGCGCTAATGGCTATTCAGCAAGATATTTCTTTCGAAAAAAATCAAGCGAAAATTGGTAAAACCTTCAAAACGCTTTTTGATCGCAAAGAGGGAGAACACTTTGTCGGGCGTACAGAAGGAGATTCTCCCGAAGTAGATAATGAAGTGCTGGTGACTGCGGCTGATAATTATGTCAGAGTGGGAGATTTTGCTGACATCGAAATCACAGATGCATCTGAATATGATTTATTTGGTAAAGTAATACAGGAGTAAGATGTCACTAATAAGCTTGTAGCACTACCTTTTGCATTTGACGATTACCTTCGTCCAATACCTCGATAAAATACAGTCCATTTGTGGGTAGGCTCGACCATTGCATGGTATTTTCGCCTGCTTGTACCCACTGTTGGTGAATAAGTCGCCCTTGTACGTCAAACCAACGTAGTAGTTGTGGCTTAATACCGGTCTGATCCAAATAGATACTTTGATCCGCTCTCATCGGATTGGGGAACCTGAGTGTAGCCTTTCCTTCGATAATGTCATTCGTACTGGTAAGTCCGCCATTATTAGGCCGAAGAAACAGGACAAAGCCATCGTGATCCGAACTTCTTTCTACGATATTAGGGTTGTTGCCATAGACCCAAGAATTGTCTGCATTCCCTCTCGCAAATTCAAAACCTTCAACTTGGAAATCATTCAACTCCGTGCTTAGGCAATGATCAATCATCTGCGAATTTCCTTGAAATATATAGGAGTATCTATCAACAGCAGCTAAGTGCTCCGAGTGCTTGATCAAAGGAGGACTCACGATGTTTTCATTTCCCAATAAAGCGCCTTCGGTTGGCGTGCCAGCAATTTGATTGACCACATCAACATAGCCATCCGAAAATTCATAGGCATTAAAATCGCCGACCACTACGAGATTTTCATGGCGAAGATCTTGGACGATCTCTGCCACAGAGATAGCCTGTTCCTTTCTTTTGGTTCTGACAAAGAAGGAATTCCCTCCCTCAATACCTAAGAGTGAGCGCAGGTGAAGATTTAATACTTTGATGGGAGTAGGTGGGGTGGTGGCGATCTGTCCAGATAAGAGGATCGGGGGCCGATCATGCAAGGTGCCTCCAATACTCAAGAATTCATTTTTGCTGAGTTGAGATAAAGCCAGATCAGTGAGCGTAGGCTGAACCAGAAAGGCTGTGTGGATATTACCATTACTACTTAAAAATTGTACCTGATAATTGACCTGAGGAGCAAGTTGCCGAATATGAAAAGCCAGATCCTCCATTTCAGCTTGACCACCGATTTCCTGCAAGGCCAATACATCTGGTGATTTCAGGGAATTAACCACGTACAGCGCCATTTTTTTTACTCGAGAATTATAGCCAGATTCATCCTTGATCAAGCGCAGCGTATTAATGGAACCCACGCTAAATTCACCCGCATTTTTGTCTCTAACTGCTCGTACTAAATTTTCCCCCTTGAGTTCATAAGTGACAGGGAAAGCTACGTATTGTTGATCTACCTGTACCATAATCCCCGTCGTCTGGATTTCCATTTCAGCGGAAATAAAGCGGTTATTAGGCTGACTAAACGCATCTAGATCCATCCAGAATAATTCGGGATTGCCATCCCAGCTAGGTAGATTAGGAA
>Ga0070728_10004530_pt1 | contig 14351 bp, 13 predicted proteins | sample tdDd471_FD_66723 | JGI IMG/M metagenome (GOLD analysis project Ga0070728, IMG submission 66723) | Marine sediment microbial communities from the Atlantic coast under amendment with organic carbon and nitrate - tdDd47.1 | ecosystem: Environmental > Aquatic > Marine > Coastal > Sediment | place...
GATGAAGTCCGTGCAATAACCTCTGCCTCCCGTGATGGCACCAGCACGGTTGATGTCGAATACGCCCTTGAAACCGACATGGGCGCAGCACTCGATCAGGTTAAAAACGAAGTCGCACAGATTCGTAACCTGCCGGAATCTGCCGAAGAGCCGAAGATCACACTGGTTAACCGCAACGAGCGTGTCGCGCGCGTGGTGCTGTCCGGCCCGGTGCAGGAACAACTGCGACCGTTAGCAGAACGTTTCGAACGTGAGCTGCGTGCCCGTGGCTTGTCACGCATTGAGATCATCGGCCTGCCGCAGGAAGAGATCGCGATAGACATCGCGCCGGAACGCTTAAGCGAAATGAACATGTCGCTGGAGGACGTTGCGAATCGTGTGCGTGGCACCAGCCTCAATGTGCCGGCAGGCAGCATCGGCAGCCGCGATGTGGCCCGCCAGCTGCGCAGCGAAGACGCGGCCCGCACAGTTGAAGAGTTCAACGATATTCCTGTCTCTACAGACAGCGGCGGTAAGCTCATCACCCTGCGTGACATCGCCACGATTTCCCGTCGCGCCAAAGACAACGAGATCCGCTTCTTCGCGAACGGGCGTCCTGCCGTGGAATTGCAGATCAATCGTTCGGAAGCCGAAGATGCGTTAACGGTTGCAGGCAACATGAACGGCTGGGTGGAACAGGCCCGCGCCGGATTGCCGCCCAACGTGCAGCTCGATGTGTACGACGAAGTGTGGCGCAGTGTCGATGAACGCATTGATCTGATGGTCAGCAATGCATTCTCCGGACTCGTTCTGGTGTTGATCGTGCTCTATATATTCCTGAACGGTCGCGTGGCGTTCTGGGTGGCTGTGGGTATTCCGGTATCGGTGTTTGCCGCACTCATGGCGCTGTATCTGTTCGGCGGCACCATCAACGTGATGACGCTGTTCGCGATGATCATGACCTTCGGCATCATCGTGGACGATGCCATTGTGGTGGCCGAGGAAGCCGTAACGCGCTTCCAGAACGGCGAAGGGCCGCTGAACGCGGCCGAGAACGCTGCCACTTCGATGTTCGCACCTGTTACCGCAGCATCTTTAACCACTGTTGCAGCCTTTGCACCGCTGATGGCGATTGGTGGGCCGACCGGGTCCATCCTGTTCGCTATTCCGCTCGTCGTAATCTGTGTGGTACTGGCATCGCTGGTCGAGTGCTTTGTTGTATTACCCGGTCACTTGCGTCATTCATTGCAGGGCACGGTTGAACATCAACCGGCCGGCTGGCGCCGCGCCATTGATGTGCGCTTCAACCGTTTCCGTGAAGATACTTTCAAGCCCTGGGTGGCACACGCCATTAAGGAACGCCGCACCACTCTCGCTATCGCCTTTGCCGGCATTATTGTGGCGATTGGTTTGCTGGCTGGCGGCCGCATCGGCTTCTCGTTCTTCCCGCAGCCGGACGGCACCACCATTACCGCCAGCGCACGCTTTGTGTCCGGTTCACCGCCGGAACGCATGGAGCAGTTTCTGGTGTACGCCGTGGATGCCGTTCGCGAAGTTGAACAGGCGTCGGGTGACAACTTCATCAAGCTGGTCGTTGCCAAACAGAATGAGAACAGTCAGGGCGATGTTGGCGCACACATTGGCGCCATCACACTCGAGCTGACCAAACCCGACACCCGTCCGGAGTGGACCAACCAGCGCATCATCCGCGAATGGCAGCGGCGCGTGGTGCAGCCGCCCGGCATGGAGTTCTTCCTGATCAAATCGAGCCGCGGCGGTGTGCCGGGTGCCGATCTGGACATCAGCCTGACCGGAGTCGATGCCGAAACACTGAAGCTGGCCTCACTCGATCTGCAGAACTCGATGCGCGAACTCACCGGCGTCAGTGGTGTGCGTGATGACCTCGCCTACGGCAAAGAACAACTGATTTTTGAGATATCCCCCACTGGTCGCGCCATCGGTCTCGACGGCGAGTCGCTGGGCAATCAGCTGCGCGCCTATTTTGAAGGCGAACTGGTGCAGATATTCCAGGACAAAGGCGAAGACGTGGAAGTGCGTCTGCGTCTGGCCGAGAACAATCGTGACTCTCTGCGCTCGCTGTCATCCCTGCCCATCGTGCTGGACGACGGCAGCAAGGCCAGCCTCGCTAACGTGGCCGACCTCTCCTATGCCCGCGGCTTCGATGACTTGAAACATAACAACGGCTTACTCGCCGCCCGTGTCACCGCCGACGTGGACAGAGCATTGAACAATGCCAACGCTATTCGCGCGGGCTTTAGCCGCACGGTAATGCCGGAGTTGGTAAAAAATTACGGCGTTAACTGGCGTTACGTGGGTAAGGCTGAAGAGCAATCGGAATCAGTCGGTGGCATCGGAGTGGCCCTGCCGCTGGCACTGCTAATGATCTACATCATCCTCGCCTGGGTGTTCGGCTCGTACGTCTGGCCGTTAGCCGTGATGAGCGTCATCCCGTTCGGTCTGGTGGGCGCCGTGTTCGGTCACTGGCTGCTCGGTTTTGATATGACAATGATGTCGGTGTTCGGCATCTTCGGCCTGATGGGCATTGTCATCAATGACTCGATCATCCTAACGGTCGCGTTCAAGGAATACCGCGAAGCAGGTATGCCCGCCCATGAGGCTGCCGTGAATGCATCCGGCAAACGCTTGAGAGCAGTGTTGTTGACCTCACTGACCACCATCGTTGGCGTTCTGCCGCTGCTGTTTGAAACAGCCCTGCAGGCGCAGTTCCTGAAACCGATGGTTATCTCGCTCAGCTTCGGCCTGCTGTTCGGCACGTTCATCGTTTTGTTGTTGCTACCGGCACTGCTCACCGGCATCGAGTCGTTGCGACAGACACTGCTGAACGTACGCAGCGACTTAGTCGCCCTGTTACCGGCCAACAAGCTGGCCATCTTCTCCGGACTGGCTGCACGCATGACGCGCCGCGACCCGGCGACAAGCAATGCGAGTGGAGGTGAGTCATGAGCACTGGCAATGATCAGTCCACGAATGTCGCAGCGGCGATAGATACCCGCTCAGATGCCATTGCCCAGGCCGCATGGGAAGCCCTGCGGATCAACCATGCCAATCTGGATCTGCGTTATGGCGGCAACGTACAAAGCGTCTGGCGCGATCATTTCGCCCAGCGGCTTTCAGAGCTCTCGGTCGCTCTGGCCAGCGGTGACAACCGTTTGTTCGGCGAGCGTCTCGCATGGGCACGTTCCGCCATGGAATCACGCGGCCTTGCCACCGACGATATGGAATACAGCATTGCCGCTTTACGCAGTGCTTTAGGCAACACGCTGGATGGTCCCGACAACGCGCTTGCTCAAGCCTGCATTGACGAAGCCATGCAGGTGGTCGCCAGTGATGTGAAAGGTTTAAGTGAGTCCGCACTGGATGCCGGCGCACCGTTAGACAAACTGGCGCTTCAATACATTCAGGCGGTGGTTGCGGGTAATGTGACCCAGGCGATGCAACTGATTCTGGATGCGGCCGAACGCGACATCAGTGTCAGCGATGCTTATCTGAAAGTGCTGTTACCAGCCCAACAGGAAGTCGGCCGGCTCTGGCACATCAACGCGTTAACGGTGAGCGAGGAACACCTCGTCAGCCACACCACCCAACGCCTGATGGCCGCTCTTGCTGCTACAGCCACGCGTGCACCGGACAACGGCTATACCGTCGTCGCGGGTTCGGTGATGGGCAACTCCCACGACATCGGTATTCGCGCTATCGCCTACCTTATGGAACTCGACGGCTGGCGCACGATTTACCTGGGCTCGGACATCCCCAGGGATGAACTGCCGGCGGCACTGGACGGCTTTGAAGCGGATGTGCTGATGCTATCGGTCGCCCTCACCTCACAGATCCCTGAAACCCGCAAAACCATTGAGGAAATCCGGGCACAAGGTAAGCATCCGGTGAAGATTCTGATCGGCGGTAACGGTCTGGCCGGCCGCGGTGAACTCTGGAAAGACTTAGGTGCCGACGGCTCTGCCCGCTCCGCTAACAGTGCGCTTACTAAAGCTTTGCAACTCGCACAGCAGTAGCCGGACTCCTATAAAAGAAGCTTGTCAGGTAAAAAATGGGTGTCAGGCAGGCCGTGCTTCAACCACAACGGCGTGCTTCAACGCTTCTTCGAAGTCACCTTCGTTCAGGCTTTTGTCTTTATTCAGACGGATATCGTGATACGCCGCGTCCTGCGGATACACACCCAGATAAAAGCTAAGCCATTTGCGAATGGCGTCGGCATCTTCATAGATCGCTATTGCCGAGTAACGTCCGTCTTCGCCGCGAACTCTTAACACCACTTCTGCACCACCGCGCAGATTCCGCCACCACTGGTTTTCTTTCGCGGTAAAGCAACGCACAACACCGTCAGTCTCAACGTAACGCACCGGTGTGGTGAACTGTCTGCCGCTGTTCCTGCCGGTAAAGGTGATCAGCATGATGCCTTTGCTCCACAAGCCATGCACCGGCGAGCGTAAAAACATTTTCATCATCGGGTTGATGACGGCAAACATAAATTCAGGGACTTTCATGTCAGCACCTCTTGATAATCAGAACCACCGGTTCTGCTTTGTTCTTGCGTATTCCCATCTTAATTAAGGCTTCGCAAAAGCCCTGCCCTCAGATGCTGCGCCGCGCTCAAACTTACAAAATGAAACAGCTGTAACAAATTGCAACTAAAGGGGTTTTTCACCATCCGCACCCCCTGCCCCTGCGAATCTTCATATACACACGCTGAATAAAACTTACGGAGGTGTGTCATGAAACGCAGAGCCTTACTCGCCGGAGCCGGTGCCGCCGCAGCCACTCCTTTCTTTAACAGCTGGGCCGGACTGACCAGCCGCGAAACCGCCAATGAAAAGATGGTACTCAGCAACTTCAACAGCGGCTATGTGCGGCCGGGTGTTGCCTGGCAGGGATTCAGTGATCGCGTTATGGGTGGTGTATCAACCGCCAAACTCGATACCGCGTTTATTGACGGCAAGCAGTGCGTACGCCTCTCGGGCAACGTGACCCGCGAAAACAACGGCGGCTTCATTCAGCTGGCGCTGATCTTCGGACGTAACTACGCCGAACTGAACGCCTCCGGTTACAAAGGCGTGGAAGCGCTGGTTTACGGCAACAACGAACGCTACAACATTCACGTACGCACCCCCGACTGCGACTGGTACGACCAGTCTTACCGCATGACCTTCTTCGCCGAGCCGCAATGGCAACGTATCCGCGTTCCCTGGGAAGCGTTTGAAGGTAACCGCGTGAGCGAGCCGCTGGATAACAGCCGCCTCGTGCGCCTCGCAGTACTGGGCTGGATGCGGGAGTTTGATGCAGACATCGCGCTGGCCGAGATCTCGTTGTACTCATAACTCATCTAATTACAGCCGCCTGACTGTTTCGCGGTCGCCGGACCCGTAAGACACTCCAGCGCCGTAAACTGTGAAAAAATAGGACGTCATGGATCCGGTCACTCAAGGCGTCGTTGGCGCCAGCGTCCCGCAGGCAATCAGTCGCAAGACAACCATTGGCCTCGCCACCCTGCTCGGCTGGCTGTCCGGCATGGCACCGGACCTGGACACCTTCATCCGCTCAAGCACAGATCCGTTCCTGCGACTCGAATTTCACCGGCAGTTCACGCACTCGCTGATCTTTATACCGGTGGGTGCACTGATCTGCGCCACGGTGTTTTACCACCTGTTCGCAAAGCGCCGGCAGCTCAGCTTCAAACTCACCTACGTTTTTTGTCTGCTGGGCTATGCCACCCACGGCTACATCGATGCCTGCACCAGTTATGGCACACAATTGCTATGGCCCTTCAGCAACGAACGCTTTGCCTTCAACACCATCTCGATTGTCGACCCGGTATTTACCGTGCCGCTGCTGGTACTGGTGTTCACCGGTGTATTCCGCAAGAACCCGCTGTTCGGCAAGCTCGCGTTGTGCTGGATCGTGCTGTATCAAGGGCTAGGTATCTATCAGCATCTGCGGGTGGAAGCCATTGGCTACGAGCTGGCCGCTGAACGTGGTCACACGCCTATACGGCTGGAGGTAAAACCCAGCTTCGGCAATCTGCTGCTGTGGAAAGTCATCTACGAGATTGAAGACGGTTACTACACCGACGCCGTGCGCGCCGCACCGACTGTCACTGTATTCCGCGGCTCGTTTATCCCTCGTCTGGTCATCGAACGCGACCTGCCCTGGCTGGACCCACGCTCGCAGCAGGCCCGCGATATAGAACGCTTTAACTGGTTCTCACGTGGCTATCTGTCACTGGATCCGGACAACCCGTACCGCATTATCGATATGCGCTACTCATTGGTACCCAACGAGGCCACGGGTATGTGGAGTATCTGGCTCGACCCCGATGCCGGCCCGGATGATCATGTTGAAATGAAACAGGACCGGGACACCGGCGGACCGAAACGCGAAATCTTCTTCAAGATGTTACGCAACGAGCCATAACCATGCTGAAACTCTTTCAACCGAAACGTGCGTTCGGGCTGCCCTGCCCCAGCGCGTTCTGCGTCAAGCTCGAAACCTATTTGCGCATGGCAGACATCCCCTATGAACTGATGGATGGTGAACCCACCGATGCACCGAAGGGCAAAGTACCGTGGATTGAAGATGGCCCTGAGGACAACCGCATGTCGATGGGTGACTCCAGCTTCATCATCGACTACCTGAAACAAACCTACGGTGACCCGCTCGACAGCGTGCTGAGCAACGAACAGCAAGCCACCGGTCGCGCTGTGCAACGCATGCTGGAGGAAAGCCTGTACTTCGTGTCGTCCTATTCAAAGTGGGTCGATGACGGCGGTTTCAAAATCTATTCAGCCCAGCTGTTCGGTCACCTGCCGGAAGACCAGATGGACACGGTGCCGCCAATGGTGCGCGACATCGTCACCAAGAAACTGAAAGCCCAGGGCATTGCCCGCCACAGCAGCGATGAGGTCTACGCGATAGGGATTGGTGATATTCAGGCATTTGCCACCCTGCTGGGCGACAAGCCCTACCTGTTTGGCGACTCTTCGTCTTCCAGGCCGACGTCGTTTGATTGCTGCGCGTTAGGCGTGATCGGCAATATCAAAGACGGTCCGTTCGATGTGCCTATCAGAGACGAGATACGTGGCAATGAGCGCTTAAGCGCCTACATCGATCGTATGCGCTCAACGTACTTTGCAGATCTGGCTTAAGTTCTTACTTCTTGCTGTCGAGCAAGTGGCGCACACCACCACTGGGGTCTTCAACATCGCCGGGACGGCGCGGAATCAGATGCACATGCGCGTGCGGAATGGTCTGACCGGCTACATCGCCGACATTGATACCGACATTAAAGCCGGCGACGGAGGCATCGTTCTCTTCGATTTCTTCGCGGACTTTGTCGAGCAGGTCATCACAGGCACCCTTCTCGTAGTCCGACAGCTCGAAATAATCCTCTACATGGCGGCGGGGAATAATCAGCAAATGACCCTGGGTAACCGGACTCTCGTCGATCACGGCATAGGCCATCACGTTGGACGCGATCATCTTGCTGTTCGGCACACTGCACAAAGGACATTTTTCGCTCATGAGAACTTCCTTCGGTAAATCCGGTACTCCCGATACTTGCCGGAATTATGTCCCGGGACAGGCGGGCTGCGCGTTGACGCAGTTCTCATTCAGAACTCAAAACACCCCGCAAATAGCGGAATAACCTCCGGAAAACGAGTATTTTAGCGATTGCCGGACGGGCTGCTGCGACGCCGCTTGCCAGCGCCTCCACCGGGCTTACGGTTGCGTGCGGGCTTCTGCCCTGCCTTGCCGCGGCTTTGGTTACGATTCTGGTTACCCGTTTTTTTGCCGGATTTCTTTGCTGATTTCTTCGCGGTTTTCTTTCCGGCTTTCTGCTCGGTTTTCTGGCCGGATGAACCCTGACTGTCGGCAGACTTCTGCCCGGATTTTTTTCTGCGGCTTTTATTGCGATTACCTGAATTACGGTTACCTGAGCTGCGATTACCTGAGCCGCGATTACCTGAACTACGACCACCTGAACTGCGTCGGCCATCCGAACGCGCAGCGCCGTCTTTACCACGGCGCGGTTCGTCGTCTTCTGCGCCACCGCCTGCACCCGGCTCGTAGCCTTCCGGCACTTCCTGCTCAATCTTCACACCAAGCAAACGCTCGATACCGCGCAGATAATCCCGCTCGTCTTTGGAAACCAGCGAGATCGCATGACCGTCCTGCCCCGCCCGTGCAGTACGACCGATGCGGTGCACGTAGTCTTCCGGCACATTAGGCAACTCGAAGTTCACCACGTAAGGCAGGTCTTTGATGTCCAGACCGCGTGCAGCGATGTCCGTCGCCACCAGCACACGCACTTTGCCCTCTTTAAACTCTTTCAGCGCACGGGTACGCGCACTCTGCGACTTGTTGCCGTGAATAGCCGATGCGCTGATGCCGTCGCGTTCTAACTGAGTGGCCAGTCGGTTGGCACCGTGCTTGGTGCGGGTGAACACCAGGACCTGGTTCCACTGCTCAACGCCGATACGGTGCGACAGAAACTCGCGCTTGCGACGTTGTTCCACCGCATAGACCTGCTGGGTGACTTTCTCGGCGGTCGTGTTTTCAGGAGTAACCTGCACTTCGACAGGATCGGTCAGCAGGTCGCTCGCGAGCTTACGAATTTCTTTACTGAAGGTAGCCGAGAACAACAGCGTCTGACGCTTAGCCGGCAGATACTTAAAGATCTTCCGCATGTCGCGGATGAAGCCCATGTCGAGCATGCGATCGGCTTCATCAAGCACCAGCATCTCAACGGAGGACAGATCGACATTACCCTGCTGTAAGTGATCGAGTAACCGGCCCGGTGTCGCCACAATAATGTCGCAACCTTTACGCAGATGTTTGATCTGCACGTTCGCACTGACACCACCAAAGATGGTCAGTGATTTAAACGGCAGGTTCTTACCGTAGCTTTCCACGCTCTGCTGAACCTGAGCGGCCAGTTCGCGTGTCGGGGTAAGAATGAGTGCACGGGGCAACTCGGTGGCAAAGCCCAGCCCCTGCAAGCGCTGCAGTACCGGCAAGGTGAAGCCGGCGGTTTTACCGGTACCGGTCTGGGCGCCGGCAAGCACGTCATGGCCCTCAAGCACCAACGGAATCGCCTGAGACTGAATCGGGGTGGCTTCGCTGTAGCCCTGTGATTTGACCGCGCGCAACAATTCGGCCGACAGGCCGAGATCTTTAAACAACATGTGATACTCCGGACACCCTCCAAAGCAGCAGCGTTCAACGCTATGCGTGGCTCGGTCCGGGCTTGGTTTGGAATTGCCGTGGCTCAACGTGGCCGACGGCTGTGGCGCAGACCGATGTGCGCCTTGAGATGGTGCGCACTATACAGGGTTCAGGCGCAGGTGCGAGCTTTATATGTCCGTAAACCGGTCAAATCCGGCTCTTTTCCGGTCTGCGGGTCTGCAACGCCCGTTTCCGTATACAATGCGCCCCTGCTTTTGTTCCCGCTTTTAAGGAAATTCATCACATGACTATTCTAGTTATCGGCGCTACCGGCAACGTCGGCCGCCCTACCGTTGCAGGCCTGCTCGCGAAAGGTGAAAAGGTTCGTGCTCTGAGCCGCTCGGAAGAAAACATCGCCAAACTGCCGGAAGGCGTTGAAGGCGTCATCGGCGATCTGGAAACCGGCGAAGGCCTGGCAGCCGCCTGCGAAGGCGTTGACGGCGTATTCCTGATCACCTCAAACGGCGAAACCGAATCTGAACGCGGTGTGCGCGCGGTAGAAGCTGCCAAAGCTGCCGGCGTAAAACGCATCGTGTTCCTGTCAGTCGGCAACCCCGACAAAGAGCCGGGCATTCCACACTACAAAGCCAAGCTGCCGATTGAAGCTGCCATTAAAGACAGCGGCATGGACTACACCATCCTGCGTTGTAACTTCTTCATGCAGACCGATTTATCGGTTGTTGGTGTGGCTAAAGACCATGGTGTGTACGCCATGCCCATCGGCACCATCGGCAACAACCGTGTTGATGCCCGTGACATCGCTGATGCCGCAATCAATGCACTGACCGAAGACGGTCACGCCGGTAAGGAATACCCGCTGCACGGTCCCGACAACATCTCAGGTCCGGATGCTGCTGCCATTTACGCGAAGCACTTCGGTCGCGATGTGGTTTACGGCGGTGACGACGTTGATGCCTGGGGCAAACCCGTTGAAGCCTTCCTGCCACCCTGGTTGCTGAACTCGCTGAAAACCATGTTCCTGGCACAGCAACAGTTTGGCGGCACCGCCAGTGCGGAAGAAGTTGCCCAGTCTGAAGCCGCTGTCGGTCATCCGCTGCGCAGCTTTGACGATTTCGTGAAAGAACTGGCTTAAGTAATACAGGCGCACAAAGAAAGCCCCACTGGTGAATACCAGCGGGGCTTTTTTAATGTTCTTAAACTACGCGGTGGTGACTGCAGCCAGATCACCGGCGACAGAAATATACACAGATGCGATAAGAATCGCGGGCGGTACCCAGCCCCATTTGAGCATGTTGTCGAGTGAAAATACTTTAAGCAGTTTCTGCTTCATGATTCTTCCCTCTCTATCTTCAATACTTGGTTAGGGAATCCTTATTTAAAGAGCCCCGGCATCGGGAAATACCGGGGCTCCCTTTCCCTCTGGTTACTGCTTTTTCCAGCAGCTTGCAGTTGGATTCCTATTAGTTGTTAGCAGCCTCTAGTTCGGCGGCAGGATGACCTTGTCGATCACGTGAATGACACCGTTACTGGCCTTCACATCGGCCGCAACAACATTTGCGCCGTTAACAGTCACACCTGCAGAAGACTTGACGATAGATACGGTGGCGCCTTGCAGCGTGGGCGCATTTGTTTCGCCGCTCTGCAGATCACCGGACATTACTTTGCCGGAGACTACGTGATACAGCAGTACCGCCTGCAGCTGTTCTTTGTTCTCGGGCTTCAGCAGGTTTTCCACGGTGCCCTCAGGCAGTGCAGCAAATGCATCATCGGTAGGAGCAAACACGGTCAGGGGACCATCGCCTTTGAGCGCACCAACCAGGTCTGCGGCTTTGGCAGCAGCGATCAGCGTATTAAAACTACCTGCCTCTGCAGCCACATCAACGATATCGCCAGCCTTGGCTTCTTTATGGCCGCCGGCCATTGCCTGGCCACCGAGTGCCAGCGTTGCTACGGCAAGCAGTGCAGTCATAGTTTTTGAAATGTTCATTACGTTCATCAAGATTTCCTTAATCAGCTCTCAAGTGAGGCACAGCCATTGAAGTTCGGCTGGCTGATTGAGGATTCGGGCGCTTTCTAAAAGCGGATGATGGCGGCGGCCAGTTGTTGCAAATCGTTACAAAGGACAGAAATAACGGCGCAAAAGCTCTAACAGGCAGAGCTTTGTATAAGGTTCAGTAAAGAGTTCTGTAAACTGGTCTCTAAAGATTTAGGGGCTATCGGCGTTGTGCCAGCCAGCGGTCGAGATGATTGGCAAAGTTCTGGCGATCAGCCTGGCTCAACGGTGGCGGACCGCCGCCGACTTCAACACCGCTGGAACGCATGGTGTCCATGAAATCCCGCATATTCAGCCGGGCACCGATGTTTTCTTTGGTATGCAGCTCACCGCGCGGGCTGAGTGCAAGACACCCTTTTTCAATAACCTCTGCCGCCAACGGGATGTCATTGGTTATGACCAGATCGCCGCTATTGGCGCGAAGCACGATTTCATTGTCCGCCACATCAAAACCGGCCGGCACCTGAATACTGCGAATGTATTTTGAGGGCGGCACACGCAGCGCCTGATTGGCCACGAGCGTCAATGAAACTCCCACCCGGTCGGCCGCACGAAACAGAATATCCTTTACTGCAACCGGACACGCATCGGCATCCACCCAAATAGAAGTATCAGTCATGGTCCTGACTGCTTACGGGCTTGGCGCGCGTATCTTCCTGACCCTTTGGTGCAACCCCCTCTTCCGTGCCGTCCATAGAAGCCCAGCGCACAGTTTCAGGATTGGTCGGGTTGAGTTCGTTGCCCTCGGCATCGAAGTGCATGCGCCGCAGGACTGTGCCGGCGCCGTCGCGAACCACCCGTTCATGATTCACACCATCCGGGCCATACAGGTAATCAGTTGCGGCAACCAGCAAATCATCGGCCGAGTAAGTCTCGATACAATGCAGCCTGTTCTCTGCATCGTAATAACGAACGGTGCGCCTGCCGTCGGCAAACGTTTCAGTTTCTTCACGCATCGCTTGTTCTGACATAGGTTCCGGACACCGCCTCTTCAGGCATTAACGCTTAACGAATAAAGAACGGACCGGCTCTAGACCGGCGCTATTCCTGTGATCAACAGAGCCTCTCCGTCTGCAACAATCATGTCACCCACTACTATTTTGCGGCGCTTACGGGTCTCGGTCTCCCCGTTGACTGTCACTTGCCCGGCTGCCACAGCTGCCTTGGCCTCGCCGCCACTGGCATAAAGCCCTTCGAACTTTAGCACCTTATAAAGCTCGACCGGCTCGACCTGAATTTCCACGTTTCGCATCAGACATCAACCGCCAACAGCATAACCACATTCATTTTTGCGGACCTTTAGTGCGGCTTTTCTTGCCGGCTTTCTGGCCGTCTTTCTTCCGCTGGCCTTTAGGCTTGCCCCCGGCTTTCTTCTTCGGTCCTTTCTTACCAGGTCCTTTCTTACCAGACCCTTTCTTCTTGAAACCCTTCTTTTTTCCGGGCCCTTTGTTCGCAGCGGAACCGCGGCCGGCACCCTTGCCACTCTTGTCACCGGCTGACTGACCATCACCACGATACAAAGCAAGGCCCAAAGGCTGCCCCCGCACGCGGGTCTTGCGCAAAGACTGGAAGATCTCTTTCGGCATACCCTTCGGCAGATCAACCAGACTGTAGTCTTCCTCAATCTCGATACCGCCAATATGCTTACCGTCGAGACCTGCTTCGTTCGCAATAGCGCCGACAATATTGCCGGGCTTAACACCGTGCCGGTGCCCGACCTCTATGCGATAGCGCTCTTTATCCGGGTCCAATGGAGCCAGCTCACGCTCGCCCGCTTTCGAAAAACTCTTGCCGCGCCCGTCGCGACGCCGTTCCCTGCGGTTACCTCTGTCATCGTCGCGCCGGCCAACCGACTCTGCCAAACGGTCGAGTTTGTTTTTCTCGGGCTTCAGCAAGAACGGCTTGTCGCCCAGCGACATCTGCGCCAGGGCCGCGGCGATATCAATTGCAGGCACATCATGTTCCTGCCGGTACTGCTCGAGAATACCCTGCATGAATGCCAGTTCACCCGCCGCAATCGTATCGGTGATCTTCTGTCTGAAGTTGGCAATGCGTTTGTTATTTACCACTTCCGTAGACGGCAACTCCAGACGCTCGATCTTCTGACGGGTCGCCTTTTCGATAACGCTCAACATCCGGCGTTCACGCGGTGAAACAAACAGAATGGCTTCGCCTTCGCGTCCCGCTCTGCCCGTGCGACCGATACGATGGATGTAGGCTTCTGCATCGTAAGGAATGTCGTAGTTGACCACATGACTGATGCGCTCAACATCAAGGCCACGGGCTGCGACGTCGGTCGCCACCAGAATATCCAGCTGATTCTTTTTGAGACGCTCAACCATGCGCTCACGGTCTTTTTGCGCCATATCACCATTCATCGCTGCGGCTGCATAGCCTCTGGCCTCGAGGCGCTCTGCCAGCTCGACCGTCAGGGTTTTCGTGCGCACAAAGATGATTACCGCATCGAAGTCTTCCACTTCGAGGATACGGGTGAGCGCATCCAGTTTGTGCAGACCGCTGACCTGCCAGAAACGCTGCCGGATGGTCTCAGCGGTTGCGGTCTTGGCCTTGATCGCCACTTCCTGCGGGTTGTGCAAATACTTGCGTGCAATTCGCTCAATCTGTTTCGGCATGGTGGCCGAGAACAAGGCCATCTGTCGTGTATCCGGCGTTTGTTCCAGAATCCATTCGACTTCGTCGATGAAGCCCATGCGCAGCATCTCGTCTGCCTCGTCCAGCACCAGCGCCTGCAACCCGTCCAGCTTCAGCGTGCCTTTGCGCATGTGATCACTGACGCGGCCGGGCGTGCCTACAACCACCTGCACGCCGCGATTCAGCTGACGAATCTGACTGCGGTATTCCTGACCGCCGTAGATAGGCAGCACATGAAAACCGGAAACGTGGGATGCGTAACGCTGAAACGCCTCGGCAACCTGAATCGCTAACTCCCGGGTCGGTGTTAACACCATCACTTGCACGTGGTGCGCGGACGGATCGAGCCTGGAAAGCAGCGGCAATGCAAAGGCTGCGGTTTTGCCGGTACCGGTAGGCGCATGACCCAGCAGGTCGTGTCCTTCCA
>Ga0070728_10004532_pt1 | contig 14346 bp, 12 predicted proteins | sample tdDd471_FD_66723 | JGI IMG/M metagenome (GOLD analysis project Ga0070728, IMG submission 66723) | Marine sediment microbial communities from the Atlantic coast under amendment with organic carbon and nitrate - tdDd47.1 | ecosystem: Environmental > Aquatic > Marine > Coastal > Sediment | place...
GGGGCAATTGAGCGATCTGCCGATATTCGCTGCGACAGCGCTGCATTGGCCCGCGTATGGCAGGACTCTGGCACACGCTTTGTTGCGGTATGGAACTCACGCTGCCTTATCCGCGACAACACGGCCGTGCTGCTGACGCGCGAACAGCTCACACTGTCATCTGATTTTGCGGAAATAGATAACAGTATTTATCTGGGCCAGCTTAACAACGCCCACCTTTTCGCCTTAATTTTGCCTGATAATCTTGCTCAGCAAGGGGTTAGCGAATCGGACTTCGCAAACTTCCGGGGACTCATGAGCGGGCTGCCGGCAGACGACGCGGCACTGCTTGCCTATGCCAAGGGGATGGTGGAGTGGCGCAACCGGCATCGTTATTGCGGGCTTTGCGGTTCGCTCAACCAGGGTGACAGTGGCGGCTTCGTCATGGTTTGTAGCAACCCGGCCTGCAAACACCGCAGCTTTCCACGCATCGACCCGGCCATCATTGTGTTAGTCAGTGAAGGCGAGCGCTGCCTGCTGGGGCGCCAGCAAACCTGGCCGGAAGGGCGTTTTTCAACCCTCGCTGGTTTTGTGGAACCGGGCGAGTCGCTCGAAGATGCTGTGCGCCGCGAGGTAAAAGAAGAAAGCAATATCGACGTGGCTGTCGAGGATGTCATTTACCAGGGTTCGCAACCCTGGCCGTTTCCGACCGGCATGATGGTCGGCTTTCATGCGGCTGCCAGCAGCACGGCTATAAAACTGAACGATGGTGAACTGGCAGAGGCCCGCTGGTTTAGTCGTGACGACATCACCGCCGGGTCGATTGTTTTGCCGCCGCCCACCTCCATCGCCTATCGTCTGATCGCGCACTGGTTTGATCAATGGCCCGGGCCTGCACTGGATACGTTTGCATTAAGCGGCAGTTTTTCCAAAAGTACTGGCGAGCGCACCTGACATGTGCCTGTTAAGTATGGCCTGGCAAACCAACCCCGAGTACCCGTTTGTATTCGCGGGGAACCGCGATGAATTTCATGACCGGAACAGCGCCGCTGCCGACTGGTGGGACGATGCCCCTGATGTGCTTGGCGGCCGTGATCGGGTCGCGGGTGGCAGCTGGTTAGGCATGCAGCGCGATGGCCGCTTCGCCGTGGTGACGAATCGCCCGCATTATCCCGCACCGGAAAATGACCCGTTGTCCCGCGGCGCACTGGTCGCGGGCTGGCTTAATCGGCCCGCTACCCAGAACGCGGAACAAAGCTTCATAGACCAACTGCCGCAGCAGTCACATCGCTATGGTGGCTATTGCCTGGTTGTCGGCCATATTCACACGAACGGTTCGGGGCAATTGCTGCTGCATGAGGGCGGCTATGGCATCAGCAAGCAAGGCAACCAGCTATTACCAAGCGGGGTGCACGGGCTCAGCAACACGGCGGCCGACGATCCCTGGCCCAAGCTCAATTGGCTTAACGCAGAAATGCAACAACACGTGCAGAACGGGCAGCCTGATACCGAGACTTTGTTCTCTTGGTTAGGCAGACAAAAACCTGTCGATGACGCTCACGGCGTGCCGGCCACACCGTTTGTCGCCGGGCCCCTTTACGGTACGCGCTGCTCCACCGTCGTTATCATCGATCGCCAGGGACACTGCCGCTTCGAGGAACGCCGTTTCGCACCCGAAGGCGCACCCGCGGGTGAATCGGTTATAGAGTTTACGTGTTGAATTTCAGGGTTGAACGTCAGGCAGCAGTCGAACAAAAGCGCAGCGCCTCTTCTGCCAGCGCGCTGTTGGATGAAACCACCGGTTTACCGGCTGCACTAAGCATTTCCATGGCCGAAAGAGCCGGCATGCCGGTGCCGGACACCAGGAAGGCATCGGCATGGCTCTCCAGCAGCGCGTTGACATACGGTTCGATGTCGGCGCTGCCAAGCGTGTAAATCTGATCGGTGTTATCAGAGCCGATTGCAACCTGCTGAACGTCGACCACGGCAAAACCCTGGCGCTGCCAGTACTCGATGGCAGGGCTATTCAACCAGTCCGGGTAAGGCGACAGCAACGCAATGCGTTCCACCGCTAACTCACGCAAGCGCGTGCGTATAGCGTGTGCCGCCAGCACCACCGGCGCCGCCAGCGCATCTTCAACCTGCGCCTGAATCGTGCCGGCTGCCGCATCATCGATCAGATACGAAGACCCGGTGCAGGCAAACAGAAAAGCATCCACGCGCAAGGTCGCAAAGTCATGCACAAGTTCCGGCAGCCGCTCAAGATAATCAATAGCGCGTTGGCGCGGATCAGCACTTGAACTGCGCAAGCGCAGGGTAAAACACTCCGTCGTGGCGGGCATAAGCCGGCGAAACTCGGGCTCAACCGTTGGATTGGCCTGCGGAACGCCCAGCCCGAACCAACCCTGCTTGCCGTACTCGCGTTTACTTATGCTCATCAAAAGGACTGTAACAAAAAGGGGATCAGGATAATGAGCAAGCCCTTGACCTGCGGCGACAACCTGATAATATGCGCAAACTATTATTTTTATGTGCATATTATTCAGGTCAGTATCAAGACAAGTAGCATGCCTATCGCACCGGACATACGTGTAAAACGCCAGCAGGCGATCCAGGAAATCCTGGCCCGGCGGCCTGTTGCGCGGCAGTCGGAGTTTGTAGAGTTGCTGCAAGCGGCGGGCATCGAAGCCACCCAGTCCAGTGTGAGTCGCGACTTACGCGAGCTGGGCATTAGCAAACTGGAGCAGGGTTACGGACAAATACAGCAGACACCGCAAACCGCAACGCTTGCGGATGTACCCGCCGGCTTTGTGCGGGATGTGCAGACAGCGGGCAATAACCTGACGGTGGTCAGTACCGCAACGGGGGCCGCTCAGCGTGTCGCCGTCTATCTGGATCGCAGTGCCTGGCCGGAAATCGTCGGTACCGTTTCAGGCGACGACACGATTTTTGTGGCCACCCGCAATGCGCGTGACCAAAAACAATTAGTGAACAGATTGCGCACGACGCTGCAATCCTGAACACAACCCGCGGCAACGGCTGCTAACAGCCTGAACTGCATAACCAATTAATCAGCATTACCACACGAGATTTTAAAGATGTCAGACAATTCACCCATCATCCTGGCCTACTCCGGCGGACTCGATACGTCGTTCTGCGTGCCGTGGCTGAAAGAAACCTATCAGCGACCCGTTGTTACCGCCTGCGTGAACACCGGCGGACTGGATGCAGCCGCTGCCCAAAGCCTGGAAGACCGCGCCATGGCACTCGGCGCACAGGAACATATTCTGGTGGAAGCGCGGCCGCGGTTTTTCGACCAGGTGTTGCGGTTTTTAATTGCCGGCAACGTGCGGCGCGGTAACCTGTACCCGCTGTGCGTGGGTGCAGAACGGGGCATACAGGCAACCCTGCTGGCCGAACTGGCCGGCGAACGCGGCTCGACCACCGTGGCGCACGGCTGCACGGCTGCGGGCAACGACCAGGTGCGATTTGAAGTGGCACTGCGTACGGTGCAACCGGGACTGGAAGTGCTGGCACCTGTGCGGGATGAGGCGTTTGAACGGGCGACCCAGATTAAATACCTGGAAGACAACAATTTCCCGATGCCCCCATCGGGTGGTGACTACTCGATTAACAAAGGTTTGTGGGGTGTCAGCATCGGCGGCAAGGAGACGCTGACCTCCGCCGACACGATTCCCGAAGCGGAATGGGTGTTGTCAGCGGGCGCGTTCGACAACCCGCTGCCGCCGCAGCAACTCACAATCGGTTTCGATAAAGGCATTCCTGTTTCGCTGAATGGCGAGGCACTGACACCCGTCGAGCTGATCGAAAAACTGGAAGTGATCGCGGGTGGCTACGGTATTGGCCGCGGCATTCATGTGGGCGACACCGTGCTCGGCACCAAGGGCCGGGTCGCTTTTGAAGCACCTGCTGCCGAAGTCTTGCTGAATGCACATCGCGAACTGGAAAAACTCACATTAACGGCACTGCAGTCGCGGGTGAAAGACAGCATCGCCAATAGTTATGGCGACTTTGTGCACGAAGGCAAACAACTCGATCCGGCCTGCCGGGATATAGAAGCGCTACTCGCCTCCTCACAGGAACGGGTAACCGGCGAAGTGAAACTGATGCTGCGACCGGGCAACGTATTTGTCGAAGGCGTGCAGTCACCCTATTCACTGATGGCTGCGACCAAAGGTGTGTACGGCGAAGCCGCCGGCGAATGGACACCGCAGGATGCACTGGGTTACTCGCGCATCATGGCGCTGCCGGGCATGTTGCAGGCACGGGCCGCTGCAGGAAACAAGGAACAAGAATGAAAACTGTTATTGCAGACAAGATTGCATCGGTTGCCCAGGACAAGGCACTGAAGCGTGAGCTCCGGGTCTCGGCGGATATCCCGTGCGAGGAAGGCGTGCTTATCGCCGTTGAGATCCTGAACAACAAGGGCACATACAACAAGCTTGAGTTAACCAGTGGCCGCATGGCGCAGGTAAAACGGGGTGATGTGATTATCGGCGCGCTAGGGCATCGCAAGGCGCTGTTCGGCTATTCCGGCCACCTGCCCCAGAAACTGGTGCCCGGTGACGAGGTGCAGGTTCTGAACATCGGTGGCGTACTGGGCATATGCGATTCAGTTAATCCCAATTTCGGCCAACCCTTCAACGCCAAAGTTCTGGGTGCGGTTCTGGAATTTCCGATACTCGGCGAACGCATTGGAGTAACGGCGCGCGCGGGCGCAGTAGAGCTGCCGGTTAACCCGGCACTCAACACCCATGGCGTCCCCGTGGTGGCGCTGGCCGGCACCTGTATGGACTCAGGCAAAACAGCGGCAGCATGCGCAATCGTAAGTCGCCTGCGGCACCTCGGCTACACAGTTGATGCTTTTAAGGCGACGGGCGTGTCCCTGCGCCGCGATATCCTGGCGATGGAAGATGCCGGAGCACGCCACACGTCGATCTTTACAGACCTTGGCGTGATAACGACCACGGCAGATAATGCACCTGCGGCAACACGCACAATGCTCAATCAACTCTGCGGACACAAACCCGACGTTGTCGTGTTTGAACTCGGCGACGGATTGTTGGGCGCCTACGGCGTTGACGCTATTTTGCAGGATGAAGCGATCTGCGACGCACTTTCCTGCCTGGTGCTTTGTGCAAATGATCCGGTTGGTTCAACCGGTGGTGTCGGTTTGCTGAAATCTGAGTTTGCGTTAGAGGCCGATATGATTACGGGGCCTGCGACTGACAATGAGGTGGGCTGCAACATCATCAGGAATCGTCTGAATATACCGGCAATTAACGCGATAACGAACGGTGTCGAACTGGGCGATGCGGTTGCGAAGCTGCTGAAACTGGAACAAAAATGAACACTGCGAAAATGACAAATAAATCTGTTCCGACCATAGTGCTCGGCGGCACCGGCTATGTAGCCGGTGAACTGCTGCGCCTTATCGCCACGCACCCGCAACTCGAACTGGCAGCGGCCGTGTCCGAAAGTCAGGCAGGTGAAACGATCAAATCAGTTTTTCCGCATTTGCAGAATGTCTTTGGCGAACAAAGCTACGTCAGCCGGGACCAGGTGGTCGAACACCTGCATGGCAAAGTCGCCATGTTTTCGGCAGCTCCGCATGGCGCCAGCGCTGCCATGATCGCAGAGTTGCTTGAAATAGCAGAAAAGCAGGATTGCGAACTAACAGTAGTTGATGCATCGGCCGATTTTCGCTTTCCGACGAATGCCGCCTATGAGGCTGTATACAGTCACCCGCATGGTGCACCGCAGTTACTGGATCAGTTCTCCAGCGGTTTACCTGAACACATGGGCAATCCGGCGCAACCACATATCGGCCACCCCGGTTGTTTTGCTACCGCCATGTTGCTTGGCACGGTGCCCATGCTGGCTATGGATCTGATCGAACCACAGGTACATGCTTTTGGTATCACCGGCAGTACTGGCTCGGGCCGGTCACCGATCGCGTCCACACACCACCCATTGCGGCACTCGAATCTGTACGCCTACAAACCACTCGCGCATCGCCACGCGCCGGAAGTTGCCGGCATCACCGAGGCGCTGACGCAAATTAAACCCGAGTTGCACTTCATCCCCCACTCGGGCCCCTTCGCCCGTGGCATACACATGACGTTGCAGGCAACCCTGAAGCAGCCGCTTTCTAGCGAGCAGTTACACGCCAAGCTCACGGACTTTTACAAATACAAACCCTTTGTCGAAGTCGTCGAAGGTGCGCCGCGGATCAAGGATGTAGTCGGCAGCAATTACGCGCACATAGGTGTCGCCGTTGAGGGCAACGCCGTGGCCGTTTTTGTCGCAATTGATAACCTGATGAAGGGTGCCGCGGGCGGTGCCGTACAGTGGATGAACCGGCTACTTGAATTTGACGAAACGCTGGGGCTAAAGACGCCCGGGCCCGGCTGGATTTAAGTCATGACAGACTCTACCTACAACGCTCGGGCAGCCGAGCAGCAACATTTGCTGCAGGTATATGCGCAGTTCGATTTCGAACCCGTGGCCGCCTCCGGCGTGCACATCACTTGCCGGGACGGGAGTAAGCTGCTCGATCTGTATGGCGGGCACGCGGTCGCGTCGTTGGGCTACAGCCACCCGGATATTGTTGCCGCGATCACCCGGCAGGCCAGCCAATTGTTTTTCCAGAGTAACGCCGTTGCTCTGGAAGTGCGCGCGCAGGCCGCCGATAAACTGGCAGCTTTTGCACCCGCCGGCCTCAACCGGGTTTTCTTCGTTAACAGCGGTGCAGAAGCCAACGAAAATGCATTACGGGCTGCCTTCAAGAAAACCGGCCGCAAGAAAATTATTGCACTGGAACAGGGTTTCCACGGGCGGACCGCCGCTGCAGGCGCGGTTACCTGGGGCGCTGCTGATAAATGGTATGGCTTTCCATACACACCGTTCGATGTGGAATTCGTTCCGCGCGACGACATAGCGGCGGCCACAGCGGCTATCGACAACGATACGGCGGCCGTGATACTGGAACTCGTTCAGGGTATCGCAGGCGCTTATGACCTTGACCCTGATTTTGTCGCGGCCATACGCAAGGCTTGCGACCGCAGCGGTGCGCTCCTGATTATTGATGAGGTGCAAACCGGCATCGGCCGCTGCGGCGACGCTTTTGCGACAGACGTTTACGCGGTAAAAGCGGACATACTAACCACAGCCAAAGCTCTGGGCACAGGCTTTCCCTGCGGCACCGTGCTGATGACAGATGATGTTGCCGGCTGCCTGGGGGTTGGCGACCTGGGCACGACGTTCGGCGGCGGGCCACTAGCCTGCGCGCTGATCGCAACCGTAATTGACGTGATAGAACGAGACGGATTGCTCGCTAACGTGCGCAAATTGTCAGAACGTATAAAAGCAGAATGCATTACCGGCCCCGTAACCGAAATTTCGGGCAAAGGCTTTCTGCTCGGGCTACGCTGTGCGGGCGGCGCGAAGCCGGTACGTGATGGGTTGCTGGCAAAAGGCATACTCACCGGCTCAAGTAATGATCCTGACGTTTTGCGCCTGCTGCCGCCCCTGGTGCTGACCGATGAACATGTAGACGAATTGGCGATGGTGCTGGGCAGTCTGTAAGTTACCTTGCTGTAGAAAAGGTGATGTCCCGTTCTATTCGCAAAACTGACACGATGGATTGAGTAAAAGGAAAAACACATGAAAGAATTTCACGATCTTGCCGACTTCCAAATCGGGGAAATAGACGCTCTGCTGGAACTGGCAGCACGGCTGGAGAAAAACCCGGAGCCGCAGGCATTGCAGGGTAAAGTGCTGGCGCTTCTGTTTCTGAGTCCGTCGCTGCGCACTCTGGCCTCATTTCAGGCTGCAATGACCCGGCTGGGCGGCGGGTCCTTCGTTATCTCGCCCACTATGTCGATACACGGCCTGGAAACACGGCCGGGCATCGTCATGGACGGCATGGCGGCCGAACATATTCGTGAAGCTGTACCGGTAGTTGCGTCCTATGCCGATGCCATCGGTATTCGTGCTTTTGCGGAACGCGAAAGTCTGGATAACGACCTTGCCGATAAAGAATTTAATGAACTGCGGGCGCTTTGCGATATTCCGAAAATCAACATGGAATCAGCAATCAATCACCCGTGCCAAAGCCTTGCGGACTGGAAGACCATGGATGACCTGGGTATCCCGCGTCAGGGTGGCAAGTTCGTACTGAGTTGGGCCTATCACCCGCGTGCATTGCCATTGGCGGTGCCGTCGGCAACGGTGCAGATGGCAGCCATGCGCGGTATGGATGTCACGGTAGTGCGCCCGGACGGCTTCGCGTTACCGGAACCAATCATGCACAAGGCGCGCCAGGCCGCAGCGGCATCAGGTGGTTCTGTCACCGAAACGGACGACCGGGCAGAAGCACTCGAAGGTGCCAACATTATTTACGCCAAGTCCTGGATCTCAACCCGCGCCTATGGCAACCGGCCAGCCGACGAAGATCTGCGCCATGGCAATGAAGACTGGTGCATCGATGAGCCGTGGTTTGCAACCGCTCAGGAAGATTGTCGCTTCATGCATTGCCTGCCGGTACGTCGCGGCGTGGTGGTCGCCGACCGGGTTCTGGATGGCCCGCGTAGTGTCGTTATTCAGGAAGCCCGCAACCGCATGTATGCACAGATGGCGGTATTGCATCAGATGCTGACACAAAGCTAGAGAACGATGAAATTTTAAGCTGAACGTTATGACTATGAACCACAAACACCGCGACATAGTGGTCGCTGCGCTCAAACATGCCGCACCATATATCCGGATGTACAAACGCAAGACGTTCGTCATCAAGGCGGGTGGCGAACTGTTCGTCGACCCGGCTGCGACCCGCGCGCTGATTGAGCAGGTAGCGATCCTTCACCAGGTAGGCATACGGGTCGTGCTGGTGCATGGTGCCGGCCCACAGTCGACGGCACTGGCCAGCCAGCGCGGACTCGAAACCCGCATGGTGGAGGGCCGGCGGGTTACCGATGCCGAAACACTGCAAGTGAGTTCAGATGCAAACCAGCAAATCAGCCAACAAATACAGGCTGCCTGTGCGGAGCTGGATGTTCATGCTGTCAGTTCGCGGGGCGCGGATGCAAACCTGATTCAGGCAAACAAGCGGCCGCCTGCAGAAGTCGCTGGTTTTGGCCTTGTAGATTACGGATTTGTGGGTGATATCGAAGCGATTGACTGCACCAGCATTGATAAACATCTAGCCAACGGTTGCGTGCCTATAGTCAGCCCGATTTCAGCTGCCACAGACGGCACGCTGCTCAATATTAATGCGGATACTGTTGCGGCTGCGCTGGCCGGTGCATTGGGTGCCGAAAAACTGATCCTGGCAACGGGAGCGCCCGGCATACTCGAGGATATAAAAGACCCGGGTTCACTGGTTTCGTACCTTGACCTGGCCGGTTTACAGCGGCTAAGGGAAAACGGCTCACTGGCCGACGGCATGCTGCCGAAAGCCAGGGCGATTGAAGCAGCTATCAAAGGCGGGGTAAAACGGGTGCATGTAATTTCGTTCTCGCTCCCCGACAGCCTGCTGCTGGAAATTTTTACCAATGAAGGCACCGGCACACTTGTTGTGAAGAGCATCGAGGCGCTGACCGAGGCAGAACAGGCTATCGGGCAGACAGCGTAAGCAAGCTGCGGAGTTAATGATAATGAAACGACTATGGGATAAAGGCGAGCCGCTGGACCAGCGGGTACTGCGCTATACAGCCGGCGAGGACCACGTGCTCGATGCCCGGCTGGTGCCCTATGACGTGCAGGCTTCGATTGCGCATGCAGCCATGCTGTGCGCGCAGGGTTTGCTCAGCGAAAGCGACCTTAAGAGCATTCAGTCGGGTCTGGAATCATTGGCCAAAGGGCATGCGGCGGGCGAGTGGGAAATTACACTCGAGGACGAGGATGTGCACACCGCACTGGAAACCCGGTTAACCGGGGCCATCGGCGATGCCGGCAAACGGATTCACCTCGGGCGGTCGCGGAATGATCAGGTACTGGTCGCGCTGCGACTGTATCTGCTGGATGCTGCACGAGAGCTCGAAGAATCGGCGCGCAGCGCGGCAGGCGCATTGCATGAATTGGGCGCACGAAACAAAGATACTGTCCTTCCCGGTTACACCCACATGCAGCAAGGGATGCCAAGTTCGGTTGAACTGTGGGCAGGCGGTTTCGCGGCCGAACTGGAGGATGACGCAGATGGCATCGCGGCCGCCTGTCGCCGGATCAGCAAGAACCCGCTGGGCAGCGCGGCTGGCTATGGCACACCTGGCATACCGATTGACCGGGAGCATACGCGTGCGGCTTTGAGCTTCAGTGAAGTTCACCATCCTGTCACCGCCGTGCAACTGTCGCGGGGCAAAGCTGAAGCGAATATCGTGTTCGAGTTGTGCATGCTAATGCAGGATCTTGGCAAACTTGCCGCTGACCTGATGCTTTACTACACACAGGAATTCGCTTTCATCCGGTTGCCTGACAACATGACTACGGGCTCATCCATCATGCCGCAGAAACGTAATCCGGATGTGCTTGAACTGGTCCGGAGTGCGACGGCGACAATGAACGCCGCACTCGCGGAAATCCTTGGCATTACGACGAAGCTAAGTTCGGGGTACCAGCGTGATCTGCAGCGTCTAAAGCCACCGCTATTCCGGGCAATCGATCTCGCCGGAGAATCGGCAGAAATTATGGCGCACCTGATCAAAGGTGTGGAATTTATTGCGGAGAATATCGAACTGGATGATGCAATTTTTGCGGCTGAAAAAGCCAACAAGCTGGTAGTTGAAAAAGGTATGAATTTCCGTGATGCCTATTTGCAAATCGCCCGGGATCTGCAGAAACCATGATAAGTCCGGCTGCGCAACCCGTGCCTGGCCTGCCAGGTAATTTGCTGGTATTGATCCTCGCAGTGGGCTTAGCCGGGTGTGGCTTGAAAGGTGATTTGTATCTTACAGAGCCCGACACTGATGAATCACAGAGGGCTGAGGTTAGTGAGGCCGACGACCCGGTGGCTCCGCAGTCGACGGACGGTACCGCTGTATCGCAAGGTAAAGAACAGGAATCAACGCCGGCAGAACTGTCCGATGCAACGTCCGAGCTGGTCAATAGCGAAGCAGCTGCGGATGCAGATCCGGCTGCAAGCGTTATAGAACCAGGTGACGGCGGGGACGCCTATGTTGAGCTCTCTGATTCTGAAGCGCCTGAAGATAACGCACCAGAAACCGAATCTGACGGTACTGTCGCCCCGCTACCTGCCAACGAGGAATCCGACGCCGCAGCACCCGCGCTATGAGTAAGGACAACAACAAACCGCAGTCATTATTGCTGATTGATGGTTCCTCATACCTCTACCGCGCATTTCATGCGCTGCCGCCCCTGACAACGCGTGATGGATCACCTACGGGTGCGTTACTGGGCGTGCTTAATATGCTTAATCGCATTCAAACAGATCAGCGACCCGATTTGATTGCCGTAGTAATGGATGCGCCGGGGAAAACCTTCAGAGATGAACTGTTTACCGAGTACAAGGCGCACCGACCACCCATGCCCGATGACCTGCGCATACAGATCGAACCTCTGCTAAAAGCAATTGAGGCCATGGGCTTGCCTTTGCTGCGCATTAAGGGCGTTGAAGCAGATGATGTCATTGGAACCCTAGCAGTTCGCGCCGCTGCCGCCGGGCTGACCACGGTTATTGCGACGGGCGACAAGGATATGGCTCAGCTGGTCAATGAGCAGATAACGATGCTGGACACCATGCCACGCGGGCCCGGCAATCAACCGCGCCCGCTCGATGCTACAGGCGTGGTAGAGAAGTTCCAGGTTCGGCCAGAGCAGATCATTGACTACCTCGCGCTGGTCGGCGACAGCTCAGACAACATTCCGGGTGTGCCGAAAGTCGGACCAAAAACTGCCGTTGCCCTGCTCGCCGAGTTCGATGGTGTCGATGACATACTCGCGGGCCTCGACAGAATTGCCGACCTGCCTGTGCGTGGAGCCAAAGGGGTAGCTGAGCGTATAGAGGCGAACCGGGATACTTTATTACTGTCTTACAAACTCGCTACGATCGATTGCAATCTCGAACTACCGCTGGAGCCGGAGAACCTGACAAAAGGTGAAGCCGATACCACCACGCTACGGCAGCTTTATGAGCAATTCGAGTTACAAGCACTGTTAAAGAAACTCGACAGCAGCGTAGATGCTGCCGAGAATGAAAGTATTGCGGCAGCACCGGCAACCGACAAATCTGATAATAATTACGAAACGATCCTGACCGAGGCACAACTCGACAAGTGGCTCGGCAAAATCAATGCTACAAAGCTAACCGGTTTTGATAGCGAGACCACCAGTCTTGATTATATGGAAGCTGAAATTGTCGGGCTTTCGTTTGCGGTTGCGGAGGGCGATGCCTGCTATTTACCGTTGGCACATAACTACCCGGACGCACCTGATCAACTGAACCGGGAAGCGGTACTGGAAAAACTTAAGCCGTGGCTGGAAGATGACAATAAAGCGAAGGTTGGTCATCACCTGAAATATGATGCTCACGTTCTGGCGAACCATGGCATTCAACTTCGCGGGATGGCTTTCGATACCATGCTTGAGTCCTATGTACTAAATAGTACAGCCACGCGCCATGACATGGACTCAGTGGCGCGCCGCTACCTGGGCGTCGAAACCATTAAATATGAAGATGTCGCCGGCAAAGGCGTCAAGCAACTGCGCTTCGATGAAGTGGATATTGAAGTAGCCTCGACCTATGCCGCTGAAGACGCCGACATCACGCTGCGCTTGCACCACAAGCTCTGGCCGGAGATTAAGCAAACCGGCGATCTGGAAGCGCTTTATACCCGGATTGAGCAGCCATTGATTGCGGTCCTTCAGGAAATGGAAGAAACAGGGGTACTGGTTGATGCGAATCTTCTCAAAGAACAAAGCATAGAGATTAGCGATAAACTCACGGCGCTGGAAGAACAAGCGCATGAAGCTGCCGGTCATGATTTCAATCTGGGCTCACCCAAACAGCTCCAGCAAATATTGTTTGAAGAGCAAAAGCTTCCCGTAGTCCGTAAAACGCCCAAAGGCCAGCCATCAACTGCCGAAGATGTGCTGCAGGAACTGGCGGATGACTATGAATTGCCGCGATTGGTGCTTCAGCACCGCGGACTAAGCAAACTCAAATCGACCTACACTGACCGACTGCCCGAACAAATCTGCAGCAGGACCGGACGCATCCATACGTCTTATCATCAGGCAGTAGCAGCAACTGGTCGCTTATCATCTTCCTCACCTAACCTGCAGAATATTCCTATCCGCACTGAAGAAGGACGACGGATCAGACAGGCTTTTATCGCTCCTGATGGTTACAGCTTGCTGGCGGCTGATTATTCACAAATCGAATTACGCATCATGGCGCATATCTCCGGAGACAAAGGTTTGCTTGAGGCCTTTGCGGATGACAGGGATATTCACCGGGCAACCGCTGCAGAAGTGTTCGACACAGAACTGGATGAAGTCACCGATGATCAGCGGCGATCGGCGAAAGCCATTAACTTTGGTTTGATATACGGCATGTCAGCCTTTGGCCTGGCAAAGCAACTCAATATCTCCCGCTATGAAGCACAGGACTACGTGGACCTGTATTTCGAGCGCTACCCCGGCGTTAAAACTTATATGGATAAAACAAGGGAGCAGGCGAAGGAGCGAGGTTATGTAGAAACCGTATTCGGTCGACGCCTGTATCTTCCCGACATAAATGCTCGACAGGCGCAGCGGCGCCAGTATGCGGAACGCAGCGCCATCAACGCGCCCATGCAGGGCACGGCCGCCGATATCATCAAGCGTGCCATGCTGGCCGTAGACGGCTGGCTGCAGGCCCAAAAGCCGGATGCTCGACTGATCATGCAGGTGCACGATGAACTGGTACTTGAAGTGCGCACAGACTCCCGGGAAGATCTCGCCGAACAGCTACGCGGCCTGATGTCTGATGCAGCGCAGCTAGATGTCAACCTTAAGGTTGACGTGGGTTTCGGGCAGAATTGGGATGAAGCTCACTAAAAAATTAAAATATCTTGAACATTTCCTCCCGATTTGAGTCATAATTCATGTGGGTGTTTACACCCCCCGCCAGCCTCCCTTGGCGGGTTGGTTTCCGGTTTCCCCAAGCCGGTCACCTCAGCCTCGGGCGCTCCCCTGTACTCAGCGCTCGAGGCGCTTTTATTACCAGGGCCGGAGAGTCATCTCTCCGGCCCTTTTTTGTTTCCGTATTGTTCTGCTTCTATTTCTAATTCTGCCTGCAGAGTAGTTGCAACTTATTGCAATTTGATAACAACGGCACCAATACGCCGC
>Ga0070728_10004534_pt1 | contig 14341 bp, 11 predicted proteins | sample tdDd471_FD_66723 | JGI IMG/M metagenome (GOLD analysis project Ga0070728, IMG submission 66723) | Marine sediment microbial communities from the Atlantic coast under amendment with organic carbon and nitrate - tdDd47.1 | ecosystem: Environmental > Aquatic > Marine > Coastal > Sediment | place...
TCTTGCAAGTAATTTTCGGGAGAGGCATAGCAACCGGTTTTTAAAATGGCTAGATGATAAGTTTGCCACGCGTAATCTTTTTGCCATTGACCTTCTTTTTCATAAAATTGCGACAACTGTCTAAGAGCTCCATTCGAGCCTAGCTCAGCCGCTTTCTCTAGCCAAATTTCTCGAGAGCTTTGCGTCACGCTCGGATTGTCTAAGCACAGTTTCTGTAAGCAATAAGCCATGGCATTAAATACCGTCTCATCAGGTTGTGGAAGATTGTCTAACAGTGCTAAACCCTGTTGCACATCTAAAGGATCATCACTCATTAAAAGCATGGCCGTTAGACTATTGCCTAAGAAGTTATTTGGAGACTCTTGAAACGCTTGAAGGAGGAGGTTTTGAGCTTGCTGCCTATTGAGATCGCGCATTTGTCCGAACACTTGAGCTAATGCCGACTGATTACTTGCTAGTAACTGTGCTCGTTGTTTTTCGATGGCATCAGGGAGCGCTATTTCTAAATCGTTGCAGTTTTGTTGCATTCGAAGTGACGCATTCGACCGTCTAGTACGAAATCGCGAAAAGAATTCAAGCTCTGACTCATTCAGTTCCTTTTTTTCATGCTCCTCAAGGTTAGGGGTCTCGGCCAAATACCGCCCATCATAAACAATGGCTGAACAGGTGATTTGAATCAGCTCGTTGGCCAGCAAGTGATAAGGGTTTTCTGGTTGCGACTGTAAAATTCGAATGGCCGATACTAAATCTCCACTGTCGAGATAAACTTGTACGCCTGGCGGTAAGTTGAGTTGTCGAAATAAGCTGCGTAGCTCCCTAAAATAATCAATCGGTAGATCGTATACATCGGTCAGCTTTACGTCGTCTATCGGTAATAAAGGGAGCGTTTGGACAGTTTCTTTTGTGATGGATGTAGGACTGTTCGCGTTGGTTTCTTTCTTTAGAGGTTGTCTCTCAACTAAAGCCCTTGGTTGTGTCTTGTGCTCTACTTTTGAATTGATAGGACGATTATAGAGCCAAAAGTAAGACGCGACTGACAGCAATAATAAGAGGATGACAAGGACCCATCGAGTGGTCTTGCTGTTATCGGTGTTGTTTTGCTGCGTTTGGCCCATGAGTTTGGCTACGAAACCTCTTAATCTATCTGATTTGATTCATTAAAACGCCAGTCACAGGGTAAAGCATAGCAGTTTAAAAGGAAGGTTTTTGTGCACTAAATAGTAATCTTAGCGTTAATTCGTTCTCGATATTCTTGATTAAACGGGGCTTCTAGAATGGTTATACCTGTTTAAGATTACTTGAATAAAACCTGATTACTGTTCAAACTGTGCCGATCTAAAGTGAATGTTGGTAGAAATATGTCGGTAAAGAATCTAATTGATAATAATATCGCTTGGGCAAACTCGATGGTTGCTGAAGACCCTGAGTTTTTTAAGCGGTTGTCAGAGCAGCAGCAACCAGAGTATTTATGGATTGGTTGTTCTGACTCTCGGGTTCCTGCAAATCAAGTCGTTGGCTTAGCGCCGGGTGAGCTGTTTGTTCATCGAAACATAGCCAATGTAGTTGTGCACACTGATTTTAACTGTATGTCAGTGCTGCAGTTTGCGGTTGAAGTACTTAAGGTTAAGCACGTTATTGTATGCGGCCACTATGGTTGTGGTGGTGTACGTGCTGCACTTGGCGAAAATGAAGTTGGCTTGGTTGACGCTTGGCTGACGAATATCAGAGATATTTACTTCAATAATGAATCGAAGTTAAGTCACTTGTCTGAACGCGACCGCGTGAATAAATTATGTGAATTGAATGTAATTACTCAAGTGTACAACGTCGCAAAAACCAAAATTGCTCAATATGCGTGGGATCGTGGTCAGCAATTATCGATACATGGTTGGATTTATGGCGTGGCAGATGGCTTAGTTAACGACCTTAAGGTTACTCAGCGAAATCGCAAAGACTTACATAAGATCTACCATCTCTTTGAAACCACATCATCTACTCGACCGAACATTCCTTTCAGTCCGGTTGAATTTGGGTCTAAAGACGGCTAGCCGTATCTAGATTGAATTTTTGGCGACCTTGCTTCTAGGGTGGAGAGTAGGGTTGCCATCGCTAGCTTGGTAATATTACCCGGCTGAAATACAGAATGTTTACATCCAGAAACATTTGTTCGAACTTTGAACAAACGATTCACTCTATAATTCATCGCATCGAAAACTCGCAAGACGTTTCTGAACCTTTAAGGATATGTACATGACCAAGACTTTTAAGCTCAGTTATTTGCTTATCGCGGCGACTCTAAGCGCTGCTACCCTACAACCGGCATTTGCATCGAAAGTTGCACCGCAGCCTGTTATTGCCAGTCCAGCGGACACCCGCAGCTATGAAGCCATGACTTTGAAAAACGGCATCACGGTTATGCTGGTTTCTGATCCGAGCGTTGATAAATCAGCGGCTGCGTTAAGTGTTGGCGTCGGTTTGCTGCAAGATCCGATGACTCAACAAGGTATGGCGCATTATCTAGAGCATATGCTTTTTATGGGCACTGAACGTTTTCCTGATCCAAAAGGCTACAACGAATTTATGAGTAATCATGGTGGTTCGTCGAATGCTTATACATGGCTTGATATTACAAACTATATGTTTGAAGTAAACAATGATGCCTATGACGAAGCACTAGACCGCTTCTCAGATTTCTTTAAAACACCCAAACTTTATCCTGAGTATACCGATAAAGAGAAAAATGCGGTCAATGCCGAATGGTCTATGCGCCGTGAAATGGACTTTTTTGGCATGTTTAAGCTGAGTCGTTCTATGATGGGTGAGCATCCAGCAAATCGCTTTTTAATCGGAAACTTAGAAACGTTAAGTGATAAAGAGCATGCAAAATTACACCCTCAAACCGTTGAGTTCTATAACAAATACTATTCTGCCAACATTATGAAAGTTGCTTTAGTCAGCAACTTACCATTAGCAGAAATGCGAAAAATGGCAGAGAAGCATTTCTCAACGATTAAAAATAAGAAAATTGATAAGCCAAAAGTTACTGCAAAAATTGACTTTAAAGCGCTAGGCGGCAAACGGATTCATTACGTTCCCAATACTGATATTAAACAGTTGATGATTGACTTTACGATTGAGAATAATAGCGATGACTATGCCGTAAAACCAAATCAGTATCTTAGTTATATTATCGGTAGTGAGATGCCTGGGACTCCGGCCTACATTCTGAAGAAAGCCGGTTTAATTTCATCACTTGGAACCGACGCGAGCCCAAGTCAATACGGAAATTATGGCCAGTTCTCAATTACCGCAGAATTAACTGATGAAGGTATGAAGCATCGAGAAAAGATTACTCAAGTAATCATGGCTTACATTGATAAAGTTAAAAAGCAAGGCGTTGATAAAAAGTACTTTAAAGAGATTAAAACCTCGTTAAATAATCAATTCCAGTTCTTAGAAAAAGGAAGCGCGTTTAACTATGTGTCGAACTTAACAGCACAGATGCAGAACTACCCGACTCATCGAGTCATTGCTGCTCCTTATGTCTATGACACATTCAGTGCTGATGCAATCAACAAAGTATTGCAGCAACTGACGCCTGAGCGTTTACGTATTTGGTACGTAAGTCAGTCGGAGCCATCGGATCAAAGCATGCATTTTTATGATGGTAAATATAAGATCACCGATATTCCAGCAAAAGAAATTGCTAGCTGGAGTAGTAAGCCTGACTTTGAACTTGCCTTACCTAAAGTGAACACCTTGTTGCCAGAGTCGTTCGTGTTAAAGACAACCGATTTAGGCGACATGACTAAGCCGACAGTGGTGCACGACAAAGATGGTATTAAAGTTTGGCAATACCCGTCACAACAGTTTAAGCAGCAGCCGAAAGGGGTTTTACGTGTTTACATCAATAGCCCTTTACGTCAAAAAGACATCAATGGTCAGGTTCTCTTCTCACTTTGGGCCGATATGTATGATCTGAATCAAAGCGCTCTGATGACCGAAGCATCGATAGCCGGTATGCAGCTAAACCTACAACCGGCTAACGGTTTAGAATTATCGGTGAGCGGCTTCACTGATAAGCAACCTGAATTATTGAAAAAAGGGCTTGATAGCTTGGTGTTTGACGTAAAAGCCGATGCATTTAATCAAGCGGTTGATCGCTATGTTCGTGGGTTGAAAAATCAAGAGAAGCAATTCCCAATTTATCAATTGTTCGGAAACATGCGTTCGTTAATTGCAAGCAGTGGTTACAGTAATGATGACTTAGTAAAAGCGGCGCAAGCGCTAAAGCCTGCTGATTTAAAAGAGTTCATGCAGCAAGTTATGGCGAATAATCAAATCCGTATGTTTGCTTTTGGTAACTACAACAAGCGTGATATTGAACATTATGTTGAGCAAGTCGCCGAGTCATTACCTGAAAACCATAAGGTAACCAATTACGTACAGACTCGTTATTGGAAACCATCTGAAGGTGAAGTACTGGCCCTTAAGAAAGATCTCGATGTATCTGACGTTGCGGTTTTAGATATGCACGTACACCCTGAGCCAAACTTGAAACATCAAGCCGAAGCTCGTGTGTTGCAAAGTCACCTGCGTACACAAACATTTGAAACCTTGCGCACTGAAGAGCAGTTAGCTTATGCCGTAACGGCCATCACCCCAACGATTAAAGACTTTGTTGGTGTTGGTTTTGCGATTCAAACGCCGGTCAAAGATGTTGAAGCAATGCAAAATCGATTCGATAGCTTTAAACAGGAGTATGCAAAGGTTCTAGATAAGATGACCGCAGACGAGTTTAATAAACTTAAAGAAAGCGTGTTAATTGAACTTAAAGAAGCGCCGAAGAACTTAGGTGAAGAACAAGCGCCTATGTTGAGTGATTGGTATGAAGAGAAATTCGACTTCAATACGCGAGAGCAATTGATTGCCGAGGTTGAAAAAGTGACTTTAGCGGATGTTAAAAGTTTCTATCAGCAAACGGCGTTGAATCCAAAAGCGGCTCGTTTATCGATTCAGCTTCGTGGTCAGAAATTTAACGAAAAGCCATTCGCTAAGCTGAAGAATGAGAAAACCGTTGATGATTTAGCAAAGTTTCATTCAGATGCTGATTATCAATAGTTAATCGTTCTGCTAACGATAGTAAAAAGCCAGGCTCGCCTGGCTTTTTTTATGCTTAAAATAATACTCGAACCAGAGTCTCAGTAATGGCATGCTATTGATTGGTTACGAAAAGAGATCTGTTTAAACGCAACTTTTGAGATGCAAAAAAGGTATGGAAAATATGGAGTCGATCAGTGTTATTAATACCATTAAAGTTCCAGAAGGGATGGAAGCTGAGGCTGAAAAAGTCAGGGAGATATATGTCAGCTACTTCAAAAAGCAGGCTGGCTTTGTTTCTTCTAGCTTTTATAAATCCATTGAAAGAGAAAAAGATGGCATTTTAAAGTACGTAAATATTGTGGTGTGGGAGTCTTTAGAGGCATTTAACAAAGTCGTCAATCAAGGATTTAATAACGATGAGGGGCAGAATAGCGATGGTTACAAAGTGTTAGGGAAAGGCTTTCCGAAACCGATAGAAGTATCACCTGGAAGATTTGTCAGTATTGCTGAAGATTGAGCTAATTTTAGGACGGCTTGAAGTGAAGATATTTGATGTATTTTGCGGGGAAGGAATTCAAGGAAATCCATGCGCCGTGATAATGCTCACTGGTTGGCCACCGGAACATGAGCTTGCTCAATCGGCAAGACGTCTTAAAGTGCCGGTTACGTCGTTTATTGTCAGCCATGGTCTTGAACATCATATTCGGTGGTTTTCTGCTGCGGGTGAAATTAATTTATGCGGGCACGGAAGTTTAGCTGCTGGTGCTGCATTGCTCGAGCAGAGTCGTCAGAAACGAGTCACCTTATCCAGTCGATATGGTCCTGTGACGATTGTAAAGAATGCCAATCGATATCAACTCGAACTTCCTAGCTGGAAGCGAAATAACTGCTCAATTGCGAAAGAACAATTAGGATTGACTATTGAGCCCTTGGACATTTTTTCTACGAGAGACTTGGTGGTCGTATTAGAGTCAGAAGGTGCGGTCAAGGATTACAATCCGAATTTTAAAAAGATTCGTAAGCTTAACCAATTTCATGCAGTGATCCTTACGGCGATGAGTTCCACTAACAGTTATGTGTTACGTTATTTTGCACCTAATATAGGAATTTTAGAAGATATAGCGACTGGCTCTGCACATTGTTCGATTGCTCCTTATTGGTTTGATACGCTTAAGCAGGAATCATTAACCGCATTGCAGCTTTCAAAGCAGGGAGGACTCTTTGAACTTGCAAAGCAAGACCACTCAAAGATTATCCTCACTTCTTTAGTAAAAGAGCGCGGAGTATACGAATAAGGCTCTGCATAAAAAGGGGTTGGAGTTAAAAAACTTGTTGTCGCGGTAACTTATTTATCATCATTGCAATAGAACAAATGTCTATTGCCTTTTTATTGTTGAGATAATAACCTGCGATTTAGAGATAGGTCGTTTAGATCAAATAATTAATTTTAAACCAGTATCGTGGAATTTAACTAAAGGAGTTTGTCGTGAATCGTCGCACATTGATATCTATCCACCTGTACTTAGCCTCTTTTTTCGCACCTGCGATTTTAATCATGGCACTGTCGGGATTGTTTTATTTGATGGATATCAAAGGAGAAGTGGGCGAGTCCGTCGTTTATCAAGGCCAAGCTGAGTCGATTGATTTAAAAGCTACGGATGCTAAAGAACAAGTTGAAGCCCTGCTGACTCGTTTAAATTTAGACGCAGATTTTGATTATTTGCGAGGTTCGAAAACTCGTGCGGTGACAAGACCAACCTCAGGCACTCATTATCTTATTAGTGTTGAGAGCAATAATGTCACTGTTACTGAGCGCTCTCCAAGTCTGATTGCCAGTATTATCGAGCTGCATAAAGGCCATGGCCCATCATGGTTTCGAGTTTTCCAACAAATTATGGCCGTTGGATTGGTGATCATATTAGTTTCCGGCTTCTTGTTGGGGGTTACCTCCCCGGTTTTAAAGAAAAAGTCTTGGGTGATTACCGGCATCGGTCTAGCCAGTTTCCTGTTGCTGGCGATTATTTAAGTTTGCTCAAAGTTTTATCTAGCGGTCTTTGATCGGCCGCTTAGCCCGAGCAAGCCAAGCTAAATTACCCTTCATCTCTTAGACTCCTCGTTACCCTTCGCGTTGATAGGCGAGGGTAACTGCTGTACAATCCGCCGCCACTTAAACGCGTAAAATACTAATTCACATCGCGCAGCCGGGTTCTCCGGTGTTATCTATACTATTTGGGCCATTAGACAACTGACGGTAGGCAGCACTTGAAAAAGTGCGGCATCAGCAACTATTTAGCTAGGACTTATTATGATTTTACATTCGACCAAACACGATTGGTTGGGCAATATTCGCGGAGACATTCTCGCTGGGTTGGTCGTCGCGTTAGCACTGATACCCGAGGCGATAGCCTTCTCGATTATCGCAGGGGTTGATCCGAAAGTGGGTCTGTATGCCTCTTTTTGTATTGCCGTGATCATCGCTTTTGTTGGAGGCCGACCCGGCATGATTTCTGCCGCCACCGGTGCCATGGCGCTTTTGATGGTGACTTTAGTCAAGAACCATGGTCTAGAGTATCTGTTGGCTGCGACCCTGTTAACCGGTGTGTTACAGATCATCGCGGGTTATTTGAAGTTAGGTAGCTTGATGAGTTTTGTTTCGCGCTCGGTAGTCACCGGCTTTGTTAATGCGCTAGCGATTTTGATTTTCATGGCACAGTTGCCCGAGCTTACCAATGTCACTTGGCATGTTTATGCGATGACTGCCGTTGGTTTAGGAATCATTTACCTATTTCCTCACTTACCGGTGGTGGGCAAGGTTATACCATCGCCTTTGGTCTGTATTTTAAGCTGTACAGCATTTGCGATGATTGTGGATCTCGAAATTCGAACGGTTGGAGACATGGGCGAGCTGCCCGACACTTTGCCTATTTTTATGTGGCCAGAAGTCGAGTGGACGTTTGAAACCTTAAAAATTATCTTTCCTTATTCTGCTGCTTTGGCAGTGGTGGGGCTGCTCGAATCTTTGATGACTGCTACCATCGTTGATGACCTAACTGATACGTCGAGTGATAAAAACCGTGAGTGTAAAGGTCAAGGTATTGCCAATATCGGCGCGGGTTTTTTAGGTGGAATGGCTGGGTGTGCGATGATCGGTCAGTCAGTGATTAATGTAAAATCTGGTGGTCGAGGTCGTTTATCGACGTTAATTGCAGGCTCAGTGCTTCTAATATTAGTGGTCTTTTTAAGTGATTGGGTCGCGCAAATTCCTATGGCTGCGTTAGTTGCCGTAATGATTATGGTGTCGATTGGTACCTTCGATTGGCAGTCGATTCGTAATTTAAAAGTTCATCCGCTTTCAACAAATATTGTGATGGTGGCGACCGTTGTGGTGGTGGTTTACACACATAATCTCGCTTATGGTGTCTTAGTCGGCGTGTTATTAGCGGCTCTATTCTTTGCCAATAAAGTCAGCCATTTTATGTACGTAGAGAAAGAATTGGATGAAGAAAACAGTCATCGAACCTATAAAGTGATTGGCCAAGTCTTTTTTAATTCAGCGGATAAATTCATTGGACAATTTAATTTTAAAGAAGCGGTTAGCCGAATTACGATTGATTTAAATCGCGCTCATTTTTGGGATATATCGGCGGTTTATGCTTTGGACATGGCTGTGGTAAAGTTTCGTCGAGAAGGTGCTGAAGTTGAGGTCATTGGCCTAAATCAGGCGAGTGAAACCATTGTCGATAGATTCGGAGTTCACGACAAACCCGAAGAACTCGAAAAAGTGTTAGGAGGACATTAATCATGACTGCGTCATCAGAACAAAAAGAACAACAAGCACGTTTTGTATTGTCATGTATCGATGGGTCGAGTTTGGGCGAGGCGGTCTGCGATTATTCAGCATGGATCGCCAAGCAGGTTGGCGCGCCACTCAAGTTCTTGCATACCATTGAGCATACAGCGGGCGCTGCGGTTGCTGATTTAACCGGCACGATTGGGCTGGGAGCTTCAGAAGACTTGCTTCGAGAATTAACCGAGGTTGAGCAAAGCCGAAGTAAGCTGCTGATCGAGAAAGGCAATCGCATGCTTAAGGCGGCAAAAGAACGCGCAGCGTCACAGAACGTCGAAGCGATTGAGATTCGCCAACGCCACGGCCTTTTGAGTGAAGCCTTGGTTGAAATGGAAGAGCAGATTCGGGTGTTGGTGGTTGGAATTCGTGGGGAAATGCACGATGAACAACGTTCTGGAACGGGTACGCAATTAGAAAGCATTATTCGATCGCTTCACAAACCAATTTTGGTGGTCAACGAAGCTTTCCGTTTACCTAAAAACGCCATGCTGGCATACGACGGCAGTGAAGCCGCTGAAAAAGCCTTGGGTATGGTGGCATCAAGCCCACTGTTTGAAAATACACCCATTCATTTAGTGTATGTTGGCGATGATAACGAAAGTTCACAGCATTTATTGGCGACAGCGAAAGCCAAGCTATCGTCGGCCGAAAGAAAAGTCGAAGCCGTACTACTGAATGGAAATTTGCAGCAAGTGTTAACGGATTATCAAAAACAACAGGATATTGATCTAACGATTATGGGAGCGTTTAGTCACAATCGGATTCGCGACTTTTTGCTGGGCAGTTTTACTGCGCAAATGTTAGCGCAAACGCACAAGCCCTTACTATTGTTGCGATAATCAGAGTTGTAGTGAATACACCAGATATTGAAACTTATTAACCATAATAAATAAAGGGCTATTAGCCGATCGTCGAATGTTACCTTGAGTAAAAATTCGCTATCTTGATGCACCGGATCATAATAGTGTTTTACTCGAGATGACGAATTCCAACGAAGCAGCAGCCCTTTCAGCCTACCAGCAACAAGCCAATCAAGCTAAGCAACACCCCGAAGAATTTTGGTTGCAGCAAGCCGCTGCTCTACCCTGGTTTGGAACGCCAAGCACGGCGCTAGAACGACCCGATGAGATTCACAGCCAATGGTTTCCCGATGGCTTGATGAACACCTGCTTTATGGCACTGGATCACCATGTAGTGTCGGGACGGGGAGAACAAGTCGCTTTGTACTATGACTCTCCGGTGACCGACACCAAGCAGCAATGGACTTACTCCGAGTTGCTGCAAGAAGTGGAACAAGCCGCCGGGATGCTATCGGCGTTAGGAGTAACCAAAGGGGATCGAGTATTAATTTATTTGCCGATGATTCCCCAAGCCGCGGTTGCCATGCTGGCTTGCGCGCGATTAGGGGCCATTCATTCCGTGGTATTTGGTGGCTTTGCCGCTAATGAGCTGGCGATCCGCATTGACGATGCCCAGCCTAAGGTTGTGATCAGCGCGACCTGCGGCATTGAAATTGAGAAAATAATACCTTACACGCCTCTGCTTGCTAAAGCGTTAGCGCTGGCCAACCATCAGCCGAACCATTGCGTGATTGTTGATCGTGAACAGTATCAGAGCAGTGAACAACTCGAAAACCAAGTCGATTGGCAAACGGCCGTTGATAAGGCACAGCCGCATGGTGCTGTTGCTGTTGCCGCGACCGATCCTCTATACATCTTATATACCTCTGGCACGACTGGAAAACCCAAAGGCGTGGTGCGCGACAATGGCGGTCATGCGGTTGCTATGCACTACAGCATGCGAACGGTCTATGGAATGAGTCCTGGCGACGTATTCTGGGCGGCCAGTGATGTTGGATGGGTGGTCGGGCACAGCTATATTGTCTATGCGCCGCTCATACTAGGTTGTTCGACGGTACTTTACGAGGGCAAACCAATTCGGACCCCCAATGCTGAAACCTTTTGGCGAGTTTGCCAAGATTACAAAGTGAATGCACTGTTCGCTGCTCCGACAGCGTTTCGAGCCATTCGCAAAGAAGATCCGCAAGGCGAAGGGTTAAAGTCGCACGATCTTTCGGCGCTTAAAAAGTTCTTTTTAGCGGGAGAACGTTTGGATCCTCCAACGTATCAATGGTTGAATCAAGTGAGCGGCCTGCCTGTGTATGATCATTGGTGGCAAACTGAAACAGGATGGGCCATCGCTTGCAATCCGATTGGTTTAACTGCGATGCCTGTTAAAGAAGGGAGTGCGACGGTCGCCACGCCAGGTTATCAAATTAAAATTTTGCGCGATGATGGCAGTGAAGCCAATGCCCAGGAGCAAGGCAATATTGCGATTCAACTGCCATTGCCTCCAGGATGCTTTACTACTCTGTGGCAGGATGATGAGCGTTATTGCAGTAGCTACTTTTCGGCTTACCCGGGTTATTATCTGAGCGGTGACGGCGGCTTTATTGATGACGATGGCTATGTGTTCGTGATGGGGCGAATTGACGATGTGATCAACGTGGCCGGTCATCGACTGTCAACTGGAGAAATGGAAGAGGTGGTTGCCGCTCATCCCCAGGTGGCTGAGTGTGCGGTTCTTGGCGTTCAAGACACCCTCAAAGGGGAGCTCCCCATTGCTTTTGTGGTCCTGCAAGCAGAGGCTGATCAGAGCTTGGTGAAGCAGCAATTGGTGCAACGAATTCGCGATCAAATAGGTGCCATTGCTTGTTTAAAAGAGATACTGATTGTGGCTCGATTACCCAAAACTCGCTCCGGTAAAATACTGCGACGTACGTTGAGACAAATCTATCAGCATGAGCCCTATACGGTTCCCTCGACCATCGATGATCCAGCTATTTTAGACGAAGTGAAAGCCGGGTTAGCTCAGTAGCCACTCGTTTGGCTATCAAAGGTCGCTGATAGGAGGCGTTGAAACAACCTCAGACGTTTGAACAGTATTGTCCGATTGGCTGGCTATGTAGTCTTTCCAGCGAGCAGCAATTAATTCAAGTTCTGCTGCCGAAAGAGGCTGATAGCCTCTACCGAAAGGCCAACCATAACCCCAGCGAAAAGACGTTGGCCAGTATGGGCTGCCCCCTACACGAACCCCTGCAAGCATAATTTGCGCGATTTCCGGCTCGCCGACTTGGTCGACACATTGTTGCAACGCTAAGTCGGCGGCAATGCGTTGTTGATAAGTTCCACCTTGCCAGTAAGCTCGATCGTGCGCCTCACAGCAGCTCAGCCACAAGGTTTGCTGACGCAAAGTCCCGTCCGGAAATAGACTGCAACCATCACTGTTAAATGGATTGATTGCCCAACTGAGATTGCTGCAGCAGAGCAGAATAATTAGCCACCAACAACGATTCATAAGGTTTTCCAGCCTTGTGTTAGAGAATGCCAATATTGTACTCTGTAATAAGAAAAGGCAGTAGCCTTCTAAGGTATCGGCGATACACCGAATGGCGAAGGCTTTGAGGCAATAAACTATCGTCTAAAACGTAGAGTTGGGAGATTGGATGGATTCCATTATTGGTGTGGTCTTAGCGGGCGGAGAGTCGTCTCGTATGGGGCTAGATAAAGCGGAGTTACCGCATCCATTAAATGAAAAACAAACCTTGCTAGACCACGCGATGGAAATATTGATCAATTGTGGTTGCCGTAAAGTAGTGATCAGCGGAGAAAAATGGGACGGTATTGCGGATCAATTTAATGACAAAGGACCGCTTGCAGGCATTTTTAGTGTCAGTGATGCCATTGCTGAGGAGTATTTTTTATTTGTTCCCGTTGATATGCCTTTGTTGGATCCCTATCTATTGCAAGAATTAGTCAGTGCCGCTGAAATAGGTGAAAGTGTTTATTTTGAAGAGACTCGTTTGCCAGCATTAATTAGAGTTAACGATCAGGTAAAAAGCTATTTGAGTCGAGTACTCTCTTTTGATGCAGAAGATCGTTCAATGTTTACTTTTTATCAAGCAATAGGCGCTTTGCCGATTGCCTGCAGTCAACCCGAAAAGCTGGTGAACGTAAATACTCCCGAAGACTTTCAGCATTTACAAGTCCAGCAACCGCTGGAACTTGACCATTGAGCAGTCGTGGCAATCATCGATTGATCTTGGTTCTGTCATGAATTGATCAAATTCATCGTCTAGCCTTCTCTTGTAGAGTCTGCAGAGGAGGTAGGGTCATGCTTGAATTAACCTGTCATTGTCAAAATATCCAGATGGTGTTGCCAGACAAACCACTACGATTATCGGAGTGTGATTGCTCTATGTGTCGTCGTTATGCAGCGTTTTGGGGAGTGTATGCGCCAGATCAGATAACCTTAAGTTATCATTTTGCACCGCAAGGCTATGCTGCAAGCAAAGATCGGGTGTTTTACCATTGCATGCGATGTGGATGTTTAACGCATTTTGAGTCCAGCGAAACAGCTCCTGAGCAGTTATTTGCGGTGAACTATCGAATGGCGAATGTTTCTCAATGGCCAAGCTTAATCAAATCGGCCGATGTTTCGTTTCGTCATTCACTCAGTCAGCTATCAACGAGAGAAGATATAGGCGACATCAGAGTTTAGATGCCGCCGTTGTTGTTCCTTCAATAGCATCGGCGATCGATGCTATTGATATTCCGTTCATTTGAGCGTTTTAAAAACTAGGAGTCTGCGGTTACTCGGTACTTTTTTTGATACCGAGGCTTGTACAAGAATGTCATTGCGACGCCGATAACTCCGGGTAACACCCAAGGCAAAACCTGCCACATGCCCGGTAAAAGCTGCTCAAAGTAAGTTCGACCACCAAAAGCAAAGAATGCGGTGTAGACTGCGATGCCACAACCAAGAATGTTAGAGAAGTGCTCAATGATCCATTCTCGCTGTTTCACTTGGGCTTTAAACGTGTAACGCAAACCGTTGATCGCATTGAGTAGCGCAATCGGAGCAAAAATTAGCAACAGTATTTGGTTCTGTACTAATCCTTTAATGCCGACGAACAAAGCGGTCACCAACAGGAATATCATTAAACCTAAATGATGCCAGCTTTTTAAAGCTTGTCGGTCTGCTTTCACTTTAAGAACAAGAATACTGTGCTTTACGCCATGCAGCACCAGTAAAGAAAGCATAAACAAAAATTCTGAGATCATTTTTTGATGAGCGATAAAACGCACGGCTTTGGCAGGGTCAACCTCTTTGTCAGGAAAACGAATGGCTAATGGATCCATCCAAACGATCACGCTCATAATGACACCGCTGACACCCACCGCCCACATTCCCCATACGAATGCCTTCCCAGACTGAACATGCCAGCGACCACCTTTGCGTGTTGCTATCGGTACCCAAAATATGATCAGCGCAAGGGCACCGATAAAGACATGAATATATAAAAGTATTTGATGAGCCTGGTGCATAATG
>Ga0070728_10004537_pt1 | contig 14338 bp, 12 predicted proteins | sample tdDd471_FD_66723 | JGI IMG/M metagenome (GOLD analysis project Ga0070728, IMG submission 66723) | Marine sediment microbial communities from the Atlantic coast under amendment with organic carbon and nitrate - tdDd47.1 | ecosystem: Environmental > Aquatic > Marine > Coastal > Sediment | place...
TCGCTACGCCTGCGCGCTGGCGGCCGCGATCGCCGCCAATCTCGTCTCCATTTCCGAGCGCATCCTGGCGGAGTGGATCAGGACCGATCCCTTTCGCACCTACATGCTCGAGCCCGGCTTTCACAATCCGTATTTCCGCGACAGCAATTCGGTTCCGGCGACGCTGCTTTCGAGTTTCGCCCAGATGCTCGAGGCGATCCGCGACAAGAAACTGTTGCTGGCTCTGGGCCGGGGCGACGCCCGGCCGCGCCCCCGCCGCACCCAATGGTGGCGCAGCGGTCTCGGCGCGAAATCCCTCAGAGCCAATTTCGTCGCCATCAAGCTGCTTTACGCCGCCTCCGGCTGGAAGCGGTTCATGCCCGACGCCTCGGCCCAGGCCGCCGCCCTCGTCGAGTCCGATCTCGAACGGGCCATCCTCCTGGTCAGCGGCCTTCATAAACCGCTCGACCGGGCCATCCTCGACGAGACGGACCGGCAAAAGCTGCTGCAACTCGCCGCCATCGCCCGTACGCTTCAGACCCTGACCAGCGAGGAAACGGCCAAGGCCCTCGGCGTGGTGCTGGGCTTTTCCTGGGTCGACGGGGACTGAAACCACGGAGGAGCCGATGGTGGGTATGTTCTGGAAGTTTGCGATGATCGTGTTGCTGACGCTCGCCGGCATGCCGGCGACGAATGCGGCAGCCGCATCGTCCGATCTCGACGGGTTCTGGGTCTCGGTCACCCCGTTCGGCGACGTCCCGATCGCCGAATATCTCGAATTCAAGGATGGCGAGGTCGCCAATGGCGGGATTCCGCTGTTCTCCGGGACCGAACCATGCTCCGACCCGAGCCACTGCTTTGCCGGCGTCGACTTCACCGTTTCCAACATCGTCGCGCGGGGCGACGCCTTCACCGTCGCCAAGGTCGAAGCGACCGGAAAATTCGTTCTTGCCGGGGAGGCCTATTCGGCGCTCATCGCGCCGAACCTGTTCATCCGGCCCGGCACCTACCGCTACGAGATTTCAGGCGGCCGGCTCCGGTTCGGCATCGGCACCGCGGTTCGCACCTTTCGCAAGACGAGCCGGCAGAACGCGGTCAACGCCAAGGTTCCGTTCCTGATGTACGAGGAGAACATCCTGAACGGCTATGCCTGCATGATCCGGATGCTCGACGACTACGGGTTGATGCAGACCCTGACCGAACTCGACCCCCTGACTCGCTTCCTCGTCGAGGTGAGCGATCTGAAGAACGATCCGGACCGGGAGGAGGAGATCAAGAAGCTGCGCGCGGCGAGCGCGGCCGTCACCATGCGGGCCATCCTCGACAAACCCTTCGCCGAACTGCCCTTTGTGAAAGACGGCACCATCACCGAAGCCGAGATCGGACGGATCCTTAAGAATCGCGGCGTCACCGACGGCGCGCTGAAGATCATGACCGACATCCTCCGCAAACGGCAGGATCACCCGATCTATTCGATGGTCAAATGCAAGTGACCCTTGCCGGAGCCTGTTTCGCTCAGTCGAGCGCCTGATAGGCCGCGACGCGGATATCGTCGCCGAGCGGAATGATCGAGCCCAGATACTGGCTCATCACCACGCCTTCGACATCCTCCTCCGGATCGACCCAGAAATAGGTGCTGGCGGCGCCGGCCCAGCCCCATTCGCCCTGCGAGGTCAGGCCGTAGACGGCGCCGGTATCGAGCATCACCCGGCCGGTCAGACCGTAGCCGTAGCCGGCCAGCACCAGCGGTCCGATGGCGATCGGCATGATCTCGGGCTGGATGCGGTTCCGGGCGATCATCTGCATGGTCTTGCGCGACAAGAGCCGGTCGCCATTGGGGGCGCAGCCGGTCTTCAGCAGCCGGACGAATTTCATGTAGTCGTCCAGCGTCGAAAACAGCCCGTGGCCGCCGCGGCCGAAATCGGGATTGTCGGTCGGATAGGTCTTGCTGACATCGGCCGGCCGCAGGGTCTGCGGCGGCGGCGCGAAGATCATGATCCGGTTGAGATCGCCCTCGCCGAACATTCCCATCACCCGATGGCGCTCGGATTCGGGCACCATGAAGCCGGTGTCGGTCATCCCCAGCGGATCGAAGATCAGCTCCTTGAGGATCGCGGCGATGGGCTTGCCCTCGATCACCTCGAGCACCCTGGCGACCACGTCGGTGGCGACGCTGTAGCGCCAGTTGGTCCCGGGGTCGAAAGCCAGCGGCTCCTCGGCGATCCGGTCGATCATCTCGGCGAGCGACACCGAGCCCGACATGATGTCGAGTTCCGTGTAGCGCTGGCCGACCGGACAATCGATCAGGAAGCCGTAGGACAGGCCCGCCCGGTGGGTCAGAAGATGCTCGATGATCATCATGCCGCGCATCTGGCGCGTCGTGCCGTCGGGATCGAGCACCTGCTTCTGGGCGAATTTCGGCAGGTAGGCGGCCACCGGATCGAACAGGCGCAGCTTCAGCCGCTCCATCAGCATCAACGCCGCGACGGAGACGATCGGCTTGGTCATCGAATAGATGCGGTAGAGCGGCTTTTCCGGCATCGGCGTACCCGCGACGGCGTCGAGCTGCCCGGCCCGGCCGCGCGCCCACGGCTCGTCGCCGCGATGAATGAGCCATTCGATACCGCTGAAGGCGCCCTGCTCGACCAACGCTTTCGCGCGGTCCTCGATCCGTTGCTTGCGCATCTTCACTCCCTTTTCAGAATTTTTTTGAAACCCGTCGGCCGGCGCCTCGGATTTGTCGACATGCGTTCGAGTTTCAAGGTTTTCGGATCGATTTCCAGTGGAAACTGGCCGCCCCGGAAAGGCGGAAGGAATATGGCCGGGAAAGCGCCACCTCAGCGCTTGGCGACCGCGCCGCGATAGTCGTCGAGGCTGAGGATGTCGCAGACCGGTTTGGCCGGCTCCTCCAGGCAATTCCCAGCCTCGCATTTTCGTTCGTCGGTGGCGACGAGGCTTGCCAGCAGTTCGGGGGTCAGCATTCGGATGATCAGCATACTCGCTCCGTGGCGCATCACCGGGGATGCATTTCCTGTTCGGCCGCGCCGGAAATGACAAGCAAGTTGTCATCCATGGCGAACAGTGTGAGGCCGGTATCCGTCAGCGCCTCGGCGAAACTGCGGGCGCTCGCCGTCACCCGGGTATTGCCGCGCCGGCCGGTCAGCGCCTCGGCAAACCGGTCCTCTTCGGCCCGCGCGCCGGCCTGCGCCGCGCAGATCAGCCGCACGCCAAGCATTTCGTCATCGCTGAAGCGCGATGCGTCCACCGCGTGGAGGAACGGATAATAGCTGAGCCGGCGCCTGGCGGTGCCGTGCACGTCGCGCGCCCAGCAGGACAATTCCCCTACCAGCCGTCGCGCCGGCCCGTCGCCGACCGCGTCGCGATAGATGTCCCAGCCGCACTCCCAGGCCTCGACGCTGCCGGTATCGTAGCCGGCGAGCCAGCAGCGGAAGCCGATGCCGACCAGCCGTTCCGGCCGGCCCAGTTCGCCGCCCGGTTCATGCAGCGGACAGGAATTGCCTTTTCGGCATGTCGCGCAAATCATCTGGCCGATCCTCGCCGGACCCGGGGAAAGTCCCGGAAATCCAAATCCTCCGCCAGATGCTATTAAGAATGATTTGCATTTGCAACTATGGGAATGGCTCCTGCACAATATTTCAGCGTTCGCGCGGATTTTGCCGCGCGGCGCTCAGATCGGAAGGATAGGGATGGAACGTCCCGCAGCCGCGCCTATGCGGACAGCCCGCGCGCCGACAGGGTCGCGGCCAGCGCCTTGTCGACGCCGTCGACAATCTCGTCGATATGGCCCGCGTCGATCTCGTAGGGCGGCGCCAGCATGATGTGGTCGCCGGTCCGGCCGTCTACGGTGCCGGCCATGGCATAGACCATCAAACCGCCGTCGAGCGCCCGTTTCTTGATCTCGGCATTGACCTTCCAGGCCGGATCGAACGGCTCCTTGGTGTTCTTGTCGGCGACCAGCTCGAGGCCGATGAACAGGCCGCGGCCGCGGATGTCGCCCACATGCGGATGCTGGCCGAACCGCGCCTCCAGCGCGCTCGTCAGCTTGGCGCCGGTCTCGCTCACCTTCGGGATCAGGTCGAGCCGGTCGAACTCCTTGAGCACCGCGACGCCCGCCGCGCAGGCCGTCGGATGGCCGAGATAAGTATGGCCGTGCTGGAAGAAACCGGAGCCGGTTTCGATCGCCTGGTAGATCTCCGAGGTGCACAGCATCGCCCCGATCGGCTGGTAGCCGGCGCCGAGCCCCTTGGCGATCGTGGCGATGTCCGGGACGATGCCCTCCTGCTCGCAGGCGAACAGCGAGCCGGTGCGGCCCATGCCGCACATCACCTCGTCGAGGATCAGCAGCACGCCATAGGTGTCGCAGATCTCGCGGATACGCTTGAAATAGCCCGGCACCGCCGGAACCGCGCCCATGGTCGCGCCGACCACCGGCTCGACGATGAAGGCGGCGACCGTCTCCGGCCCGAGTTCGAGGATCTTCGCCTCGAGCGAATTGGCGACCCGCAGCCCGTAGGCTTCCGGCGTCTCGCCCGGCTCGCCCCAGCGCCAGTAATGGCACGGGTCGACGTGATGCATGGCGCCCGAAAGGAGGGGCTCGAACTGGGCCCGACGCCAGCGGTTGCCGCCGGCCGACAACGCGCCGAGCGTGTTGCCGTGATAGCTCTGCCAGCGCGCGACGATATTCTGTCGCTTCGGCTCGCCCTTTTCGAGGAAATACTGCCGCGCCAGCTTGATCGCCGCCTCGTTCGCCTCCGAACCGCCGGAGACGAAATACACCCGGTCGAGGCTTCCCGGCGCCCGGTCGATCAGCATTTCGGCGAGTTCCTCGGCCGGTTCCGAGGTGAAGAAGCTGGTATGGGCCCAGGCGAGCTTGTCGATCTGTTCGCTCACCGCCCGCCGCACCGCCGCGTTGGAATGGCCCAGGCACGACACCGCCGCGCCGCCGCAGGCGTCGAGATAACGCTTGCCGCTGGCGTCGATCAGGTAGGGACCGTCGCCGGCGACCGCGGTTTCGGGGTTCGATTGGCTGTGACGGGGAAAGACTTTCGACATGGTTGGGGAACCCGGTGGTTCGGTTCCGGCGAGAGGCCGGAGGAAAGGACTGTGACCCGGCAACAGCGGCCGGGAATTCACGTGCTCAGGCGCCGACCGCCTGCGGCGCATTCACCGCCGGCCGGACCGCTTCGATCCGCGCGTCGGTCGCGTCGATCCAGCCGCCGCCGAGAACCCGCGCGGCGCCCTCTTCCGCGTCGTAGAACACGCAAGCCTGCCCCGGCGCGACACCGTGTTCGCCGTCGAGCAGGTCGACGATGACCTCGCCATTGGCGACGTCGAGGCGGGCGGGCTGCGGCGGCCGGGTCGAGCGCACCTTGGCGAAGATCTCGCGGCCTCCGGCCGGCAGATCGTCGAGCGTTCCGCCGCCGATCCAGTTGACGTCGCGCAGATGCACCCGCCGCGTCATCAGTTCCTCCCGCGGTCCGACGATCACCCGGCTGCTGGCGGAATCGAGCCGCACCACGTAGAGCGGTTCGCCCACCGCGACGCCGATGCCGCGGCGCTGGCCGATGGTGTAGTGGATGATGCCCTCGTGGGTTCCGAGCGTGCGGCCGTCCACATGCACGATCTCGCCGGGCTTGGCCGCATCCGGCTTCAGCCGCTCGATCACGTCCGAATATTTTCCCTTCGGCACGAAGCAGATGTCCTGGCTGTCCTGCTTCTCGGCCACCGACAGGCCGAGCGAGCGGGCGATCTCGCGGGTCTCGGGCTTGGTCAGCCCGCCCAGCGGAAAGCGCAGGAAGTCGAGCTGCTCCTGGGTGGTGGCGAACAGGAAATAGCTCTGGTCGCGGTCGTCGTCGACCGGCCGGTAGAGCGCCCTGTGGCCGTCCACCAGCCGCGACTGCACGTAATGGCCGGTGGCTAGCGCGTCGGCGCCCAGTTCGCGCGCGGTATCGAGCAGATCGGAGAACTTGACCGTCTGGTTGCAGGCGACGCAGGGGATCGGGGTTTCGCCGGCGATGTAGCTCTCGGCGAAGGAATCGATCACCGCCTCGCGGAAGCGCTGCTCGTAATCGAGCACGTAATGGGGAATGCCGATCTGCTCGGCCACCCGGCGCGCGTCGAGAATGTCGCGGCCCGCGCAGCAGGCGCCGGCGCGGTGGATCGCCTCGCCGTGATCGTAGAGCTGCAGGGTGACGCCGACCACGTCGTAGCCCTCGCGCGCCAGCAGTCCGGCGACGACCGAGGAATCGACGCCGCCCGACATGGCGACGACAACACGGGTCTCCGAGACCGGTCCTTCGAGATCGAGGCTGTTGAGCATGGCTTGCTGTCCGTGTCCGGCTGGCTTTTCGTTTGGCTTGCCGGACCGCGTGTTCAAACCCCGTATTTAGGTTGGAATGGCCCGCGACACAATGGACAAGTTCCCTCTTTACCCGTGTCGGCGCGCCCGGAAACGCCGGATGCCGGCAATTTTTGCCGCTCGGGAACCCTTTGCCCGGCGCAGCCCGCGCAGTCTCGGCCGCCCGTAGATGGGAAAATCCCCGAATTCGGCCATTGCGAGGGCTGGCACGGGCCTTGCTTCGAAGCGGGCGGACAAGAGTGTGGGAATGTGGGCGTGCTGCCGAACGTATCGATCAAACTGGCGCTGAACGACCCGGCCGAGGCCGGCGCGGCAGCCTTTGGCCTGCCCGCCTTCCTGCTCGGCTCGCAGACCGCGGCCGGCGCCGGCTCGTCGACGGGATCGAGCTTCGCCGCGCTGATGACGGCCGGCGCGACGGCGCCGAATACGCCCAACCCGACCGCCGTTTCCACCGACATCAAGACCGGGTTCGCCGGCGGTAACCTGGCCGCATCCGTCGCCGGATCGATAGGCGCCGGGCTCGCCGCGCCGACGGGAACCGAAACGACGGCTGCCACGCCCGGATATGCAACCGGTGAAACGGCCGAACCGGGCACCGGCTCGCCGACCGGGGAAACACCGCCGGCCGGCACTGGAGCGACCGCGAAGAGCGACGCAGCGCCGACCGATACTGCGAAGGCGACGACCCCGGGTACGGAAACATCCGAAACCGATATCGCCGCGACCAAATCCGCCGCGTCCGGCACCATAGTGAAGGTCGACGCCACCTCCGCTTCGACCGCCATGACCGCCGAGACCAAACCCGCCGATACGACGACCACGACCGCCAGCGCCACGCTGGACGTGAGCGCCGAAGCGGATGTCGAAACCGCACCGTCGGCGAAACCCGGCGATTCCGGCAGACCCGCTACGACAGCGTCGGCTGGCAATACCGCAAGCGCCGGCCTGGAGCTGCCGCCAACCGCATCCGACAAGGCGGTCGAGGCGACCGCAACCGCCAAGGCGGCTGCATCCGACAAGCCTGCCACATCTGACAATCCCGCATCCGGACGCCCGGCCGGCGCGCCGGTCCCCTCCGGTCCGGACGCCGCCGCCGGCGCGCCCTCCGGCAAGGAAGTCGTGACTCCCGGCCGCGCCGATCCCGGCGCGAACCCGTCCGGCGCTTCGACCTCGACAAGCGCGGCGACCGACGCGGACATCGAAGCGGCGACCGCCATCACCGCCCGGCGGGTCGAAACGCCCGCCAAGGCCGCAGAAACCGGCGCGCAGGCCTCCGCCGCCGTTGCCACCACCACGAGCGGCACCGCCAATGCCACCGGCTCAACCGCGTCCGGGACCACGAAAACCGAAGGCGGCGAGGCGGCCGACAAGGTCGCGATGTCCGCAAAGGCCGACACCGCCCCGGCGAAGACGAAACCGGAAACCGCCGCCCGTTCCGTCCGCCGTCCCGCCGCCGCGCCGCCGGCGCAGCGCTTCGCCGAACGGCTGGGCGCGCTGCACACGGGCGCCGGCGACACCGCCGCGATCTCGACCACGTCCTCGCTCCTCGCCACCGTTTCCGCCGATGCCACCGGCGCTGCCGACACCGCCAAGCCGGTCATTCCGCAGGCCGTACAGGCCGCCGCGCTCGCCGCCGCCGGCGCGGAAATGGTTCGGATGGCGAAGTCCGGCGAGAGCCGTTTCGAGATGCGCCTCGATCCGCCGGAGCTCGGCCGGGTCGACGTGCGCATGCGGGTCGGCGACGACGGCCAGGTCCGCGCCCATCTGATCGTCGAGAAGCCGGAAACCCTCGACATGTTCATGCGTGACGCCCGTGCGCTGGAACGCTCGCTCGAACAGGCCGGCTACAAGACCGACGGCAACAGCCTGCAATTCTCGCTGCGCGATCAGGGATCGGGCGGCCAGCCGAACTTCACCGACCGTCCCGACGCCCCCGCCGACATCGCCCGCGAGGCCGAGACCGCCCCGCATTCGGACGAACACATCGCCCCCACGTCCACCGCCGGTGCCTCGGCCGGACTGGACATCCGAATATAGGATCGAGCCATGACCGTTGGACAGATCTCTTCCGCCGCCTCCACCTCGACCGGAACCTCCACCGACCAGACCGCGCTGTCGCAGAATTACGAGCTGTTTCTCAGCATCCTGACGACGCAGATCAGGAACCAGAATCCGCTCGAACCGATGGACGCCAACCAGTTCACCCAGCAGCTGGTGCAATATTCGACGGTCGAACAGCAGATCAAGACCAACGACAGCATGTCGACGCTGATCTCGACCCTGTCGACCTCGGTGGCCACCTCGCTGGTCGGCTATGTCGGCGCCGACATCACGGCTGAAGGCTCCACCACCACGCTCGCCAACGGCTCGGCGACGTGGAAATACAATCTCCCCGAAGCCGCCGGATCCGCCGAGATCACCATCCGCAACACCGCCGGCACCGTCGTCCATCAGGAAACCGTCAAAAATCTCCCCGAAGGCGACGGCACCTATGCGTGGGACGGCAAGACCTCGTCCGGCACCACCGCCAATGACGGCGTCTACCAGATGACCATCAAGGCCAAGAATTCCGATGGCGACACGATCAAAACGACGACGACGATCAGCGGCAAGGTCACTTCGGTCGACTACACGGGAACCGAGGTGCTCCTGAAGATCGGCGATCTCGGCGTGCCGCTCGCCTCGATCAAGTCGGTGAGCAAGGCGAACTGACGCCCGTCGGGTCCGGGACGGACCGGGACAGAATTTTTCCTCATTCCGCGATAATTTCGAAAAGCCGGCGCGGCAGTTTTTCCCAATCCGAAACCGCCGCCAACCAGGCCGCGTCTCGCAATCTGCGACGCTGCCGACGCGCCTGCCGGCATCCTCGGTAATCCACTGAAGTCAAATATGTTTCGCCGGCTCCCCGGAAGCCGGCGCTTTACGCTGCGCGCGAGCCGTCGTAAGCGCCTTCGGCGCATGGGTAATTTTTCGTTACCACAGATTACCGATTGGTTTAGAGCGGCTTAGCCAAATTTTAAAAGCAATCGCGTATCGTGCGATCAGTAGGTCAGGTTGAGTATGAGAGTAATAATGACCGATCAAGTGCGTCCACGAGTCAAATACGTAATCGGGCCGGACGGCAGTCCGTTGACGATTGCGGATCTTCCACCCAAGAACACCAAGCGCTGGGTGATCAGGCGCAAGGCCGAAGTCGTCGCCGCGGTACGCGGCGGACTGCTGTCGCTCGACGAGGCCTGCAAGCGCTACACCCTGACCGTCGAGGAGTTCCTGTCATGGCAGAGTTCCATCGACGAACACGGCCTCGCCGGATTGCGGGCGACCCGTATCCAGCAGTACCGGGCCTGACGGCCCGGCGCATCAGCCGGGGGCGAGGCGATACCGACCTGACCGACCGAACGTGAAGGGACCGGCCCTGAAGGCCGGTCTTTTTATTGGTCGCCACGGCACCCGGTTCAGATGCTGCCCAGCGTCTTCAGCCTGGCCTGCGGATGGATCTCGTTCTGGCTCAGCACTGTCGTGTGCGGCCGGAAGCGCTCGACGATGGAGCGCACGAAGGAACGGATTCCCGGCGAGGTCAGGAGCACCGGCACCTCGCCCATGTTCGCGGCATCCTCGAACCGGTCGCGGACCAGCGTGACGAATTCCTGCAATTGCGAGGGCGCCATGGCGAGCTGCCGGTCCTCGCCGTCGCCGATGATCGATTCAGCGAACGCACTCTCCCATTCCGCACTCATCGAGATCAGCGGCAGGTAGCCGCCCGGCGCCTGGTGGCTGGCGCAGATCTGCCGCGACAGCCGCGCCCGCACGTGCTCGGCCAGCGATTGCGGATTGCGGGTGACGGAAACGGATTCGGCGATGCCTTCCAGGATCGTCGGCAGATCGCGGATCGAGATCCTCTCGCCGAGCAGGAACTGCAGCACCCGCTGGATGCCCGAAATGCTGATCTGCGAGGGCACGATATCCTCGACCAGCTTGGCCTGGTTCTCCGGCAGGTCGCCGAGCAGCTTCTGCACGTCGGCATAGGTGAGAAGATCGGAGACGTTCGACTTGATGACCTCGGTCAGATGGGTCGAGATCACCGTGTGCGGATCGACGACGGTGAGGTTCCGCAAGTTGGCCTCTTCGCGGAATTCGGCGTCGATCCAGGTGGCCGGCAGGCCGAAGGTCGGCTCGGTCGTCTTGCGGCCCGGCAGGTCGATCTCGCCGCCGGCGGGATCCATCGCCATGAACTGGCCCGGAAAGACCTCGCCGCGGCCGGAATCGACCTCCTTGACCTTGATCGAGTAGCCGTTGGGCCCGAGCGAAACATTGTCGAGGATGCGCACCGGCGGCATGACGAAGCCGAGCTCGCTCGCCAATTGCCGTCTCAGCCCCTTGATCTGCTCGGTGAGCTGGTCGCCCTCCTTCGACGTCTTGATCATCTCGAGCAGGCCGTAGCCGAGCTCGATCCGCAACTCGTCCATCTTCAGGGTTTCCGAGATCGGCGCCTCGGACGGTTTGGCCGGCGCCGCGGCGGCCGCCTTCTCGGCCGCGGCCAGCGCCGCACTGCGCTTCTGGTTGCGGTCCGAAACCCAGGCGAGCGCGCCGGCGCCGATCGCCAGCGCCAGGAACGGCAGCATCGGCATTCCCGGCAGGATCGACATCATTCCCATGACGAAGGCGGACATGCCCAGCGCCTTGGGATAGCCGGAAAGCTGCTGGAACAGCGCCTTGTCGGCGGCGCCTTGCACGCCGGCCTTGGAAACCAGCAGGCCGGCGGCGGTGGAGACCACCAGCGCCGGAATCTGCGAGACCAGGCCGTCGCCGACGGTCAGAAGCGTGTAGGAGCGCGCCGCGGCGGCGAACGACATGTCGTTCTGCCCGACGCCGATGATCATGCCGCCGATGATGTTGATGAAGGTGATCATCAGGCCGGCGATGGCGTCGCCGCGAACGAATTTCGAAGCGCCGTCCATGGCGCCGAAAAAGGAGGATTCGTCCTCGAGGTTGCGCCGCCGGGTCCGCGCCTGCTCCTCGTCGATCAGACCGGCGGAGAGATCGGCGTCGATCGCCATCTGCTTGCCCGGCATGGCGTCGAGGGTGAAGCGGGCGGCCACTTCCGCGATGCGGCCGGAACCCTTGGTGATGACGACGAAATTGACGATCACCAGGATCGCGAAGACGATGATCCCGATGACGAAATTGCCGCCCATGACGAAATTGCCGAAGGCCTGGATCACGTGACCGGCGGCGTCGGTGCCTTCGTGACCGTTGGCCAGGATCAGGCGCGTCGAGGCGAGATTCAGCGCCAGCCGCAACATGGTTGCGATCAGCAGGATGGTCGGGAAGGACGAGAATTCCAGCGGCCCGTGGATGAACAGCGAGGTCATCAGGATCAGGATCGAGAAGACGATGCTGATCGCCAGGAACAGGTCCAGCGCGATCGGCGGCATCGGCAGGATCAGGACCACCAGGATGACCATGACGCCGAGCGCCAGGGCCAGGTCGCCGCGCTTGAGCAGCGCAACGATGTCGGCGCCGGAAAAGCCGCCGAAACCGCCGGCGGACGGGCCGCCCCCGCTTCCCGATGTCGTCGTGTCGCTCATATCGGGTGCCGCCGCCTCCAACCGGAACTCGCTGCAAATCAGGCCTGATTTGTACTAGGCAAAATTTGCCGGGTTTATGGTTACCGGATGGTTAACGGCGGGATGAATTCAGCCCGCGCTCGCCGTCCGCGCCTCGCCGGGCATCGGGATGTCGAGGCCCTCGTCGGTATAGAGCCTGAGCTTGTTGCGCAGGGTGCGGATCGAAATGCCGAGGATCTTCGCCGCGTGGGTGCGGTTGCCCAGGCAATGGTCGAGAGTGTCGAGGATCAGGTCGCGCTCGACGTCGGCGACGGTGCTGCCGACCAGCGACCGGGTCACCGCTTCCGCCGCCTGCGCCGCCCGCGCCGCCGGACCCGAGGCCGGACCGCCGGCTAGCGGAACGCCGTCGGGGGTCAGGATGGCGGAGGGCGTAATCTCGGCGCCGTCGCTCAGGAGCACCGCCCGGTGGATGGTGTTTTCGAGCTCGCGCACGTTGCCGCGCCACGGGTTCGCGGTCAGCTCGGCCATCGCCTCGGCCGAGATCGTCCGCGGCGGCAGGCCGTTCGAACGGGCGAAGCCTTCGGCGAAATGGCGCGCCAGCCGGGCGACATCGCCGGGACGGTCTCGCAAGGGGGGGATCTTCAGGTTGACGACGTTGAGCCGGTAGAGCAGGTCCTCGCGGAAGGTGCCGCGCCGGACCTCCTCGGTAAGGTCGCGGTTCGATGTGGCGAGGATGCGGATGTCGACGGGGACCGGCTTGGTGCCGCCGACCCGGTCGACGACCTTCTCCTGGATGGCGCGCAGCAGCTTGGCCTGCAGCCTCACGTCCATTTCGGAAATCTCGTCGAGCAGCAGCGTGCCGCCGCCGGCTTCCTCGAACTTGCCGATGCGCCGCGCCACCGCCCCGGTAAACGCCCCCTTTTCGTGGCCGAACAGCTCGCTTTCGAGCAGGGTCTCGGGGATCGCGGCGCAATTGACCGAGACGAACACCTTCTTCCCCCGTTTCGACTTGCGGTGGACATGGCGGGCGAGCACTTCCTTGCCGGTTCCGCTCTCGCCGGTGATCAGCACCGAGGCGTCCGACGCCGCGATCTGCTCGGCGAGGCGGACGACCGCCGCCATTCTCTCGTCGGCGACGACCAGCTCGTGGCCGTCCTGCGCCACCGCCGCGAGGATCGCGGCGATCATCTCGGGATCGGGCGGCAGCGGGATATATTCGAGCGCGCCGGCGCGGATCGCGGCCACCGCGGCGTCGGCGTCGGCCTCCACCCCGCAGGCGACGACGCTGGCATGGATGCGCTCGTCGGCGAGCCGCGCCATCAGCCCGGCGATGTCGAGCGCCACGTCGACCATGACCAGGTCCGCGCCCTGCGCCGAGCGCAACGCCCGCACCGCCATGTCGACCGTCTCGGCCTGGGTGACCGAGGCGCCGGTGTCCAGGGCGATCTTGGTCGCCGCGGAAAGCTGTCCGCCCAGCGTGCCGACGATCAGAAGTCTCATAACGCGTACCCTTTCCCGTTCGCCCGATGCCCGCTCATTTTTCCGACTTGATGATCTCGGTCATGGTGACGCCGAGGCGCGAATCCACCAGCACCACCTCGCCGCGCGCCACCAGCCGGTCGTTGACGTAAATGTCGATCGCCTCGCCCACCTTGCGGTCGAGTTCGACGACCGTCCCGGTGGACATCTTCAGCAGTTCGGAGACCTGCATGCGCGAATGTCCCAGCACCGCCGAGACCCGCACCGGCACGTCGAACACGGCTTCGAGGTCGGCCGCGGTCCGCGCGTTCGGTCCGGTGTCCTCGCCCCCTTTGGCCTTGCCGTTTCCGGAAGGCGCCGGGAAATCGTCGTCATGCTCGCGCAGGTCGAGCCCGTCGGGCTCCGCCCCGCCGTCGTCCGCCTCGGGACGATCCTCGATATCGATATCGGTTTCGGTTGTCTCGTCCATGGATCAGGCTTTCCGATTGTCCCCGGCGTCCTCGCCGGTGGTTTCCGTTTCCGCCCCGCCCGCGCCGCCGCGTGCGGCGAGATAGCGATCGACCATCGACCGGATGGCCGCGTCGGTTTCTTGCATCGTCAGCGTCTGGCCGCCGTCGGCCCATTCGACCCGGCAATCCCCGGGTTCGATATCCGTCTCGCCGAGAATGACCAGCCGCCCCTCGAAACCGGCCTCGAACGCCAGCTTGTCGCAGATCGGCTTGATGTCGTCGGCCAGGGCCTCGTTGACCCTGAGAACCAGATGCGGCGCGTTGCGCAGCGGTGCCAGGCACTCCGACATCAGCCGCGTGATCTCGGCGAGCGGCTCCCTGGCGACGAGGCTCGAAGCGAGTTTTCGGGCCGCGGCGAGCGCCAGCTCGATCGCCTCCTCCTCGACCCCCCGGCGGTTGCGATCGGCCTCGCCGATCCCCGCCGC
>Ga0070728_10004539_pt1 | contig 14337 bp, 14 predicted proteins | sample tdDd471_FD_66723 | JGI IMG/M metagenome (GOLD analysis project Ga0070728, IMG submission 66723) | Marine sediment microbial communities from the Atlantic coast under amendment with organic carbon and nitrate - tdDd47.1 | ecosystem: Environmental > Aquatic > Marine > Coastal > Sediment | place...
ACGACAGGCCTCTCTCCCGAAGAATGCCGTACCGGTGAATTCAAACCGGTATCAATCATCCCCAATCGCCAGATATTCAGCCACAAAAAAGGCCGCTGGCAATAACGAAAGATTCGCCCTCAGAAGACGAGCCTTACAGCTCGCTCTTGACGTGCGTCCACCTTTCAACAGGAAACCATCATGGACGGACAGAATAGAAAAAACATCAAACCCGGTTTGCGAGTAAATATCGTTCTGAAAAAGGACCAACGGTCCGGCAGACTCACCCAAGGGATCGTCGCCAAGCTCCTGACGAAATCGCCCACCCACCCACATGGCATCAAGGTCCGCCTGGAAGACGGCCAAGTTGGTCGCGTCAAAGAGATTCTCCCGGAATAAGGCCGAACATTTCATGACCACTCATATCTGGATCGATGCAGACGCCTGCCCCAATGTTATCAAGGAAGTACTGTTCAAGGTCGCTCTACGGCGTCAGGTCAAACTGACGCTGGTGGCCAATATCTCTCTTTCTGTACCATCTTCACCCCTCATCAATTCCATTGTTGTCCCCGCGGGTTTTGACGAAGCCGATAACGAAATCGCCCGACTGGTTTCGTCCGGTGATCTGGTCATCACCGCAGACATCCCTCTGGCCAACGCCATCGTGGACAAGGGCGCTACAGGTCTCAACCCTCGTGGAGAGCTGTACACTGAGGACAACGTCAAAGGGCTGTTACGAATGCGAAACCTGATGGAAGAACTGCGCAGTGGAGGCATGGTCGCAGGAGGTCCGCCACCAATCGGCCCCAAAGACAAACAGGAATTCACCAACCAACTCGACCGATTCCTGACACGAAACATGAAAAAGCCCGCCCTCTAAGAGGACGGGCTTTTCTATTTATTCTCTCAAACAACGACACGCTGTTCGAATGACGCTAAAAAAGCGTCACAAAGGAGTCTAATCGCATTTCGCTTTGATGGCGGCTGCGATGGCCTTACCCTGCTCGTAGCACTTGCCCAGAGCATCATGGTCAGGCACAAACTTGACCTTGACCGGGTCCACGACTTCCATATTCATGTCATTCAGCCACTGGGTCAGGACTTTGACGCACTCACCGGACCAGCCAAAGGAACCAATGGCCGAACCGATCTTGTTCTGCGGACGCAGTCCCTTCATGTAGGTCATCATGTCGGACATAAGCGGCAGAATACCGTTATTATGCGTCGGAGAACCAACGATCACGGCGGCAGAGTCAAAGACTTCGTGCATGACTTCGGAATGATGATTGTACTTCATGGACATGAGGCGCACGGAGACACCTTCGTCGACCAGAGCACTCGCCACGGCAGTGGCCATCTTCTCAGTGGAGTGCCACATGGAATCATACACGATGACGGCCTTCTTCTTGGGCTTCTGCTCAGCGTATTCCACATACTTTTCCATGGCCCACTGACAATCTTCACCACGGAACATGAGACCATGATCAGGACAAAGCATGTCCAACTCAAGATTCATCTCTTTCAGGAGGTTCATGGTCTTGAGAACGACCGGGGAATACGGCAGCACAATATTCGCGTAGTAGAAGCGCATCAGCTCTTCCAACTTATAACGATCCACTTCATCAGCGAAACGCTCGGAAGTGGCCCAGTTCTGACCGAAGGCGTCATTGGTAAACGCAATTTTTTCTTCCGGGCAGTAGGTCAGCATTGAATCAGGCCAGTGCAGCATACGGGTCTCAATGAATGAGAGATGACGTTTGCCTATACAAATTTCAGTCCCGGTGGGAACCACTTCAACGGGCCAATCCTTGTAATGGAAATGGGCCATCATGGCTTTCTGTCCCATGGGGGAAGTGTAAATTTTCTTGGGCTGATATTTTTCTATGGCCAAAGCCAAACAGCCGGCATGGTCCGGCTCAAGGTGGTTAATAACAAAGTAATCGATTTTGCGATCACCCAACACCTGAGCGATATTGCACTGGAGGGTACCCCAGAACTCTTCGGCCACGGTATCGACCAAAGTTACATTCTCGTCCATGATCAAAAAGTTATTGTACGTAGTTCCCATAGGGGAATTGGAATAACCATGAAAATTCCGACGGTTCCAGTCTACCGAACCAATCCAGAAAATATCATTCTTAATTTCAACCGGTTTCATTTCTTTCTCCACATTGAACAGTCAATCAATCGTTATGGCAAAAAGAGACGCGAGCAACAGCACGCGTCTCAGGCCCGAAGTCTTCAGGCGAAAATTTAATCTTCCAGGACAAAGTTGTCCTTGGGAGCACCGCAGATGGGGCACAACCAGTCTTCAGGCAGGTCGTCAAAACTGGTACCAGCCGGAATATCGGAATCAGGATCGCCCTGTTCAGGGTCATACACATAGCCGCAAATCTCGCACACGTACTTCTGCATGGGGTCATTCTCCTTTTGGTCAGTCATATTCGCAGTCGCCGCCGCCGCTGTCAACTTGTCCGGGTCTGTTTCGACCGGCAGTTCGCAGTCTGCCTTAGTCGATCCCGGCCCCACCAGCGGACGAAAACAATTCTTGGTTCCACCACAGATGGGACACCGCCATTCGTCCGGGAGATCCTTGAAAAGTGTCCCCTTGGGGATCTTTCCCTTACGATCTCCCTTGTCCGGGTTGTATATATACCCACAGTTCACGGTCTGGCATTGATACATTTCTTCCGGATTTACCATGGCTGCTCCACGAAAATTTGGGGTAAAAAGGGCGGACCTCAAGGCCCGCCCGTACAGAATCCTTTTTCACAATATCAAAAGCGGTACAGATGTCCCACTCCTGACGTCAAACTACGCAGCCCAAAGACCATGCAGATTGCAGTAAGCCCTGACGGAAATATCGCCGGACAGGCCACATGCACAGAACTCGGCTTCAGGAGCCTCGCCGGGCTTGAGCATTTTGACGAAACAGGTGTCACCAACCATGACTTCGATCCACTCGATGTAGTGTTTCTCTTCCATGGGATGAGCCACCTCACCGACCTTGACGGTGATCTTGTCGCCGTCTTTAGTCATGACAGGCACATGTTTTTCGACAGCCGCGTCAACAGTATTCTCGGCCATGAGGACCATATCCTGACCACAACAAACAAGGTCACCAGCGCCTTCATGAATGGCCAAGACGATGTTGCCACACGCTTCACACTTGTAAATTTCACCCATTTTGATTCCCATATCTCAATCTCCTTAGAATAATGAGGTTTACCAGTTGGTGTCTTTCAGTTCAAAGTGAGCCTGAGGATGATCACAGGCCGGACATTTGGCGGGAGCGGTGTCACCGGTATGGTTGTAGCCACAGTTCTGGCATCGCCACACAACTTCGGTATCCTTCTTAAAAACCTTCTCCGCCTCGATATTAGCGATCAGGGATTTGTAGCGTTCTTCATGATATGCCTCGGCAATGGCGATATTTTCCATGACGCAGGCAATCTCGTTGAATCCCTCGTCACGCGCAATTTTGGCGAAATCAGGATACATGCACTCGTGCTCTTCCTTCTCTCCTGCAGCGGCTGCATAGAGGTTCTCCAGCGTGGTGCCAATTTTTCCAGCCGGGAATGTCGCGGTAATCTCGGCTTCGCCACCTTCAAGGAACTTAAACAGACGCTTGGCGTGTTCCTTTTCATGATTGGCGGTCTCGGTGAAAATATTGAAAATCTGGACGTATCCTTCCTTTTTCGCCACGCTGGCAAAATAGGTGTACTTGTTTCGGGCCTGGGACTCGCCAATAAAGGCGGTCAAAAGATTTTTTTCAGTCTGTGTACCTTTGAGCGACATTGAAGCTCCTCCTGTCCGACTCTTCGCCGGAATAATGCTGATAAGTAAGATTTCACTCAGTTCAATACACCAAATATATGGTGTTGTCGTATTATTTTGTCTCTTCAAAACAAAGAAGAATAGAGTCATTTCATGGCGCTTTTATGTCCATGAAGCCAGCTAGGAATAATTCCTAACTAGTACCACGAATAATGTCAAGCATATTATCGCGAACCCGGTAAAAAAGCACAAGAAACGACGCGAGCCAGGCAGAGTAATTCTGCCTGGCTCGTATCCACTCTTTCAAGCGGTGCGTCACGGATTCATGTCTACTGCTGTGCTTTCTGACACTTTGGGCAGATACCCACAAACTCCACGTTCGTATTCAGAATTTTAAAACCAGCGGCACACTCTTCCGGCAACTGCGGAATGGCAATCTCGCAATTAACATCGGCAACAGCCGTACAGACCTCACACCGGATATGAGGATGCGGCTCTGGCGTCCCGTCGAATCGTTTTTGCTCACCAGGTCCACCCAATTTGAGGATCAATCCCTGAGACGAAAGAAATTCGAGATTTCTGTACACCGTCCCCAGGCTGATACGAGGGATGATCTTACGGACCATATCATATACTTCATCTGCAGTGGGGTGACTCGTCACCTTCTGCAATTCTTCCAGTATCACTTTCCGCTGTTTGGAAAGCCGAAAACCCATCTCATGCGCCATGGGGCATCCTCCAATTTATTTAATAACAATTACTATTAGCCATAACGGTAATTGTCAAGATGTATCACTGTCCTTTCGTAACATTTCCCCCTATCGTAGAATTCGATTTCGTGCAAATACTTGAACTACGTCATTTTCCAGATTTTCCGTATAAACACCTCTTTCAAAAGTCGATCTGAGCATAAAAAAAGGGGCCCGACCAAAGTCGGACCCCCATGGTTGTATTCGTAATGCGCCTAATTTCGGAATTTGGCGACAAGTTCTGACAGATTCTGCGCCATTTCCGAGACTTCCAGAATGCCACGATTGGACTGCTGGATGCCGGAAAGGACTTCCTGAGACAGGTCATTGATCTGCGTCACACGAGTATTAATCTCATCGGAAGTAGAGGACTGTTGCTCTGCTGCCGCAGCAATACCATTGACCCTGTCGGCGATGGAATTGGAGTGCTGTACGATTTCATCCAGCACGCTGCCAGCCTTCTGGGCCATGCCGGAAGTGTTGAGCACGCGTTCCTTGGCACTGTCCATTTCCTTGACGACATCCGCTGTGGACTGCTGAATGAGCGAAATGGCACCTTCCACTTCCTTGGTGGCGTCCATGGTCTTCTCAGCCAGTTTCCTGACTTCGTCGGCAACAACAGCGAATCCGCGACCGGCCTCACCGGCACGGGCTGCCTCGATGGCTGCATTCAAAGCCAGCAGGTTGGTCTGGTCCGCAATGTCATTAATGACGGCCATGACCTTACCAATATTCTCGGCGCGGCTGGACAGGGAACCCAAGGCTTCTGCCAGGTTCTCGGTAATGTCGGCCACGGTGTTGATCTCGACCACGGTTTCACCGACCACAGTGCCACCGTCAGCAGCGACTTTGTTGGCCTGATTCGAAGCCTCGGCGGTCTCGGAAGCGTTTCTGGCCACTTCAAGAACAGTGGCGTTCATTTCTTCCATGGCCGTAGCAACCTGACTGGTCTGGTCTGCCGTGGTATCCACGCCACGCGCCAATTCCGTCATGTGATCAGACAGAGCATCAGAAGCCTCATTGAGCTTGTTTGCAACCTCGGTAACCTCGTTGGCGACCACCAGCAGATCCTGCCGTTGCAGCTCGATATTCTTCTTGTCCTCTTCCTCACGGGTCAGGTCAATCAGTACGCAGATAACGCCCACGGACTTGCCTTCCGCATCCTTGAGAGGCGATGCTTCAAACAGGAGCGGGAAGTCCACGCCGTCATTACGACGGTAAACGAATCGGCCGGTAACAGGTTCACCCAGACCAATGACATCAGCCGCATTGCACGAGGCCTCATCTTCGGAATCACAGGTGAATATATCCGAAACCAGACGGCCTTTGACCTCATCTTCGGAAAGACCGAGGATTGTCCGCAAGGGCGGATTGATAAATTGCAGGCGCAGATCCTTATCCGACACGAAGAGCGGCACCACGATACCATCGAGTACGCTCTGATTGTATTGGAGTTGATCTCTGATCTGGTCGACCATCTCGCCAAGATAGCGTGACAGAGAACCAAGTTCATCGCTGCCCTTCACAGTGAACTTAGCATCCAGATTGCCCTTGCTCACCTCTTCGGTCGTGGCTGCGATGGTAGTAATACGATTGACGATTGCACGGCGCATGAAGATGATCAAAGCCGTCAGTAAAGCAATAACACCAAAAACAGAGATTGCTGCTGATTTGAATTGATTGTCCTTGAGGGCATTGAACTGCGGACTGACGTCAATGGCCACAACCATGGTACCCAGAATCTTCCGACTCTTGCCATGACAATGGTAACATTCAGCACTGTTCTCAATGGACTTCACTTCGGCAAAATGCAATTTGCCGTCGATATCCATCAATTCACCCGCAACCATCTTTTCCTTCAAGCTCTTCCGAATGAGATCGGGAAGCCCGTTCTCTTGGCGAACCTTGAAGATATTCTTTCTTTCAGCATCACGTTCGGTGGCGTAGGTTACCTCACCTTTGTAGTCGGTCATGTAGACCTTGGTGTCCGGATACCGTTCCGCCATGTCCTCGAACTTGATCTCGGTGCCTTCGTTGTCACCCACAGACATGGGGTCTTCGATGGCGATATAAAGCATGTCGGCTACTCGTTCTGCGGCAGCCTCTACTTCATGCAGGGTGTGATCCCGCGTGGAAATTGAATTGTAAATGAAGAGTCCTGCAAAGGCGACCACCGTCAAGATGGAGGAAAGCAGGATGACTTTGACGCCAAGGGATTTCCTGATAAATTTCATACAGCCCCCTAGTGCGCCCCGCCGTAAAGCAGCGGCTTAAAGTCAAATGCGTCGATCCTTTCAGGATTGTGGCAAGAAGTGCAATCTTCCATACTCAGGCTACCCTTGATCAAATCGGAATCCCCTCCAGACTCCACATGGTCGTAGCCAGGTCCATGACAGACCTCACAACCACAATCTGCCAGCCCCGGAGTCTTCTCAAAACTGACGAAACCGCCAGGCTGACCGTATCCTGTCATATGACAGGAATAACATTCAGCCAGCTCCTCCTGCGTCAGGTCAGAAGACATAATCTCTACGGATTCACCCGAATGGGCTTTTTTCGCATATTTCTTGAAATTTCCATATTCCTCTTCGTGACATTCGCCGCACGCATCGGAGCCAACGTATTGACCGGAATTCGTCCGACCTACGTTCGCCATCGCGACAGTGACGACAAAGGCGGCCATCACGAGAATAAGGCTTCCCTTGTACCAAACCGCTCTCTTCAACATGAACCAACCCCCGTAACGTGTAGAACACTCGGGAGGGCCATCACCCTCCCGATATAATTCCATATTCCATAGATGGTTTTTCCAAGCAGGTAAAGTACTCGCTGAAACCTATTCGATACTACCAGTCCAATGTTGCCTTGAACGCCCCTGCCAAAGCGTCAACCTCTTCCCGCAACACTGTATTATCGGTATATTCAACAATAAGTTGAGGGGCATCGGTGACTTTACCAATACAGGCAAAGATCTGCCCCTTGAACTGTTCCTCAAATGCGGCCTTGTCAGCACTGTCCACGGACACGACGAATCGGCTGGCTGACTCGGAATAAAGTACGCTTGTCGCATTCATGTCGCCACAGGTCGGGACCATGGACAGGTCCACTTCAGCCCCTAAACGTCCGCCGATGCACATCTCGGCCAGCGCCACGCCCAGACCGCCATCAGAGCAGTCGTGACACGCAGTGATCAAGTCGCTTTGCGTTGCCGCAAAGACAGCTTCATATCGAGCCTTGGCGGAAGTAAGATCAACCTGAGGCACGTCAGGATTAGAAAATCCAAGCTGCTGAGCCACTTCGCTGCCACCCAATTCAGGGCGGGTCAGGCCAAGCACGTACACAAGGTCACCGTCCTTCTTGAAGTCCGAAGTCAGGCACTTGTTCACATCCGGGATAACGCCGATGACCGAAAACAAAACAGTAGGCGGAATGGAAATCTTCTGACCGCCGCCCTTGTAATCGTTCTTCATGGAATCCTTGCCGGATACGCACGGGACACCAAAGCCGAGGCAGTAATGAGCCAGGGCCTGATTGGCACGCACCAATTGGGCCAGCTTGTAATGACCGTCCGGAGTGGATTCGGACTGAACCGGGTCGCACCAGCAGAAGTTATCGCAACCGGCCATGTAATTGACGTCACCGCCAACGGCCACAGCGTTACGGATACCTTCATCAATAGCGTTGGCCATCATCCAGTAGGTGTCATAGTCAGAAAATTGAGGACAGATGCCGTGGGAGACAACCAGCCCCTTGTCCGTACCGAATTCGGGACGAATCACACCGGCATCGGACGGGCCGTCAGCCTTGACGCCCACCATGGGCTTGATCGCAGACTTGCCCTGAACCTCATGATCGTATTGACGGACCACGTATTCCTTGGAGCAGATATTGAGTCTGCCGAGCATATCCTTGAGCAGACCGCTTTGATCTTCGGGAACCGGGACCTCGTCCTTCTTGAACTCGGGCCGTTCCCAAATGGCGGTCAATTCCATCTGCGGCACGCCGTTATGCAGGAATTCCATATCCAGACAGGTAACAATCTTGTCGCCGTAGCGAACCAGATACTTGCCGGAATCGGTGTAATGACCAAGCGCGGTGGACTCCACGTCCATTTCCAAAGACAGGGCCATGAACTCATCGAGCTTCTCAGGCGGAACCGCCATGGTCATGCGTTCCTGAGCTTCAGAAATAAGAATTTCCCACGGTTTCAAGCCGTCGTATTTGAGCGGAGCCTTGGCAAGATCCATATCGAACCCGCCGGAATCTTCGGCCATCTCGCCAACGGAGGAAGACAAACCGCCCGCACCGTTGTCGGTGATGGCGTTGTACAAACCGCGATCACGAGCACGCATGAGGAAATCGTACATTTTACGCTGAGTGATGGGGTCACCGATCTGAACTGCGGTGGCCGGGCTTCCCTCGTGCAATTCTTCGGAAGAGAAGGTCGCGCCGTGAATGCCGTCCGCACCGATACGTCCGCCGGACATAACGATAACGTCACCGGACAAGGCGCATTTATCCTGAGACGGTTTGCCCGCCACAGTCACCGGCATGGTGCCAATGGTTCCGCAGTAGACCAACGGCTTGCCGAGGTAACGCTCATCAAACACGATGGAACCGTTCACAGTGGGAATACCGGACTTGTTGCCGCCATGCTCCACGCCTTCACGCACGCCTTCGAACACACGACGGGGGTGCAGCAGTCTCGGAGGCAGTTCGCCCTCGTAAAATGGATCGGCAAAACAGAACACATCGGTGTTGCACAGCAGGTTCGCACCGATACCCGTACCCATGGGGTCACGGTTGACACCCACGATGCCGGTCAATGCTCCGCCGTAAGGGTCAAGGGCGGAGGGAGAGTTATGGGTCTCCATCTTCACACACACGTTCATGGTGTCGGAAAATCCAATAACGCCCGCATTATCCTTGAATACGGACAGGCAGTAATCGCCGCCCTCACGGGTGGCTGCATTGCGTTCGCGAATCTGCTTTGTGGAACCCTGAATGAACGTCTTGTACAGGCTGGAAAGCTCTGTAGTCTTGCCGGTTTCAGTATTCTCGTAGCTGATTTTCGCACTAAAAATCTTGTGCTTGCAGTGCTCGGACCAAGTCTGGGCCAGCACTTCGATCTCTGCGTCGGTAGGATCGGCAGACATGCCCATGGACTCGCGCTCGGCCCGAACCGCCGGATCGGCGTAGTAACTGCGGATGTCGTGCATCTCACGCAGAGACAAAGCCAACGTATTGGCGCGGGAAAAATCCGTCATTTCCTGATCGGACATGGTGGACAGCGGAATGGTGACCACCTCGTCAGAAGCCTGTCCGGTGACACGAGCAGCTTTGGCCTCGAAACCGGGATCGGACTTCCAGGTACCAGTGGACTTGTACTCGTACCGTTGGATCAGTTCGTTGGCCAACAGGTCTTTGGTCACATGCTGAATATCCGCCTCATTCATATCGGCGCAAATAAGATATTGCTTGGAGGTGTAGACCTTGACCTCTTCCAGAGCCGCTTTATCCAGTCCGAGAGCCACACCCAGCGTTTCCCGTGCGGTCCGACCTTCGTTGTCAGTTACTCCGGGGCGAAACCCGACTTCGACAATCCAATCGAAATCGCGTGCCAGCGGCTTGAGCGCCACTTCATGCAGAACCGGATCATGCAGGGCTGCCCGTTCCAGAGCCAGGTCAACCTGCTCCTGCGACAACCCTTCCAGGGTGAAAACGTTGACGATGCGAACGTCTTGCACGTCCATGCCAAGTTCACTCTTGATCTTGCGGGCGACTCGCTCGCCCAGCACGTCACGGACGCCTTGCTTCAGTCCAACGACGATACGACACAACATGATAGATCTCTCCTCACCGGCTGCCGCAAATCAACATATCATTGGGGCAACCGCACATTTTATTGAAAGCAGAAGGCCGATCCCCTGCCTGGGAACCGGCCTGAAATTACTTGGTTCTGGTCAGCACAAAATCCGCGGCCTGCTTGAGCACGGCGAGTTCTTCCCCGGGCTCAAAGCCGTTCAGACACGCCTTGGCCTTTTCCACATATGCGGCGGCTTCCTCGCGAGTCTTTTCTGAATATCGCCCTTCCCTGACTTGGGTCAGAATGTCCTGACATTGTTCGTCGGACAAGGACTTCTCCTTGAGCGCTTCCAGCAGGGTTTCGCACCCAGCACCGTCACCGTCCTCCATGAGCAGGATGAGCGGCAGGGTAACCTTGCCTTCCTTGAGATCTCCGCCCTCGGGCTTACCGGTCTCGGAAGTGGGAGACGCATAATCCAAGGCATCATCCACCAACTGGAAAGCGATACCGAGGTTCAGGCCGTATTCACCGGCAGCATCCTCCTGTTCAGGAGTCGCCCCGGCCAGGGTCGCACCGCATCGACAGGCACACTCAATGAGCCGCGCAGTCTTGCCGATAATGATATCCATATAAATCTGACGATCCAGAGAGGGATTCTTGGAAAAAGCAATCTCCTCGATCTCGCCCATGGCCGTCTCCATGGTGCCTTTGGCCAGCAACCAGGAAAGCTTGGCTTTGCCGTAGCGCGCAGCCATCTCATTGGCCAAAGCGAGTAAAGCATCGCCAGCCAGGATGGTCTCGGTACGCCCGAAGACCAGATGCGCGGCAGGTTTGCCACGCCGCAGTTCGGCGTCGTCGAGATAGTCGTCATGCAGCAAAGTGGCTGAATGCAACAGCTCTAGAGAGCAGGCAATAGCGTGATAGTCATCCTTCTCGTACCCGAGTGCACGGGCGAACAACAAGGTGAGTATAGGCCGGATGCGTTTACCGCCAGAGCCGATTATGTGCTTGGCAACATCCCGGACCAGCCCGTTCAGCTGATCTGCCTCTTTGCCGAGGAAATCATTGATTCCGGGAAGTTCCCGTTGAAAATATCGTAAAAAATCGTCCATATCTTAATATTATGTCAGTTTGCGGGTTGAGGGGCAAGCCCCGTTTTACGCGCTAAAAAGCATGTCGGCCGCCTCGCCGAGCTGCTTGAGCGCGCCTTTCAATTCCCAATCCTCATCTTCACGGGAAGCGACCAGATTGGAAATAGTCCTCACTTCCAAAAAGGGCAGTCCCTTCTGCATGACGCCATACGCCAAACCAAAACCTTCCATGTTCTCGATATTGGCATTGCAGGACAGCTTGAGCCAGCCTGCCCGTTCAGGCGTGCCGGTCACACTGCTCACTGTGACGGAAGAGGCGCGCAGCCACTTCTCACCCAATGTCAGCCCCATGGCCTCGGCATCGTTGACCGGATTCAACTTGACCCGATTCCAGATGGTCTCGCCGTTCACTTCCCCCTGCGGGAAACCGATCCCCTTGGGGTCAACGCCCCCTTCGTCATCCAGCAGCCCGTATTCGGGCCATGTCTCCTGCCAGCAATAGCAGGTGGACAACATGGGGAATTCCTCCACATCGTAGCCCCCGGCAATGCCGAAGTTGACCACGCCGTCCACATCGCTCCGGCCCAAAAGGACTCCGGTCATCAAAGCCGTATTCACCAGCCCCACGCCGGTTACGGCCAAAAGCAGAGAGCGTCCCTTGAACACGTATTCTGCAACCTCGCCCTGCGCCACTTTGGGAGCATCAGGGAAAGCGGCTTTCATCTCATTAGGCGTCGCAGTCACTACTACAATCATGTGATATCCTTACAGCCGCCAGTAAGCGACGTCTTCGGCTTCAAGTTCAGCTCGGTCGAAAAAGCCCTTCACATCGACAATTAATGCCGTATCGGGGTTGACAAACCACCCTTTCAAATCCTTGACCGGAATCGTCTTGTACTCATCATGAGGCACGGCCAGAATCAGGGCATCCAGATTCCGCATCTCATCCATCTCGCACAGGTCGATACCCAACACATCGCGAGCCTCGTCATGGTCCGCCTCGGCGTCATGCACCAATACATTCACGCCGTAATCATTCAACTCTTCAATGATATCAACCACCCGCGTATTGCGCAGGTCAGGCACATTTTCCTTGAAGGTCACACCAAGCATACCGATACGTGCGCCCTTGATCTTGCAATCATTCTTGATGAGGCGCTTGATGGTGGACTCGGCAATGAACTTGCCCATGTTGTCGTTGATCTCGCGACCAGCCAGAATAACGTGGGGATGAAACCCCATGGCCTCGGCCTTGAAGGTCAGATAATACGGATCAACACCGATGCAGTGACCGCCCACCAGACCGGGCCGGAAAGGCAAGAAATTCCATTTGGTTCCAGCGGCTTCAAGCACATCCAGAGTATCGATGCCCATGGTGTCGAAAATCAGGGCGAGTTCATTCATGAGCGCGATATTCAGGTCACGCTGGGTATTCTCGATAACCTTGGCCGCTTCCGCAGTGCGGATATCCGGGGCCAGATGGGTTCCGGCCTCGACCACGGTACCGTAAACATCCTGCAAAAGTTTGCCGGATTCTTCGTTCTGACCGGCTACAACCTTAACGATGGTTTCCAGCCGGTGCACCTGATCGCCGGGATTGATGCGTTCAGGCGAATAGCCCACCCAGAAATCCTCGCCGCACTTGAGGCCGGACTCGGCTTCAAGGATGGGCACACAAATTTCTTCTGTCAGACCGGGGTAAACAGTGGATTCGTAGACCACCACAGTGCCAGGCTGAAGGTGTTTACCCACAGACGCGCTCGCCCCTTTGACAGGACGTAGGTCCGGGTTACGGAATTCGTCAATGGGAGTCGGCACGGCCACCAGAATAAGTCGAGCCTTGGCCAAATCGGCCAGATCAGCTGTAAACACCAAATCCACATCATCGCCGACGGTGGAAAAATCCACTTCATTGGTGCGATCTATACGCTGATTTAATTCTGCCACACGCTTTTCGGAAACGTCCACGCCAATAACATTGAAATGACGCCCCAAAGCCACGGCCAGAGGCAGACCCACGTAGCCCAGACCGACAATGGCGATGCTGTCGGCCTTGCTCTTCAACTGATCAAAAGAAATCATGCTCATTATTCTCCGTTCACCCGTTCGGGTGGACACCAGCACTGTTCTATGGCTATCTATTCACCATGAACATCGACTGGTCTCTTCTTATCCTTGCAGTGGGATTGGCCTTGGTTTTTGAAGGCATCCCCTATTTTCTCTTTGCCGAGCGCATGCCGCTCATGCTTATCCGACTGGCTGAACAACCGCCCAAATTTCTGCGGTTCATCGGCCTGGCCGCCATCATTCTCGGGCTGCTCATTATTTCGTTTGGGCGCTCTTTGCACCCTTAGCTATTTTTTTCACCGGCTTTTTCTTCGCTTTCACAGCCGCCTTTTTCGGGGCGGCTTTCTTTTTAGGCGTGCTCTTGTTCACGGCTGTCTTTTTCGATGCTGCCACAACTTTAGGAGCCGGGGCCTGCATAGGGCGAGCGGGCTTTTCAGCCACATGCAAATACACGATGCCGGACATCATCGGCACATTATAGACACGCTCAAACCCTGCGGTCAGCAGTTCATTGCCGAGCGCACGTTCATCCGGAAAACTCTTAATAGTCTCAGCCAGATAACGATACGCGCCGGGATCGCCGGAAATACGGTCCCCGATGAAGGGAAGCAGTTTATCGAGATAAAAATTGTACAGCCCTTTCCAGACCCGCTTGGAGCCGGTGCCAAATTCGAGAATGCAGAGTCGCGCACCAGGCTTAAGTACCCGGTAAAATTCGGCATAGGCATCTTCACGCGGCAGGATGTTGCGGATGCCAAAGGCGATGGTAGCCGCAGACATGGACTCGTCAGGCAAAGGAAGTGCACGCCCGTCAGCCTGAACCGGAAAAATCTTGTCTTCACGACCATTCTTGAGCTTCTTGGCCTTG
>Ga0070728_10004543_pt1 | contig 14325 bp, 10 predicted proteins | sample tdDd471_FD_66723 | JGI IMG/M metagenome (GOLD analysis project Ga0070728, IMG submission 66723) | Marine sediment microbial communities from the Atlantic coast under amendment with organic carbon and nitrate - tdDd47.1 | ecosystem: Environmental > Aquatic > Marine > Coastal > Sediment | place...
TTCACGCAAGATCGAACCCCGTACCCCTGCGATGCGTTCTTCTAAGAAGCGTTCAATCCCTTCGTATCCGATGCGATCAAATGCAGGGTTATATCCTTGTTCACGCAAGGCTTCGGCATCTTCGGCTGGGATAGGGCCCATGTATCCTACAATATGGGCTGTGAGTTCACCCGATGGATATTCGCGCACCGAAATCGGTTCGACATCTACACCGGGCATATAGATGCGTTCTTCTAAGATTTGCATGGCAACTTGTTGGGGAATATCTTGAGCGATAATAACGGGGCGGAAAGGTGCGATACCTTCACCTTCTGCGACTAATTCTTCGATACTACGCACGAATTGACCTGCCGAGTTTGCAATTTCGCGTGTAGGTGGGACTTCAACCAACGCCGATAAGCGGTTATAAATCCCGAACTCTTCTTCTTCATTTGAGGGTAGCTCGGCTGGAATAATTGTGACATTAAAAGCGGGTACATTGAATGCTAAGCGATTATCGTAACGATCAAAAATTGCCCCGCGACGGGATGCGATTGGAAATTGATTAAGGCGATTACCATCTAGGTAATTCTCAAACTCATCTTTACGAACAATCTGTAATTCATACATCCGAATGGTAAATACCAGAAAGACCGCAAAGATAATAGCTTGGAAGAATACTAATCTCCAACTTTGAAATGGAAGCAAACGAGATGATTTCACAATGTTATCCTCAAATTTAGTTATCCGAGAGTATTTGGAGTGCTTTGCAACCCACCTTCTAGACGACGTTGAATCAAACGTACAAATCCATATATTGGAATAATTGCAATAAGATTATAAATGAGGGTTGGAATAAGTATCAAACGGATGAGTGCGAGCAAATTGTAAGAATTACCCAGTAGAACCAAAATGAAATATACAAAGAATTGCATGAAAATCGTGGAAACAATGGTAATGGCAAATATCATAATAATATTGACACGATAAATTTGTACAGAGAGTGTATTTACCACAAATACAATGAGCACTAGGGCAAATGATGATGTGCCAACAGGGATAATGGATAATAAATCCATCGCTATCCCACCAACAAAAGCCCATGCAAAACTTCCTTCTAAATCTGAGCGTATTGCCCATGCGACAACCAGCAACATCACAAGGCTTAATTGCCCACGTGAACTATCTAATATTGGCGTTATACTCCCTACGAGCGCAACAAAAAAACCAATAATCTGGGGGATAATGCTAGACGAGAGGGCGGCCGCAAAACCTAGAATTGGAATGCTTAGATAGCGTCCCATTTTAACCTTCTTCTGGGGAAAATATAGAGAGATCTACAGGTTGGAAATTCGTAATCACCAATACAAACTCTAGGGTATCAAAATCTACCAAACTTCGGACTTCTGCCTCTTGGAATAATTCAAACTCGAATTGCCGTATACTGGTAACTTGTCCAATAACAATGTCTGGTGGAAAGTTGCCCCCCAATCCTGACGTAATTACGAGGTCATTTTGCACAATATCTTCGTCAAGGTCAATAAACGTCATACGAAGGACACCCGATGCTTGCCCAATAACACTGCCTTCTGCGCGAGTAGTTTGTAATCTGGCACTCACAGCGCTATTTTCATCATTCACTAATTGCACCTGTGATGCGTTGGAACTAACACGTGTGATGCGCCCAACTAGACCTAAATCGGTTGTCACAATCATCCCAACAGCAATGCCATCTCGTGTTCCACGATTGATGATGATACTACGAGCGATACTACTCTGGTCAACAGCGATAACATCAGCTGTTACAAATTCTTGATTATCGATATTGGATGTATATGATAGTAAGCCTGTCAGGCGATTATAATCACTGGCAACCTCACGAAGTTGGATAAGTTCGACTTGTTGTTGTGCAAGTTGTTCTTCAAGTTCAGCAACACGCTCATTTAGTCGTCCAAAATTATTTAGATCTTCAAATATTTCATTTAGTGATACTGATAGGCGACTAAATGCGCCAGAGATACCATTCAATGGGGTTGCGGCGACACCTTCAACTTGGCTCGAAATACCGATAATGCTAAGGAGCATTAGCCCACCGCATAAAGAGAGCATGACGATTAGGAATATTAATCGGTTTGAACGCCAAGACTGTCTCACAAAATGTTCCTCTTAGTTTCTGTCTGGACTTATCGTATCACAAATTAGGGGAAGTTAACGAGAGTTGCCTAGTGGCGTGTACTACCACGTTCAGGTCCGGTTAATAGGCGACGCAAATTATTATAGTCTTCAAGAACACGCCCAGCCCCACGAGCCACACAGGTCATAGGGTCATCAGCAAGCCACGCACGGATATTCACTTCTTCTTTGATACGCTCATCTAGTCCTCTAACTTGCCCCGCGCCACCTGCTATTGTGATGCCACTTTCCATCAAATCTGCGACCAGTTCGGGTGGGGTATCGTCGAGCGCGTCTTTAACAGTATCAATGATAATATTAATAGAACCTGCAATCGCTTCACGAATTTCGATTGAACTGACTTCTACAGAATGTGGCAAGCCAGTGGTTAGATTGCGTCCTTTGACAATCCGTGTTTGTTCTTGTGGTAGTGGATACGCCGAACCAATATCCATTTTAACTTTTTCAGCAGTGGGTTCACCGATCAGCAAATTGTGTTTATTCCTCATATATTGCACAATATCTTCGTCCATTTCGTCACCTGCAACACGAATAGAGCGACTAATAACGATACCACCCAATGAGAACAACGCAACTTCCGTTGTACCGCCACCGATGTCTACAATCATGCTACCTCGTGTTTCGAGAACTGGCAGATTCGCACCAATCGCCGCGGCAACAGGCTCTTCGATGAGATGTGCTTCACGCGCGCCAGCATCAAGTGTTGCTTCAATGACAGCACGTTTTTCTACTTCGGTTACACCACTCGGTATGCCAACAACAACACGAGGGCGTGGAACCGGCACCCATGTTTGTTCATGTGCTTTACTAATGAGATGTTCAAGCATTCTAGCAGTAATCTCATATTCACTGATCACGCCGTCACGGAGAGGACGAACAATGAGGATGTCTTTTGGGTTTTTGCTCCACATTTCTTTTGCCCGTGCACCAACTTCAATTGGTGTGCGTGTTTTGCGATCTATAGCAACAAAGGAAGGTTCATTGATGACGATGCCTTTACCTCTTACATAGACTAGTGTATAGGCAGTGCCAAGATCAATGCCAATATCGAGTGAAAATAATCCAAAAAGATAATCGAGCGGACTTAACACAAAAGACTCCTAAACGGAATGAGAACGCGCCGAATTATAACATATGTTAGCATGATTGAATACCAACTTGGCTAAAATTCAGCCATCATCACATAGACCGTTACCCATGCGATGGTTGATTTTAACGTTACAATAGGGTTGATGAGAGATTTATCCAATATCTTTGTATCCAAAACCTTGTTATTTTGAGATTTCATATCATGATTTTAAAAACTGTACTGCGAACAATCAAACATTACAAGCTATTGCCTACAAATCAAACCTTGATTATTGGTGTATCTGGTGGCACAGATTCGCTAGCACTGCTCCATATTATAGTTCAATTACAAGCAGAATTAGACATTCAAATACATATTGCGACATTGAATCATGGCATACGAGGTCACGATTCGGAAGCAGATGTGCAATTTGTTGAGCACATCGCGCAAGAATGGCATATCTCTTATACAGTAGGATATACGGATGTTCCTCACTTAGCACAAAAGGAAAATATTGGTATTGAAGATGCGGCACGGCAAGCGCGCTATCAATTTTTGGCAGATGTTGCGCAACAGCAAGACGCAAAACATATAGCAGTGGCGCATCATGCCGATGACCAAGCCGAAACGATTCTGATGCATATTATCCGTGGTAGCGGATTAAAGGGGTTACGCGGAATGAGTTTATCGGTGCCTATGCCAGAGCACAAAAACTTTACCTTGATCAGACCTTTATTACATATCACACGGCAGGAACTCGAACAATATTGTGTTGAGAATCAACTATCACCTCGTCATGATGCAACAAATGACGACATTAACTATCAACGGAATTTTATCCGCCATAAGATTGTGCCACAGTTAAGACAAATTAATCCTAATGTTGTGGCATCGATCCAAAGGTTAGGGAATATTGCCGAAGTTGAGGATGATTATGTTACTTCTCAATTTGAATTAGTTGTCATGCCTTATATATTACGAGAGCCACGACGATGGATGCTAAAATTTGATATTTTTACTGGGATTCATGATGCATTAAAACGACGATTCTTATTAGAAGCGTATGATCAATTGACTTTAGCTACGACACTATTAGAAGCTAATCAAGTTAGCAGGGTAATAGAGTGGGTAAGTCAGGCACAGGTTGGTACAGAAATAGATTTAGGGCAAGGGATACGTCTGAGGACGGGGTATGAAGACCTCTATATTGAGTACAAGTCTGAACCGATAGACAGCGCAAATTATCGGTTAATTCCAACTGATACTGATATAGCTTTATCGGTCCCATCGCAACTGACTTTGAATAGATTGCAGATTGAGCTATCTTTGGAGATGCCAGAAAAAGATGATTCGAGGTTGTCTATCCCTTTGCCACTAGACCTTGCTCTTAGCTTAAGAACCAGACGTGATGGAGAACGATTTCAACCTCGCGGAATGGGGGGACGTTCAAAGAAAATTAAAGAGTGGATGATTGATCGTAAGATCCCGCGTCAATTTAGAGATCAGATTCCACTAATTGCGACTGATGAACAGATCATAGCAATTTGTGTTGGGGATAAATGGCATTTGGCGGATTTCTCTCAATTCATCGTTAATCTAAATCGTCAAATGTACTTAATAGTCAATTAACTAATTTCGTAACTGGTGTCGTAATGTTCGTTCAGACTTGTTTGAAAAGTCGTTTGTAAGACTTGCGAAAATACAAGAAGTAAGTTATTATTGAGGAACAATAAGGGAACAATAAAAATATTAAGTTAGCAAATGGATAGTAGATAATGACTGGAAACCAACCTGCACATGTTTTGGTAGTAGATGATGAAGGTGCGAACCGATATTCAGTAAGTAAAACGCTACAGCGTGTTGGTTATGTTGTGGATGAAGCATCCAGTGGTGAAGAAGCCCTTAATTTTGTGGATAAGCAAGAATTTGATGTGGTACTAACCGACATTCGGATGCAGGGAATCGATGGTATAGAGTTACTGCGTCGTATTAAAGATGCTGCTCCAGATGCCATTGTAATTTTGATGACAGGTTATGCTAGTCTAGGAACGGCTGTAGAAGCCTTACGCTTAGGCGCACATGATTATTTGATTAAACCGAGTTCAAGCCAAGATATTCGCTCTAGTGTTGGGCGTGGTATTGATCGGGCACGTAATCTTAAACGTCGTCGTCGCTTATTGGATGCCATCAAGAGTGATGTTTTTGAACTGGTACGAGAAGATGTCGAATCTGCACGAATCGCCTACGATACGACATTTGAACGGGCTACGCAACAACAATACAGTGAGCGTATTCCAGAGCCAGTAAGTAATACAATGCAATTGGGTCCGTTAACGGTATATCCCGGACGTTATCAGATTTCTGTCGGCGACAAACCTATTGATTTAACCCCAACTGAATTTGACTTATTATTATATTTAGCCGCTCATCGTGGACGGGTTGTGCCTTGCCACGAGTTAGTTCGTGAAGTTCGCGGATATGCTGTCGATGAGTCCGAAGCACGTGAGGTGATTCGCCCTCATGTTAGTAACTTACGCCGTAAATTAAAAGATGCTGGCGAGGATGCTGATTTAATCGTGAATGTGCGTGGTATCGGTTATCGCTTAAGTGAAGTTGCTGAGCCAATTTAATCTCCTTTTTTCAATAACTTTTGCTAAGATAAGGGTCAATTCATTGACCCTTTTTCTATTGAGGATACTGGTGCGATATTTATTGTTGCTGTTAATGTTACTTTTTGTTCGCGTCAGCCTGCCTTCACAAGCGCAGTCAACCGAATGTACTCAAGATGGTACGACGTTTCGTGACTCCTATAATAGCTCCGTCTCGATTCGTGAACGATACTATACCGTTTATTTGCCTCCTTGTTATGATACTGAAACCGAGAGTTATCCACTACTGACGTTGTTGCATGGCTCGAATTCGGATGATGGTCAGTGGATGCGTTTAGGTTTTATGACAGCATTGAATACAGCAATTCGCTCAGGTGATGCCCCTCCATTTATTGTGGTCTCGCTGTTTGGGGAGAATATCGCTAATGAAAATCGCTTTGACGAAATTACGTATGATAATATCTTGCTTGATTTTCTTGAGCAGATGAATACACACTATCGCACCAATGGTAAACAGGCGATAGGCGGAATTTCACGGGGTGGATTCTGGGCATATCACATCGGATTACGATTTCCAGAAAAATTTGTTGCTATAGGCGGACATAGCCCCTTCTTTGATTTATATCACGCGCCGCCAGAATATAATCCACTCAATTTGGCGGAACAACTTCCTGCGGATACCCATTTGCAATTATGGTTAGATCGTGGTACAGACGATTACGCCAAAGATGGTGTGGATCGGATGCATGTTAATCTTGATGCTCATCGTATTCCGCATAAGTATGTGATTTATCCTGGTGGAGAACATACCGAAGAATCCTGGGGTTCGTTTATCGATGATTACCTGGCGTTTTATATCTCGGCATTTGAACGTGAGGATACTGTAAACATTCAGGTAGATACTGATTCAACCTTAGAATTGTGGTTGCCAGCTGGTGGATTTGCGACATTGCAAGCATCAATAGATCGTGATGCGCTTGTTGGGTTATTGGCTGGTGAATTAAGTTCGCAATTGGTGATGGCTCGATCATCATTTGATTATTTGACAGGGCAAGGGTTCACGTTTCATGCGTCAACATCGGTTATTGAAGATGATGCTCTCGATTTTTACCTGTGGCGCGATAAAAAATTATTCACTCTCTTACCATTTGATGCGTTAACCTTACGCTTCCGTCCATTGTGGGTTGATAATGTTCCTGTTGTTGACCAGCTAGATAATTACCCGCTTGTGTGGAATAGTGATACGCCGAACTTCAATCCCGATAAACTCACACGTATTACACTTTCTGGGACAACAGCAGTTGCGCGTCAAACATTGACTGCATTTGATAATATGGGTGTGCATAATGCCACCAGTGGTATTAAAGATTATGTGTTGCTGTCTGACTATTTCCATGTGACGAATGAAGCCTCAGTAGCCCCAACTTGCCCACAATATACCAGTGATGTACTCGGTGGAAATAATAGTATGTGTATGAAGCGTGACCATGCCGAATTATTTGAACTATTAGATGTGGACATTGTTGATTTAACGGGTAATCATATTAATGATTTTGGATATGACGCATTAAACGAGATGTTTAACTTTTTTGACGAATTAGGAATACAGGTTGTTGGCGGTGGACATACAGTAGCAGAAGCTCGTGAACCGCTGATATTAGAACATAATGGATCAAGGATTGGTTGGATTGCATGTAACCATGTTGGTCCCTATTATGCACTAGCCAATGAAGACCCGAATGCGTTAGGTGGTGTACGCTCTGGTACAACAGATTGTGATGCGAATTGGTTGCGCGAAGCTCTCCCTCTGTTGTCAGCAGATGTTGATTTAGTAATCGTAACGGTACAATATCAAGAATTTGAAGATTATGTGCCGACAAACCAGCAACGTATTGATTATCAGACCATTGCTGATTGGGGTGCGGATGTTGTCATTGGTACAGCTGAACATAAACCGATGACATTTGAATTTTATCAAACACGACGTGGCGAAACGGCATTTATACATTATGGACTCGGCAATTTGTTTTTTGACCAACCATTCTGGGGCAATATGCGCTTCTTCATGGATACTCTATATATCTATGAAGGTCGATTGCATACTGTAGAATTATTTCCAGGTGTCATTGATGACCTCGCGCGCCCCCGTTTATTGGACGGTGAAGAGCAATTTAATTTTCTCTACTTTATAATGTTTGAACAGAATGGATTTTAGACTTTGTTAACGGATATTTGGGCAGAGTTGGAACAAGTATTTGGGTTACAAGTCACAGATATGTACCCTGGTATTAAGGTCCATGGATTGGATCATCAATCTCAAAAGGTGATTCTCGATTATATTTTTGAGAACGCGAGTGAAATTGACTCCATGCTTGAAGATATAGATACTGGAATGGAATTGTATCCGACAACAACAGAAAGCCTGATTCGTCAAATGGTAGCTGATGACGTTGATGGTATGGTTTGGGTCGGTGTAAAAATGGATGGTTTAACGTTACCATCGCTTGGTCTCTTTACGCCTGATTCATCTAGTTTGTCAATCCATTATATTATGGGAATGTGGAAACCAATTGAATTAATTGGTCTGATGGAATTTTTGCGCTGGATACATGATTTGGGTGATCATCTCCAAATTAGGATGGAAGAAGAGACTGCGCCTGCAATAATGTGTAAGCAATTTGACAAGACATGGCAAACATACTTAAAGGATACAGGGTGCTAATTTTGCGACGAATAATCCTTATCGGTATGGCTTGCTGGTTATCTATTTCTGCGATACAAGCGGATAGTCTGAGTCTTGAAGCGCGCCTGGCGACGATGACTTTAGAACAAAAAGTCGCGCAGATGTTTATGGTGAGCTTTTATGGTAAACAACTGACTGAAGTCGAAGAGGACTTCTTGCGAGATGTTCAACCGGGTGCAGTTGTTTTATTTGGGAAGAATATTGAATCACCCGAACAAGTTACACGCCTAACAAATGCTTATCAAGGAGCAATTCTGGAAGGTGAGGGAATTCCGCTTTTTATTGCGGTGGATCAAGAAGGCGGATTGATTCAACATTTGCAAGAAGGATTCACTCGTTTTCCATTGCCGAGTTTATGGACTGCAACCCAAAATACGGAACTTGCGTATCAAGTAGGGGAGGCGATGGCTATTGAAATGCGCGCCGTAGGTGTCAATATGAACCTTGCGCCAGTTGCCGACTTAAATACAAATATCAATAACCCTATTATTGGACGACGATCATTCGGGACACAAGCCGAGTTGGTTGCTCCGATTCTTACATATTTTATACAAGGGTTGCAAGATAATGGGGTGATGGCGACGGTTAAACACTTTCCGGGACACGGTGATACATCTTCTGATTCGCATGTTGAATTGCCGATTATTAACCATACTCGTGATCGACTCGATACTGTTGAGTTTCTTCCATTTATTTCTGCGATAGATGCAGATGTTGATGTTACGATGGTGTCGCACATCTGGTTTACGACATTTGATAATGAGCCGACTCCAGCGTCATTATCGCGCAATATTGTGACGCGTTTATTACGTGATGAGATGCAGTATGATGGGATTATCATGACCGATGCACTGGACATGGACGCGATTGATACGGTATATACTGTTGGTGGGTCTGCGATTCAAGCGATACTGGCAGGCAATGATCTAATTGCAATTGGCGCACATGTCGGAACACAGACAATTGACATTGCGATTGCAGATGTACTTGAGGCGGTTCGGGATGGTCGTATTTCGGAAAGCCAGATTGATGCGTCAGTCATGCGTATTTTGAGTGCAAAAGAGAAATATGGCCTATTCGATTGGCAACCACTTGATCCATTGACAGTGGGTGATCGTCTGGCGTTAGAGGCTCATGATGTGCTGGTGACACAGTTGTTTCAACACGGTATTACGGTTGTGGGAGATGCGAATGGTGCAATTCCCTTACAAGGTAATGTAGCAATTATTTATCCAGCAACTCGTCCAACGATTGCGACGGAATGTTCAGGGATGGATGGGAATATGCGCTATACCGGCGTATCGGATTCACCATCAGATGAAGAAATTAGCTGGGCAATTACGGCAAGCTCTGATGCGAATACAGTGGTGGTATTTACGCAAAATGCGATGAGTAATGCGCGTCAGCAAGTCCTTGTACAAGCAATGCCACAAGATAAAACAATTGTTGTGGCGCTATGGGATACCAGCGATATGATTGTTTTCCCTGATGTGATGGGATATGTATTAGGATATAGCCCAATGCTTCGGACAACTTCGATAATTTGTGATATTCTAATAGGACGATTACCCGCACAGGGAACGTTGCCTATTATCTATAATAACTAGGCGAGACAATAAGACTTAAGCTATAATAAAGGATGTGGGTAGAAACACGCCCCAACTCCAATTGTTGATACGTGCAAATTCACAGGACGCAAATAATCAATGTCTACACTTAACCCCGATTTGATTTCAAAAGATATGGATGCTGTATTAAATGATGCAGTGCCGATGTTGCAAGAGTATCGAAAATCATCAATTATGCCAGAAATGATATTATTGGCGATGCTCAAGCGCGCGAATACTCCTGCCTACCGAATGCTTAAGATGTTCGAGAATACACGCGGTGTTGATCTCGAAAAATTAGAACGCCAGATTAGATTAGGCATTCAATCACGACGCGATCCTGATGGTAGCCTCGATTTTGTGGCAGTTGGGAACAAAAAAGTGCCGATGAGCCGTCAATCTATCGTATTGTTAGATGATGCTTTATCCGTTGCCAATACGATGAATGAACAGAAAATAGATACTGATCATGCGTTAGCTGTCCTTGCCGAGACATCTGTTAGCACAGGTGGCATTTTGCGTCAGTTTAGTATCACACCCAAAGCGATTCAAGATATATATAGCGATGCAAGTAAAGTCATCCCCGGTGGATTAGAAAAGGCTGATAGTACCACAGTCGATTATGTTAAACGCGCCAAACGAGGGATGTTACGCGCTGTGCATTTCCGTGAAGATTTGCTTCGTAACATGATTAATGTGCTGACACAATCAGTTAATCGCCATATTATCCTTGTTGGACCTGATGGCGTTGGGAAGCGGACTCTAGCATATAGCTTGGCATTGTTGATGGCAGAAGATAAGGGACCTGCTGGATTATCGAACCTTGTCCAAATTAGTGAGACTGCCTTGCTTGATGGTGATCAAGAAGCGTTCCGCGCTGGTATGAGTGAGGCGCGTCATGGGGTATTGTTCTTGCCTCTGATTCATCGTTTTTTTGGGGGACCGATTAAGGCAGATTTCAATAAAGCGACTTCTTTAGTACAAAAAGCGTTTTTGAGTGATGACCCTGTGATTATCTGTACCACAACCGACCAAGAATTTCAGGCGCGGATACAAGGTGTGAGTGCGATTATCGAAAATAGTCAGGTGATTCGGGTTGACGAACCTTCTCTCGACGAAGCTGTCAAAATCCTTGAAACGATAGCACCACATCTTGAAGCAGATTATGATATTAAGATTGAACATGATGCGCTGAAGATGGCGGCAACAATGGCACAACGCTATTTGACGATAACGCCTTTGCCTCTTAGTGCAGAACAACTTTTGCATCGTACTGCGGCTATGGTCAATATGGGTAAACAAGCCCATCTTGCGTTTAAACCCGAAATCAATGATGAGACCTTAGATGTAGAAGACATCACATTGGTTGCTAGCCAGATGACGGGTATCCCTGTGACTAAATTGGGTGCAGATGAGCGTCTTCGTTATGCCAATATGGTTGAAGCATTAAGCGAACGTCTGATTGGTCAAGAGGAAGCTGTGCAACTCATTAGCCGTGCGATTAAGACGGCACGTGTCGGTTTGAAAGACCCCAAACGTCCAATTGGAACATTTTTGTTCTTAGGTCCGACAGGTGTAGGTAAAACTGAATTAGCAAAAGTGTTGGCTGATTTTATGTTTGGTAGTGAAGAAAATCTATATCCGCTCGATATGAGTGAATACAAAGACGAAAGTAGTATCAACCGCCTGATTGGATCGGCTGTGGGGTATGTTGGCAGTGAATCGGGAGGACAATTGACAGAACGTATTCGGACTCAGCCCTATACGATTGTCTTGTTTGACGAGATCGAAAAGGCACATCCACGTATCATGGATGTTCTGTTGCAAGTGATGGAAGAGGGTCGTCTGACGGATGGACGCGGGAATACTGCGCGATTTAGTGAAGCCGTTGTGATTATGACGAGTAATATTGGATCTGAGCATTTGATGGTACGTCATATTACCGACGAAATTCGTGATCAGATTATGGGTGAAGTACTGGATTTCTTACGTCCTGAATTTGTCAACCGTTTGGATGAAGTCATTCTATTTAATGCACTGAGTGATGATGACTTAGCTTTAATCCTTGAGTTGCTTATCAAGAAAGAGAATAAACTTGCCGCAGAACGCGGGTTGACGCTCTCGTTTACAGATGGCGCTAAGAAGTGGTTACTTGATCTGAATGACGAACCTGAATATGGTGCGCGTCCACTACGACGTATTTTGCGCCGTAACTTGCGTGAACCACTGGCAGATTTCTTGTTGCGCTCGAATCCGCCAGAAGGAACAGAAGTGAAAATCAGCTCTAGCCGTAAAAAAGGTGGTGGGCTTCGATTCTCCGCTGTCGTGGATGGTAAAGATGTTATTGTTGAAATGTAAGTCAAAAATCATCAATTAACGATACAATAGAGGCAGTACTCAAGAGAGTCTGCCTTTTCTGTTTGTACTAAAAATCCTGTTTAGGTTTGCCGAGAGACTTGGTAAACTATAAATGGGTATCAAAGAAGGGATACTGTATGGATGATAAACCAAGTACCGCACTCATGCGTCCATTACCAGATCGTCCTAAATATGGATGGATGGCATGGGAAGTGACGGTTGGATATATGAGTGCACATTTAAGTCCTGATGTGACATTGAAACTTTCTGCTTATCCGGGGCAAGAAGATTCAACAATTGCGTGGGGCGCATCAGTAACATGGGCACAAGAGAATGAAGAAGTCAAAGATTTCTCTGCCCCACATGAAGCACTTGCACAGTTATGGCGTGTTGTTGACCAATCACATAGTATATTTGGGATGACGGAAGATGCTGTAAAACGTCCTGCACATTATAAAGATACGCAGTGGTTTGATAGCTGGACAGCCGAGATCATGCAACGGTTAGTACGGGTGACTCATGCTGTGTTTAAAAATGATTGGATGATTGTGCTTGTTTATCGTCCTGTAGAATCAATGGATGGACGGATTCAAGCGCGGTTGATTGCAAAAGATCATGAGGTTCAAGTTGGCGCACGTGGGTCTTCATTAGGCGATGGTTGTCGTCAACTCTATCATAACGCCGCTGCAATCTTTACGAAACATTCAGGACAGAAATAAATAATTACATAAATTTTAAGGAGATCGTGATGACAGCACTAGACCGTTCCATTTTTAGAAAATATGACATTCGTGGATTGGCAACGGGCGATACACCTCAATTAATACCGTCAGTTGCATTAAGTGTTGGTAAAGCATTGGGGACTTATTTACCTGAACAATTTGGGACAAATCATATATTTGTTGGGAGTGATAATCGAGTAACATCAGCACCCCTTAAAGCCGCGATGATTGAAGGATTGTCTTCGACAGGGCTTGCTGTAACAGACATCGGGGAAGTGTTAACTCCGACAGTCTATTTCGCATCTGCCTCGTATGATGGTGTTGGCGCAGGGGTGATGATTACAGGTAGTCATCTTGATACGCGCTATAACGGAATTAAGATGGCATATGGTAAGCTGGCACTGGCTGGTGAACAGATTCAAGATTTACTCCAAATCATTGATTCGGGCGAATTTGCCACAGGCAATGGTAGCGTCAGTGAAGATAAAGATATGATTCATAAGCACATGATTACTATTCAAGCCAAAGTTAAAATGGCGAAACCAATGAAGGTTGTGTTGGATGCAGGTAACGGTTTGAGTGGCTCATATGTTCCTGATGTTTTGGCAAATTTAGGGCTAGACGTGGAATGTTTATATTGTGAACCGGATGGAACTTTCCCAAATCACTTGCCGAATCCTGAAGACCCTGAGATGACAAAAGATCTGGAAGCTAAAGTAGTTGAAGTCGGTGCAGATTTGGGGTTGGCATTTGATGGCGATAGTGATCGTTGTGGTTTTATTGATAATCATGGACATCACATTGCGGCAGACCGTCTATTAGCTCTATTGGCACGGGATTTACTGAGCCGTCATCCTAATACGCCGATTGTATTTGATGTAAAAGCTTCACAAGCACTACCTGATGAAATTCGCAAATATGGTGGAATTCCTGTGATGTGGAAATCAGGTCACAGCTTGATGAAGCAGAAAATGAATGAAATTGGTTCATTGCTCGGTGGCGAGGTCAGCGGACACTTGTTTATTGGTGAAGAGTATTATGGATT
>Ga0070728_10004544_pt1 | contig 14317 bp, 13 predicted proteins | sample tdDd471_FD_66723 | JGI IMG/M metagenome (GOLD analysis project Ga0070728, IMG submission 66723) | Marine sediment microbial communities from the Atlantic coast under amendment with organic carbon and nitrate - tdDd47.1 | ecosystem: Environmental > Aquatic > Marine > Coastal > Sediment | place...
TCTGCGCTGCGCGTTGGTCTTCGCCCATGGTCCCAACTTCACCGCCGGGATCGACCTGCCCCGCTGCGCCCATCTGTTCCGCGAGGGCCGGACGCTGTTCCCGCCGGGCAAGGTGGATCCGTTCGGCCTGTACGCGCCGATCCGCACCAAGCCCATCGTCTATGCCGTCCAGGGCATCTGCTTCACCCTCGGCATCGAGCTTCTCCTCGCCGGCGACATCACGGTGGCGGCGAGCAACACCCGTTTCTCGCAGCTGGAGGTCAAGCGCGGGATCATGGCCAGCGCCGGGGCCACCATCCGCATGACCGAGCGCGCCGGCTGGGGCAACGCCATGCTGTGCCTGCTCGCCGGCGGCGAATTCGACGCCGAGACCGCGCTGCGTTACGGGTTCATCCAGGATATCGTCGATCCGGGCCAGCAGTTCGACCGGGGCCTGGGAATCGCCGAGACCATCGCCGACCAGGCGCCGCTCGCGGTGCGCGAGATGATCCGCTCGGCCCGCAAATCGGTGGAGGAAGGCCCCATGGCCGCCACCGCCGAGCTGCGCGAACGCCAGGAGTTCCTCGCCCATACCGAGGACGCCGCCGAGGGCATCCGCTCCTTCGAGGAAAAACGCCCGGCGGTCTTCAAGGGGCGCTGACGGCGGCGGTCCGCCCTACGGCGTCAGGCGGCGGGCGAACAGGTCGAGGAGGATCGCCTGGGCCTTCTCGGCGGCGGCGCGGTCGTAGCACCAGCGGCGCGGGAAGGCAAAGCCGTGGCGCGTTCCCGCCCACACCTCCAGCCCGTAGGTCACCCCCGCCGCGTCCAGGGCGGCGCGCAGGTCGGGGACCACATTGTCGGGGACATGCTGGTCTTCCTCGGCGAAGCCCAGATAAAGCTCGGCCTTCACCTTGTCCGCCAGAAGATGCGGCGAGTCCGGCTTGTCGGTCACCATCCGGGTACCGTAGAAGGCGGCGACGGCGGCGAATTCGGCCGGATAGGTGGCGGCGGCGGTGAGGACGAACTGGCCGCTCATGCAATGGCCGACGCAGCCGACCGGACCGGGGCGCGCGTCCGCCCGCCCCTTCAGCCAGTCCAGCAGACCGCCCGTGTCGCGCATGACCATGGCGTTCGACAGCCGGTCCATGACGGCCAGCATCTCGGCCCGTTCCGGGCGGCCCATCGTCTCGGGGTCGAAGCTCACCTTGCCGAACCGGTGATAGAGGTCGGGCAGAACCACCAGATAGCCGGCGGCGGCGATCTCGCGCGACATCTCGTACAGCTCCGGGCGGATGCCCGGCGCGTCCATATAGAAGATCACCGGCGGAAAGGGTTCGTCGCCGTCGGGGCGGAAGACCGCCGTCGGCATCGGCCCGTCGGGGGTCGGGACGACCGCGTCTTCCTCGATCATGGTCCCGCCCCGCCGTTCGCCGCCGCCCGGCGCCTCAATCGGCCTGCCAGCCGATCGCCTTCGCCGCCTTCAGCGCCGCGATCTCCTTGTCGGAGAAGCCCCAGTCGCCGAGGATCTCCTCGGTATGCTCGCCGGGGATGGCGGCCGGGGTCGGCGTCGCCGGCTTGGTGCGGCTGAATTTCGGCCCCGGCGCCGGCTGGATCACGCCGGCGACCTCGATGAAATTCTCGCGCGCGACGTTATGGGGATGGCTCGGCGCCTCGCCCATCGACAGGACCGGCGCGAAGCAGATGTCGGTGCCTTCCATCAGGGCGCACCATTCGTCGCGGGTCTTGGTCTTGAAGATCTCGGCGAAGCGCTTCTTCATCGCCGCCCATTGCGACTTGTCGCTCTGCTCCGGCAGGTCCGCGCCCGCGAGACCGATCTTGTCCAGAAGCATGGCGTAGAACTTCGGCTCGATCGGACCGATGGAGATATAGCCCCCGTCCTTCGTTTCGTAGCAGCCGTAGAAATGGGCGCCGCCGTCCAGCATGTTGGTGCCGCGCTGGTCGTTGATGATGCCCAGCTTGTAGTAGCCGTAGATCGAGCAGAGCAGCGTCGCCGCGCCCTCGACCATCGCCGCGTCGACGACTTGGCCCTGGCCCGATTTCATCGCCTCGTAAATGGCGCACATCATGCCCCAGGCCAGATAGAGGCCGCCGCCGCCGAAATCGCCGACCAGGTTCAAGGGCGGCACCGGGCCGCGCCCTTCCTCGCCGATATGGAACAGCGCCCCGGACAGGGCGATATAGTTGAGGTCGTGCCCGGCCGCGTTGGCCATCGGCCCGTCCTGCCCCCAGCCGGTCATGCGGCCGTAGACGAGCTTCGGATTGAGGCCGAGACAGACATCGGGACCGAGGCCGAGCCGCTCGCAGACGCCGGGGCGGAAGGGGTCGATGAAGGCGTCGGCCCGCTCGACCAGCCGCAGGACGGTCTCGATCCCCTTCTTCTGCTTCAGGTCCACCGACATGGATTTGCGCCCGCGCGCGGTCACCGAAAATTGGGGCGACGCGCCGAGGCCCAGGCCCGACGGCGCCGTCCGGTCGACGCGGATCACCTCCGCCCCCATGTCGGACAGGAGCATGCCCGTGAAGGGCCCCGGCCCGATTCCCACCATTTCGACGACTTTCAGTCCGGCTAGCGGCCCCATCGCGATTCCTCCTGGATTATTGTTTTTTCCGTTGCCGGCCCCCGCCGGCGCGCGCCCTACCATAGCGCCGCCGCGCGATCGGACCAAGACGGCACGCGGCCCGTCCCCTGTCGTCAGTCCCCGTGCCAGCCCACGACCCGCGCGGATTTCAAGGCCGCGACCTCGTCGCCGGCGAAGCCCCATTCGGCGAGCACGGCATCGGTGTCCGCTCCGATCTCGTGCGGCGCCGCCGGCGTCGCCGGCTTGGTGCGGCTGAATTTCGGCCCCGGCGCCGGCTGGGCGAAGCCGGCGATCTCGACGAAACTTTCGCGGGCGACATTGTGGGGATGGGTCGGCGCCTCGCCCATCGACAGGACCGGGGCGAAGCAGATGTCGGTGCCTTCCATGACCGCGCACCACTCGTCGCGGGTCTTGGTCTTGAAGATTTCGGCGAAGCGGGCCTTCATCGCCGGCCAATGCGCCTGGTCGTTCTGGTCGGGCAGGTCCGCGTCCGCCAGTCCCAGCGCATCCAATAGCAGGCTGTAGAATTTCGGCTCGATGGCGCCGACGGTGACATGGCCGCCATCCTTGGTTTCATAGCAATTGTAGAAATGCGCGCCGCCGTCGATGACGTTGGTGCCGCGCCGGTCGCGCACCACGCCGGCGCGGCGATAGCCGTAGGCGCCGGTCATCAGGGTCGCGGCGCCTTCGACCATCGCCGCGTCGACCACCTGGCCCTTGCCCGATTCCTTGGCTTCCAGCAGGGCGCAGACCATGCCGTAGGCGAGGAACAGGCCGCCGCCGCCGAAATCGCCGACCAGGTTCAAGGGCGGCACCGGGCCCCGCCCTTCCTCGCCGAAATGATAGAGCGCGCCCGACAGCGCGATATAGTTGATGTCGTGCCCCGCCGCCGGCGCCATCGGCCCGTCCTGGCCCCAGCCGGTCATGCGGCCGTAGATCAGCTTCGGATTGCGCGCGAAGCAGGTGTCGGGGCCGATGCCGAGCCGCTCCATGACCCCGGGCCGGAAGGGATCGATCAGGGCGTCGGCGCCCTCGATCAGGCGCAGCGCTACCTCGACCCCCTTCGGGTCCTTGGTATCGACGGACACCGAGCGCCGCCCGCGGGCGGTGACGTCGTAGGCGACCGGCGCGTCGAAGCCGAGCCCCGACGGCCGGGTCCGGTCGAGGCGCAGGACGTCGGCCCCCATGTCGGACAACAGCATCCCGCAAAACGGTCCCGGGCCGATGCCGACGAATTCGATCACCTTGTATCCCGCGAGCGGTCCCATGCGCGTCCCTCCAAGGTCGAGTCTGATGGCCGCCGCAACTTAGTCCCGTTGGCATTCGGGGCCAAGGGCCGACGCGGTTTGACGGCGCCGGGCCGCTGGCGTACTCAATGGACCGAGGATGGACCGCGCGGCGCGCGGGTAGAGGGATTGGACGCGAGACATGACCTTCGGCCTGGATAGACGCATGCCCCGCCGCGACGGGCTCTCCCGCGCCGCCACCCTGTGGCTACCCTTGGCGGTGGCTGCCGCGCCGGTCCTGATGGCAGCCTGGGCCGCCTGGCATCTGGCGACGGGCGCGCAAGGCTTGAGCGGCGGCTATCACCTGACCGCCAATTTCCTCAATGCCGAGCAGGGCCCGATCGAGCTGGGCACGGCGCTGGTTCTGGTAATCGCTCTCGTCGCCGGCCTGCGGGCCGCCTGGCTGGCCGTCCTCGACGCCCGCAACCTGCTGCTCGCCTGGCTGGCGCTTACCTGCCTCGGCATCCTCTATTTCGCGGGCGAGGAGCTGAGCTGGGGCCAGCAACTGTTCGCTTGGGAGACCGGCGACTGGTTCAAGGCCCGCAACGACCAGCAGGAAACCAATTTCCACAATATGAGCGCCCTCCTCGACCAGCTCCCCCGCAACCTGCTTTTGCTCTGGTGCCTGGTCGGGGGCGTCCTGGCCCCCCTTTACGAACATGCCCATGGCGGGTTCGCACCGCGCGGCTGGGCCTATTGGGTCTGGCCGACCCGGGCGGCCCTGCTGCCGGCGTTGCTCGTCCTCCTCGCCCGGCTGCCCGAGGACATGGTCGACCTGTTCGCCGTCTCGGCGGAATCGCGTCTCCGCTGGATATTGCTGCCGCTAAGCTGGTCCGAGGTTCAGGAGCTGTTGGTCGCCTGCTTCCTGCTCGTCTACACGCTGTCGTTGCATCGACGCCTGGCGCGCGAAATCGGCTGAAACCGCCGGATTCCGGCCGGCACGGCGAAAAAATCGGGGGTAATTTCGCGCCCGCGTCCCATATAGCCCGACAGCCGGCGATCATGGCGCCGGCGTGGCAAGGGAGATCGGCATGAACACGAGCAAGGCCCTTCTCGTCGTCGGCATCGCCATCGCCGTCGCCATCGTCGCCAGCGTGGCGCTCGTCACCTTCGCCGACCGGAACGGCACCGCACCGCCCAACTACCAGCTTCAGCGCCTGGCCGACGGATCGATCCTGCGCCTCGACACCCGCACCGGCGAAGTCGTCGCCTGCCGCCTTCAGGACGGCCGCATGGTTTGCGCCAGCAGCGAAAGCGCGACCCGCCTGCCCCAAATTTCGGCGGAAGAGATGGCCGATCGGGAAGACCGCCGCGAACGCCGCGAGCAAGAGGACCGGCTGGCGATGTTCGACAAGTTCATCGAACTGTTCGAGCGCATGATCCGGCTGGCGCGGGAAGCGGAAGACCATGCCGGCAGCGGCGGCACCGCCCCGCCGACGACCGCATCCGGCAGCGAATAGGCCGCGGGCGGCGCGGCGGCCCCGATCAGGACGGCTCGCCCGAAAACAGTTTTGTCACGTTGAACGGAATAATGTCGCCGGGCGTTTGGACGGCGCCCCCCACCGTCTTGCCGCTGATATGATCGAAGCCCGCGGACACCGCGGCAACGGCGAGGCTGGTCGTATCCATGCCGATGCCGACCGATGTCATACCGACGCGTTCCGACGCCGCGACGAACCGGTTCATCGTCGGGATCGCGTCGGCCTCGGCACCGACGAGGGGGCTGAAATCGGTAATGGCGAAGCGAACCTTCGCGGCCGCGTACCGCGTGAAGCTGCGTTCGAATCGTCCGACCCTGACCGCGGTGTAGGCCGCGTATTTCTTGAGGAAAGCGATCGCCTGGTCGAACTGGACCTGGGGCACCCCTTCCGGAATGTCGCGCATTTCGAAGACAAGCCGCGATCGCAGCGCCTCGGACAGGCTATCGCACAGCCGTGTCAGTTTCTTGAGCGATTCCTGTTGGCGCAAGGTATCGAAGCGAACCGGACAAAGGATCAGGATGTTGGCCTTCGATCTGTTCAACGTGGCGAGCCGTCTCCGCGCGCGGTCGAACAGCATCAGGTCGAGTTCGTCCTGGCGCGGCAGGTTGACTCCGAATTCCGACATCGGCGGAACCCGAAGGCAATAGATGTTGATGTGTCCCTCGGCCAGACACCAGACCGGCATGTACCGCTCCCACGCCGGCTGCTTGTCGACCTGTTTGGGCGCCTTGGCCGGCGGGGGTTTCGACACGCTTGACCGCGCGTTCTCTCGGGCACGACCTTGAAGGAGCCGAGCGATGTCGCCCAGATTATTACCGGCGGGCACATCCTCGCAGGAGATTTCTCCGATATCCACGCCGACCCGTAACTTGTCAGGGTCGATATCCTCGCCGAGGAGGAACCGCGATATCTCGGCCGCGATGCGACGGCAACGCTGTTCGGCTTTTTGTGGATCGAGCCGGGCGAAAACGATAACGAAACCCGCTTCGCCCAACGAACCGAAGATATCGCCGGGCTCGAGCCGACGTTCGACCAGTTGACCGGCGACGCGCATGACCTTGTCGGACATTTCGTCCCAATGGTCGCCCAGCCGCTTGCGAACCTCGGCGATACCGACGAAGCTCATCCGCGCGGCGGTCACCTTTTCCGGGGCACGTACCGGCCGGAGGGTGGCGGCGGACCGGAGGCGATGGTCAAGGGGCGAGGGCTTGAGCGTTCGGACCGCCTGCGGCTCGTCACGATCCGATCTGCCGCCGAAGATGGAAAGGATTTTACTGACGACTTGAGCCACGCCCGCCACCTCACTGCCATGGCGACCGAGCACGCCATCGAGAAACGCGCCTTACCGCCGCGCCGTGTAAGTCGCGCGCGACCGGTCCCCGCCCTCAATTACACGGGCGACTGACTAACAATCCGCTAACGGCTGCTGTACGAGGGGCAAGGTCGTCCCCGCCTATGCCTCCAGGCACCGGGCGACGGTTTCCAACAATTGCTGGCGGGTAAAGGGCTTTTGCAGACTCGCCATCGCGCCAAGCTTCTGCGTGTAGTCGAGAAACTCGAAATTGTGGCGCCTTCCGCCACCGGACATGGCGACGATCTTCGCGTTCGGGTCGATCGATCGGATGTCGCGGATCGTGGCGATGCCTTCCTGATCCGGCATGATGATGTCGGTGATCACCAGGTCGAACCGTTGCTTCCGATACCGGGCGACCCCTTCCCGGCCATCGCACGCTTCGGTCACTTCCAATTTGACGCTTTCGAGTTGAGCGCGCATGACGTTGCGAATCATCGCCTCGTCATCGATCAATAGGACGGTCGGCATCCCCAGGGTCCCTCGTTTCGCGCCGCCCCCTCGGCCGATGGCATGTCGAAACGCCCGACGCGCTCCACGCCTCGACAATGCGTGTCTGGCGCTAACAAATGGTTAAATCGGCCCCGTCGATGGACCGCCGGCCCGCCGGGGGCGGCGCCGGCCCGCATCCCCCGCGAGCGCGGCCCCGTTCGTGCCTCAAAACCCGTAGAGATCGGCGTAAGCCGGGTCCTTGCGCGCGATCAGCCGTGCCAGATCGACGATGACCTTGGCCTGTTTCCATGTGGCGTCGTCCTGCATCTTGCCGTCCAGCATGGCGGCGCCGCTGCCGTCGGGCATGACCTCCAGGATCCGCTTGGCGAACGCGACCTCGTCAGGGTCGGGGCTGAATACCCGCTTGGCGATGTCGACCTGGGTCGGATGCAGGGACCAGGCGCCGACGCAGCCCTGCAGAAAGGCGTTGCGGAACTGGGCCTCGCAGGCGTCCAGGTCCGAGAAATCACCGAACGGACCGTAGAAGGCGCTAATGCCGTTGGCCATGCAGGCATCGACCATGCGCGCGATGGTGTAATGCCAAAGATCCTGCTGGTAGAGGGTCCGGTTCTCTTTGTCCGCCACGGCGCCTTCCTTTGCATCGGCGAGCACGCCGTAGAAGGGATGGCCACCACCGACGCGGGTCGTCTTCATGCCGCGCGACGCGGCGAGGTCGGCGGGACCCAGGCTCATCCCCTGCATGCGCGGGCTGGCGGCGGCGATCGCCTCGACATTGTTGACGCCTTGGGCGGTTTCGAGAATGGCGTGGACGAGGATCGGCTTGGTCAGCCCGTGCCGCGCCTCGAGCTGGGCAAGGAGTTGGTCGACATAATGGATGTCCCAGGGGCCTTCGACCTTGGGAACCATCATCACGTCGAGCTTGTCGCCGACGGCGCCGACGATCTCGGTGATATCGTCCAGGATCCAGGGGCTGTTGAGCGCGTTGACCCGCGTCCACAAGCCGGTCTCGCCCATATCCAGGCTACGCGCCACTTCGATGAATCCGTTACGCGCCGCTTCCTTGGCATCGGCGGGAATCGCGTCTTCCAGATTCCCGAGAAGCACATCCACCCGGCCAACGAGATCGGGAAGCTTGCCGCGCATCTTCTCGTTCTGAGGCGGAAAGAAATGAATCACGCGCTCGGGACGCACCGGCAATTCGCGCAACGGTTCCGGGGCGCCGGCGGCGAGTGGCTTGTAGAAATGAGAGGGCAGCTTCATGGGAGCTCCGTCGATGGTCGTTTGGGCGAGGCCATGCACCTACAACGAAGCCGCGCCCCCGTCAAACCAAGCCCCGCCGAATAGCGCCCCATCGACCCGCGGCATGCGACGGTCGACCTCCCGTCCCGCGCCGCGGTCCGAACATGCGAAAGCTGCCGCCTCGGGCCGGAAATCCCAACGCCGCGGACAACAAAAATAATAGCGACCAAAGTAATAAGCTATACAAATTTATATAAAATTTTAATAAAAGAATTTGTGAGATAAAAGCGGAATTTTATAAAATATAAATACTATTTTATTTTGACTAATTGACATTGTTTGTTATATGGCCCGGACCATAAACACGGAATCCGCGCCGATATAACGGATCTTGCTCATGGAACTGAACGCCCTCACCGCCGATCAGGTCGACCGTCTCACCCACGAGCGCTCACCGGAGACAAGAACGGAAACCGCCGTGCTCGTCGCGCGGGAGGCGGCGGGCAATCGGCTGTCGCCACAGGAGCGCGAGATCGCGTTCGAGATCCTGGCGGTCTTCGCGCGCGACGTCGAGATCCAGGTACGCCGGGCGCTGGTCGACCATTTGCGCAACTGCATCTGGCTACCCAGCTCGCTCGCCCGCACCCTTGCCGACGATGTGGAAGCGGTGGCGGTGCCCTTCATCCAGTTCACGCGCGTCCTGCGCGACGAGGACCTGATCGCGATCATCCGCACCGGGAACGGCGCCAAGCGGCTGGCCGTGGCCCAACGCGATCATGTTTCCTCGGTCGTCGCCGAACATCTGGTCGCCTGCGGCGGCGAGCGGGTGGTCGAGGCGGTGATCGCCAATCGAGGCGCGGAGATCGCCGGACCGACCCTCCACAAGGCGATGGACAAGTTCGGCGAATCGACCCCGGTCCAAGAAGCATTGGTCGAGCGCCCCTATCTGCCCGAAGGCGTCCTCGCCCGCCTCGTCGCCTGTATCGGCGACAATCTGCGCGAACGCCTGACCGAGCGGCACGACTTTCCGGCCACGCTGGCCGAGGACCTGGTGCGACACGGCCGCGAACGCAGCCTGGTGGCCATGCTGCCCAGCGATTCGGTCGACGAGGAATTCGATCGGGTCGTCGCCGATCTGAGCGCCAAGGACGCGGTGACGCCGACCCTGCTTCTCCGCGCCCTTTGCGTTGGGAACCTGGCCTTCTTCGAGACCGCCATCGCGGCCCGGGCCGGCGTTTCCGCCCATAGCGCCCGGCTACTCCTCTACGATCCGGGCGGCCGCGGCACCCGCGCCATTTACAAGGCCGCGCATCTACCGAAGGACCTGTTTCACGCGTTCCGTATCGCCGTCGATCTGGCGCGGGAGTTCGCCGCCGACGAAGGGGGCGAATGGAAGCAGGACTACGCCCGCCGCCTGGCCACTCGGCTGGCGGATATTTACGACGATATCGGCCCCGGCAACATCGAAACCATCTTCAGCCAGATCACCCGGCGGCTATCGCGGCCCATCGGCCAGAACGCCCTTCGCCATGCCTTTCACTGAACGCGCCTTTTACTGAACGCGCCTTTCACCGATCGGGCCGTTCACCGGTCCGGCCGGCGCCCTAAAGCGAGGGCCAGATCCCGCCGGAAACGGCGAGTGTCACGCCGGTGACGAAGCTCGCCTCGTCGCTGGCCAGGAACAGGGCGGCGTTGGCGATATCCTCCGGCCGCCCCAGACGTTTCAGCAGGTTGCGCTCGCGGTAGCGGGCGACGTCCGCCTCGTCCATCCGCTCGACGACCGAGGTCTCGATGATCCCGGGCGCGATGGCGTTGACATTGACATGCGGCGCCATCTCGATCGCCAGGCTGCGCGTCAGGGACGACACCGCCGCCTTGGCGGCGCCGTAATCGGCGTGTCCCGCCTCGCCGGCGAAATTGATGGAGGAGATATTGACGATCTTGCCGTAGCGGTTGTCCAGCATCGCCGGCCCCAGCCGGCGAACCAGGAAGAAGATGCCGTCCAGGTTCATCTCGAAGGTCCGCCGCCAGCGCGCCTCGCTCATCTCGATCAGCGATTCGAACAGCGCTCCGCTGGGAATACCGCCGACGACATTGACCAGGATATCGACATGGCCGAACCGTTCCTGGGCCAGCGCCGCGAGCTCGGCGGTCTCCTCCTCGCGGGTCGCGTCGGCGCGGAAGGCGATCAGCTCGGCGTCCTTCTTCAGCAGCTTGCGCGCCGCCTCGGCCGCCTCTCCCAGACGGTTCTCGGAGATATCGGTCATTATCAGCCCCGCGCCCTCGCGCGCGAACCGGGCCGCGACGGCAGCGCCCATCGCGCCCCCGGCGGCGGTGATCAGCGCCGTTTTTCCTTTCAATCGCATGGCTCCCTCCTCGTCCGGTCGCGACTGGGACAGGCTACAGGAGGGGCGCGCCGCGCGGAAGGGCGCGCCACCCCCGCCCGGCCGTTCGGCGGCCGCCTTGCGGCCTTGCCCGCCCTAGCGTCATTGCGTAGGCTTTCGGGCTCCGACAACCGGCCGATCGGCCCCAATCGATCGGTCCATCGATGGGAGGCAAGGGAGCGATGGCGGACTTCATTCTCACCAGCGCCAATTTCAAGGAAGGCGAGACTCTCGGAAACGACCTGATCCTGTCCGAGGATTTCGGTTTCGGCTGCGCCGGCGGCAATAAATCGCCGCAACTCTCCTGGAGCGGCGCCCCGGCGGAGACCCAGAGCTTCGCGCTGACCATGTTCGACCCGGACGCGCCCACGGGCAGCGGGTTCTGGCATTGGCTGATGGTCAACATTCCCAAGGACGTGACCGAACTGGCGCTCGGCGCCGGCAATCCCGGCGGCGCCCTGCCGGCCGGCGCCCTGCAGACGCGGACCGATTTCGGCGCGCCCGGCTATGGCGGCCCCTGCCCGCCCGAGGGGCATGGCCCGCACCGCTACGTGTTCACCCTGTTCGCCGTCGGCGCCGACACGCTGCCCGTGGAAGCGGACAGCATGCCGGCCATCGTCGGGTTCAACCTGAACTTCGCGACCCTGGCCAAGGCGACCCTGACGGGCATGTTCGGCCGCTGATCGGCGGCCCTCGAAACCGGGCGCGGTCCCGCCGTCCCTCGGGGCGGCGGCCGCGCCGTCCCGCCCGTCCCTCCAAGATCGGGAACCCCGCCCCATGACCGCCAAGCCCATTCTCGACGGCATCCTCGTCGTCGATTTCACCCAGTTCTTCGCCGGCCCCGTCGTCACCCAGCTCATGGCCGAGCTCGGCGCCGAGGTCGTCAAGGTCGAGATCGCGCCCACCGGCGATCAGGGCCGCCTGCTGCCCTTCATGAAAAACGGGCGCAGCGGCTATTTCATCCAGCAGAACACCGGCAAGAAGAGCCTCTGCCTGGACCTGAAGAGCGACCGCGGCAAGGCGATCGTCCGCGACCTGATCGCCAAGGCCGACGTGATGGTCGAGAATTTCACCCCCGGCGTGATCGCCAAGTTCGGCTTCGATTGGGAGACCGTGCACGCGCTGAACCCGCGCCTGATCATGTGCTCGGTCTCGGCGCTGGGCCAGACCGGGCCGCTGGCGACGACGCCGGGCTTCGATTTCACCGGCCAGGCCTATGCGGGGGTCTCGGCGATGATCGGCGACCCCGACGGCCCGCCGGCGATGATCGGCCTCGCGGTCGGCGACGCCGGCGCCGGGATGACCGGCTTCGCCTCGATCAACGCCGCCCTGTACCATCGCGAGCGCACCGGCGAGGGCCAGTATCTGGAATCCTCGCTGCTCGACTATCTGTTCCGCGCCCACGAGGCCAATATCGAGGCCTACAGCCTGAGCGGCGGCGCCGTCGACCCGCATCGCGGCGGCGCCCATCACCGGGTCTACGCCCCCATCGGCTATTACCGGGCCAAGGACGGCTATGTGGTGCTGATCGTCACCGAGGGCCAATGGCCCAGCCTGTGCAAGGCCATGGGGCGCGAGGACATGATCGCCGACCCGCGCTTCGCCGACAACGACGCCCGGGTCGCCAATCTGGAGGTGCTGATCGAGACCATCGAGGCCTGGACCATGTCCTTTCCGGGCAAGGACGAGCTGGTGCGCGTCCTGACCGAGGCCCATGTGCCGGTCGCGCCGGTCCTGTCGGTGGCCGAGGCGGTGGCGCATCCGCATCTGATCGCCCGCGAGACGGTGCGCGACATCGTCGATCCCGTCGCCGGGCCGATGAAGATCGCGGGCTCGCCGCTGAACTTCAGGAACTATCCCAAGCACACGTCGGGGCCGGCGCCGCTGCTGGGCGAGCATAACGCCGAGCTGCTCGGCCGCCATCTGGGCTACGACGCGGCGAAGATCCGCGAGCTCGAAGAGACCGGCATCCTCCACGCCGAACCCGCCGCCGGCGGCGGTTAGGGCGTCAGGCGGCGCCGGCGATATAGCCGCGCAGGACGTTCACCTCCTGGCCGGCCTCCTCCAACCGGTGCTTGACCACGTCGCCGATGCTGACGATCCCGGCAAGCGCGCCGTCGACCATCACCGGCATATGGCGGAAACGGCCCTCGGTCATCGCCGCCATCACCTGCTCGACCGTATCGTCCGGCGCGCAGCAGCGCACCGGGCTGGTCATCAGATCGGCGGCGGTCCGCGCCAGCGCCGCGGCGCCGTCGGCCGCCAGCGCCCGCACCAGATCCCGCTCCGACAGGATGCCCCGCACCTCGCCCGCCCCGTCGCGGACCAGCACCGCACCGATCCCCCGCGCGGCCAGCAATCGCACGGCCTCCGCCACCGGCGTATCGGGCGCGACGGCGGCGACCTCGGCCCCCTTCTCGTCAAGAATCGTGGAAATAAGCATGTCTCGACCCTCCATCAACGATGGTCCGTCACCCAACAAAGTTGGACGGTCCCGCGCGGAAGGCAACCGCGCCTACGGCGCCACATCGGCCGAGCCGATGGAGGGGAAAACGGCAAAAATCGAGAAGCTGGCGTCCCCTAGGGGAGTCGAACCCCTGTCTCCAGCGTGAGAGGCTGGTGTCCTAGGCCACTAGACGAAGGGGACGCGAAGGGCGCAGACATAATCCTTCGCGGCGCCACGATCAAGCCGATTCCGTCGCCGGGCCGCCTTATGCGCCGCGCGCGGCGGCGAGGAGCGCGTCCACGTCGTCGGCGGCGCTGTCGAAGGACGTCACCAGCCGCGCGGTCGCCCGAGCGCCCGCCCCATCCGCGCCGCCGGCGCCGTCCGCGCCGCCCCAGCGGTAGAAGACGAAGCCCGCCCGTTCCATCCGGGCGGCGGCGGCCTCGGGCAAGGCGACGAAGACCTCGTTGGCCTCCACCGGATAGAGGATCTCGGCCCCCGCCATGGCCTCGAACCCGGCGGCGAGGCGCGCGGCCATGCGGTTGGCGTGCGCCGCGTTGCGCCGCCACAGATCGTCCGTCAGATAGGCCTCCCACTGGGCGGCGACGAAGCGCATCTTGGACAGGAGATGCCCGCCCCGCTTGCGCCGGTAGCCGGTCTCGGCGGCCAGCGCCGGGTCGAAGAAGACCACCGCCTCCGCCGCCATCGCGCCGTTCTTGGTGGCGCCGAAGCTGAGGATGTCGACGCCGGCGCGCCAGGTCAGGTCGGCCGGCGCGCAGTCGAGTTCGACCAGGGCGTTGGCCAGGCGCGAGCCATCCATATGCAGGCGTAGCCCGTGGGCGTGGGCGACCTCGGCGATCTCGCGCAGCTCGTGGATGCCGTAGACCGTCCCCGCCTCGCTCGCCTGGGTGACGCTGACCGCCGCCGGCTGGGCGTAATGGGGCTGGCGCCGAGTCGCGGCGCGGGCGCGCAGGGCGGCCTCCAACGCGGTCGCGTGCAGCTTGCCATGGGCGCCGGGGAGCGCCAGCAGCTTGGCGCCGCCGGTGTAGAATTCGGGCCCCGCGCATTCGTCCACATGGATATGGGCGTTCTCGTGGCAAT
>Ga0070728_10004545_pt1 | contig 14314 bp, 14 predicted proteins | sample tdDd471_FD_66723 | JGI IMG/M metagenome (GOLD analysis project Ga0070728, IMG submission 66723) | Marine sediment microbial communities from the Atlantic coast under amendment with organic carbon and nitrate - tdDd47.1 | ecosystem: Environmental > Aquatic > Marine > Coastal > Sediment | place...
CCAGATGACCGATGGCACCTTGGATGCTGCGGTAGAAATCGTCGGCTCGTCGGGTTATGGCGAGTTCAACCAGAGTGGTGGAGAAAACACGACTAACCAGCTCGTCGTCGGGCAGAACCCAGGTGGTGAAGGTATTTATAACTTATCTGGTACCGGTATTCTCAACGTTGGTACGGGGATTATTGGCAACGAAGGTGAAGGGACCTTCAACCAGAGCGAAGGAGAAAACACGGTTAACAATCTAGTTGTTGGGCAAAACAGAATTGGTGTAGGTGTTTATAACTTATCTGGTACCGGTATTCTCAACGTTAGTGCTGAAATCGTTGGGGATGAAGGCAAAGGAACCTTCAACCAGAACAGCGGGACGCACAACGCGGGCGCCCTGACCGTTGCGGCCAATAACTCGGCTGACGGATCAAGCTTCGCATTGAACGGCGGCAGCCTCGCCGTTCTGAACGAAGCCACGGTCGGTGGAGCCGGGAACGCCACGTTCAACCAGGCAGCGGGCACCAGCTTTACTACAGACTCTCTGTCCATTGCCAAGCACGGCACATCGACAAGCACCTACAACATGGACGGGGGGACTCTGGATATTAACCAGGGCTTCACTATCGGTGGTTTCGGTGAAGCTCATTTCTACAACCGCGGTGGCGAAATCACGGTTGGGCCAGATGAGCGCACTACCGGAGTGCTGCGAGTTGGCGAAGATAGCAGTTATGAGATGAGCACCGGATTTATGACAGTCAATGGCAGTGAATATATTGAGGGCGTTTTCCGTCATATGGGCGCTTCGAATACCGTCTCCACTGATCTATTCTACGGACAACAAGAATGGAACACTCTGTATGTTGGGACTTCGTCGAGTGATGCCGTCTATGACCTTTCCTTTGGCAATGTAAGTTCACCGAACATCAAGATCGGCTCGGGTGGCTTAGGAGACTTTGGCTTCCGGCAAAATGGAGGTAACGTCTCAACAACAAATCTTGACATTGGATATTTACCTTGGTCCGTCAGTAACGGAATTTATCAGCTTAATGCGGGTGAATTATATGTCGGTAGCGACATTTTAACCGGCAAACTACGCATAGGCCTGAGTGCGCAGGATGATCGCGGCAATAGAACTTTCGCTAATGGGTCATTGAATCTTGAGGGAGGGACTCTAAATGTAAAAGGAGGTATGGTCGTCGGCGCACGCGGGGAAGGGTTTTTGAATATAGCGGCTGGAGATCACGATGTAGAGGGCTACCTTAATGTCGGCACCCTTGAATCGGATAAGTACGCCTCAGTCAATCAAACGGGCGGCTCTTTTGATGTGCAGGGAAGTGTTAAAGTGGGCATTGACGGTTTTGGTGTTATTAATCATATGAGCGGTATAAATTCATATGTCGGTGAGCTGCAGGTCGAGAATTTCGTCACTGAAGTTGCAGGGTATGTCCTGGGAACAGACGACAGTCCGGACCCTCTGCCACATCCGAAATTGACCGTCACCGGTGTCGAAAAGATCGGCCTGACTAAATTCGGGCAATTTGAACATATTCACGGCGATCATACGGTCAACGGCGATTTGATCCTGGGTGATCAGGCAACAGGCGAAGGTTTGTACTCTCAGCTGGGTGGCCGCCTTTATGTCAACGGTAATGAAACCATCGGCAATGAAGGAACCGGTAATTTTAAACATGATCTTGGTCTTCACATGGTGAGCGGCGACTTGATCCTTGGTCAACAAGCGGGGGCAAATGGGACCTATGAGTTAGCTTCCACAGTCTCTAACAACCTGAATGTATACGGTGACGAAATCATCGGCGATCAAGGGCATGGTGAATTTACAGTCCTTGGGCACCGGGCTGATCACATTATTCATGGAAATCTGCACCTCGCGAAAGGCGATGACAGTTCGGGGATTTACAACCAGTATGGTGGAAACAGGCTTGAAGCCAATGAAATACATCTTGCGGACGGTGACAACTCGAATGCAACCCTTACTGTCTACGCTGGAGACATTGAAACCAATCGTTTCGTCGCTGCCGCCGGTGAAGACTCCAATGCGACAATAAATTTTAGAGGCAGATCATTAACCGTGGATGGCAACGAAGTTCTTGGTGGAATTGATAGTACAGGAGAATTTAAGCATTGGGACGGATTACATCAAGTCAATGGCGATCTGTATATTGCGCAATCCAGTTATTCCGAGTTCCGGTACTTTCTGGAAGAACCCTATAGCACCTCTTATGGTGCGGAACTCCGGGTAAACGGCGACGTTTACGTTTCGGATTGGGGTGACGCAGAGCGTATTTACGATATGTGGGGGCAAGGGAATATCCGTCAGACCTACAGCGATTCGACCGTTAACATCGGCGGCAAGCTCTATGTCGGCCAGACAGACTCTCGAAACTTTTACGGATATCGATTGAAAGACGGGACTCTGATCAACCGTGGCGTGGAATTAGTGGGAACCGTAGGAACTTTAGGAGCTTGGTATCGCACAGCAACTTTTTATCAAGATGGTGGCACACATTACATTGATGGAAGTTTGAATATCAACGCCGGGGGAAAGTTGTGTGCTAATCAAGTTTCTGGCTGCTATTATGGAAACGGTGGTCAATATTACCTTTACGGCGGCACACTGTTTGCTGAAGATATAAATATTTACAGTGGAGATGGTGAAAGATTTCGCGATGCGGAACTCCACATCAGGGCACCGGGCGAAAAAGTGATAACAACCCTCAACATCAGTGACCTCACCCTGCATAATGGCGGCAAGACTTTTATTGACGGGCCCGGCACGAACATCATCAATGGCCGGGTGGACAATACCGGGTTAATGACCACCACCGGCACCAACGTCGTCTTCAACGGCACGTTCATCAACTCCGGCCAGTTCGGCAGCCAGGACTCCAAGCTCCAGTTCGACCAGCTCGTTGTCGAGCCCACCGGCTACATGACGGGCAACGGCGGGGACATATTCTCGGTCAGCGGCGACTTCATGAACGGCAGCCAGACAAACAACCTGTGGGACACCGGTGACGTCACGCTGGTCTTCAACGGCGTCGACACCCAGAACTTCTATCTGGCCGGCATCGACCTGGGCGCAACCGCCGCGGGCTACGAGAACAATTTTGCCTGGGGCGAGCTGCTGCTGGGCTCGGGGGTCAGCCTGAACCTGCTGGACGGCAACGACGTTGCAGGGGCGGCGCTGTATATCGGTCAGTTGGGGTTCGAAGACCCGATCGTCGATTTATACGACCTGATCTTCGGCAGCTTCATCAGCGATTTCAACGTCTACTACAATTCCTCGCTGGCGGGCAACAGCTTCCTGGGCGGCATGAGTTACGCCCTGGGCGGCAGCGGCTTCCTGTTACCAACATTCTTCGACACGCCGCCCACGGAACCGATCCCCGAACCCTCGACCTTCGTCCTCCTTGGTTGTGGGCTGGTGGGGCTGGTTTTCATGGCTCGGCGCAGCAAGAAAAAAAACTCGGCCTGAACTTCAACAAATAGCAGCCCTTGGGAAACCGGGGGCCGTTCTGGTTATTTGATAAAGTTCAACGAGACTTCATGATAGAGAGGGCAACAGATGGTTCATCTGTTGTCCTTTGCCATTGTTCTCTGGAATTCAAAATCAAAACCGGAACCCGGGGGTCGCGCCCCCCGACGGCGCCATACTCTTTTGCTGGCCCAAAAGAGTATGCAGAAAAGGGCCTGCGCTGCGCTGGGCATGTCTAGCTCGCAATGGCGGCAACCTCAATTCAAGATGTTCTAACTGATCAATAGCCTACGCTTCCCCCGCAGAAGCCGAGGCTCTTGTGAGCCTCTCCTTCTGTGGATAATTGCAAGTACAGTTTTGTTTTTTTAGCTTTTCCCTTATAAATCACGCAGCAAGGTCAGGCCCTTTGACACAGGGCCGGGTCCCCATCACAGTAGATTCTTGACGTCACAGAAACCTGGCAAAGGAGATGCCCTCCGCAAGGAGACAGGCGTTTTTTGCTTACTTTTTGTCGCCGCTTGGACAAAAAGTAAGGCGTCTGGCGGGACGCGACCCGCCGGTTTTGATTTACAAAAAAATCAGTGTAACTGCCAATCATCTGCTTCCATGAGTTACACAGACACTCCATGTGCCGAGCCAAAAGAATCAACCCCCGCAGGCGATGCGGGGGTTGTCAAAAGCAGAACGGCGCCCGGGAACCGGGAGCCGTTCTTGTTTGCCTTGACTTGCAGGGGTGTCAAACAGTCCCTAACTGATCATCTTTGGGAAAGTAACGCCGCTGCAGCCAGAAGGAAACATTCACCAGGGCAATCAGGGCAGGCACTTCGACCAGCGGACCGATCACCGCCGTGAATGCGACCCCTGACTCGATACCAAACACGGCGACCGCGACGGCGATCGCCAACTCAAAGTTATTGCCGGAAGCGGTAAAGGCTACGGTCGCCGTCTTGCTGTAATCGGCGCCGGCCTTGACCCCCATCATGAAACTGACCAGGAACATGATGACGAAGTAGATCAGCAGGGGGATGGCAATCCGCACGACGTCGAGCGGGATGGTGACGATCAGTTCGCCCTTGAGGCTGAACATGACGACGATGGTGAACAGCAGGGCAATCAGGGTGATCGGGCTGATCTTCGGGATGAAGACCTCTTCGTACCAGTCCCTGCCCTTGAGCGGGATCAGGGTGTAGCGGGTCGCGATGCCGGCGATGAACGGGATGCCGAGGTAGATGAAGACACTCTCGGCGATCTGGCCGATGGTCACCTCGACCACAGCGCCTTCGAGGCCGAGCAGCGGCGGCAGCACGGTGATGAACAGCCATGCATAGACGCTGTAGAAGAGCACCTGGAAGATGCTGTTGAAGGCGACAAGGCCGGCGCAGTACTCGGTGTTGCCCTTGGCCAGCTCGTTCCAGACGATGACCATGGCGATGCAGCGCGCCAGGCCGATCATGATCAAACCGACCATGTACTCCGGGTAGTCGGACAAAAAGGTGATCGCCAGCACGAACATCAGGATCGGGCCGATCACCCAGTTCTGCAGCAGCGACAGCCCGAGGATTTTGCGATTGCGGAACACCTCGCCGAGTTCCTCGTATTTTACCTTGGCCAGCGGCGGGTACATCATCAGGATCAGGCCAAAGGCGATCGGCAGGTTGGTCGTGCCGACAGTGAATGCATTGACCAGGTCCTTGACGCCGGGCACCAGCCAGCCGCCGACCACGCCGATCAACATGGCCAAAAAAATCCACAGGGTCAGGTAGCGATCGAGGAAAGACATTTTTTTCGTCAGGCCGTGTTCCATTTTATGTGCCTTTCAGTTCTGCGTTGAAAAAAGTCTTCATCCGGGCGCGGATTTCATCACGGACCCGTCGATAAACCACCAGGACCTCTTCATCACTGCCCGTCGCCCGAGGCGGATCATCAAAAGGCATATGCAGGCGCTTGACTTCGCCGAAAAATACCGGGCACTTTTCGTCGGCATCACCGCACAATGAGATCACGTAGTCGAAGGTCTGACCTGCATAGCGACTCAGGTGGTCCGAACTGTTTTGTGAGATGTCAATACCGATCTCATGCATAACCTGAACAGCACGGGAGTTGAGTCCATGCGGTTCAGTACCGGCAGAGACAGCGGTTATCTTCCCCGAAAAATCATGGTTGACAATCCCGTCGGCCATCTGGCTGCGGCAGGAATTCCCGGTACAGAGAAAAAGTACTCGCAGTGATTCAGGCATGTCTCAACTCACCTCATCCGTCTACACGGATATTTGTCGAGCAAAAAAAATCAGGCGCCTTTTTGCAGGTGATCACGACGGAACACTTCGAGCCTGGTAAAAGCCTGCATGACCTCCGGAGAATCAGCAAGAGACTCCTGTAGTATCGCAGTCAGGGGATTACGCAACCTGTCGTCGCTACTGTCGAGCAGGTAATACATCCAGACCCCCTGCTTGCGATCCCGGACCCAACCGGTTCTTTTCAGATACGACAGGTGACGTGAAATGGTTGACTGGGGCAGTTCGAGCGCGGCGATGATCTCACACACGCACAGCTCTCCATCGAGCAAAAGCAGCAGAATGCGCACTCTGGTTTCATCAGCCAGAGCCTTGAAAATTACGGCCTCGTTCTTCATGCGTTAAAGATATCCGCTTAAGCGGATTAAGTCAACAGTGAGACCATCTATTCCAATTGGTTGGGAACCGATACTGCAGTGATGCGTGCCACCAAGACACCAAGATATACTTGATTTCGAGGGAAGCCTATCCGACAAGCCAGGCATGCGTGCCATTTCTGAACTCTAGTCGTCATTGCTTCGTGTCCTGATGACTTTGTGGCGAGCCTATGTTTCGGTTATAAAAGCACAAAAAAAGGGCCAATCTGAAACAGAAAGGCCCTGTTAAATCATCGGGGTTGATGGTCAGACATCAAGCCTGCGTTCGGGTCCACCATAGTCGCTGTGTCGGGATGAGCGGACGCTGTCGACACCCAGAACAGCGGGACCGCTCTGCCGGTAAAAGGTTATGATCTGATTCGACTCGATCAGGTGGTCGAGGAGTTGGGGCTTGACATAATCGTAGTAGCCGTCATTGTACAATATGCGTATCAGCATCTTCACCCTCCCGCACCCATGGCCGGCATCACACCTTCAATCATGTCAAGCAGCTTGTTCTATGGATTCTGTCATGGAATACAACGATGTCAATATATCCAAACAGCCGGGCAACCACAACCAAAGACAAAAAAGCCGCCAGGTGAAAAACCGGACGGCCTTGTATCGTTTCGGCGGAACAGGTCCATTTATTCGTTGGCCGCTTTCGGGCAGCCTGCGCAACCTCCACCGGCATCTGCCGAAGGGCAGGCTGGCTTCTGGCCATAGCCCTGGTCGTGCCAACCGCCGCCTTTTAGAGCAAAGCCAGTCTGCGAGATCAGCTTGGCCACCTGGCCGCCGCATTCACTGCATTCGGTCAACGGATTATCGGAAAACTTCTGACGGGCTTCAAAAACCAACCCGCATTCCTTGCATTGATATTCGTACATCGGCATAGCTAATCACCTCTTGGAAAAATTCGTCGATAATTTAATGACTTTACCTTGAGATGTCAAGTCCCCAGCAAATCCTCGAGCAGAGCTTCGATTTGCCGCAGGTTGGCACCCTCCAGCAGCAGACGCTTGTGCCGCGAGGTCTCACCGGCAACCAACAGGACACGACTACGGGGAATCTTGCAGAGCCTGGCAAAGAAAATGCGACAGGCCTTGTTTGCAGCACCATCCACCGGCGGAGCGGTCAGGGCGACCTTGAGCTCTTCACCCTGAATACCCACTATCTTGCTGCGACTGGCACGGGGCTGGACATAAAGGAAAAGTTCGACACCCGCGGCAATGTTGCGCAGGCACGGCAAGGTCACTTGGGAAGATCCTCCTCGTCCCCGTGGTCTCCGGGATCGAAATCGAAGGCGAGCTCCGGGGATGGCGGCGTACTGGATCGTTGCTCGCCATCCACCTGTTGCTGCGGCTCTGAAAACTCCGCATCTTCGTACGGTTTTTCAACCGGGTCTGCTGACCCGGATTGCGACTCCCGTAATTCAACCTCCTGCTCATGGTGCTTGACAAACGGCAGTGGTTCCTCGAGTAGCCTGGTGTCCGCATCATGCTGTTCAATCGCCACCGCGTTCAAATCGAGCATCCTGATATGTTTTTCCAGCAGGCCTCGCAGACTGACTTCAAAATCAATCTTCTGTCGCTTGATTTCCTGAAGCTCATTGATTAATTCCTGGCGTCGCTCTTCGGCGTTGTGCATCAGGCGCTCAGCCTTGACTTCGGCCTCGGCCATCATGACATCAACTTCACGACGGGCCGAAGACTTCAACTCGTCGGTAAGCTTCTGGGTCGTCACCAGGGTCTGTTTGAGGTTTTCCTCGCGATCGCGCATCTCCGCCAGACTTGTTTTATCTCGTGCCAGTTCCTCCATCAGATCTATATTTTCGCGAATTAACCTCTCCAGCTCCTCGGCCAGGAGTTCGAGGAACCGATCGACACCGGCTTTTTCATAACCGAAAGGGCGCGACTTAAACTGTTGCTGCTGAATATCGATCGGACTGATTTTCATGATAACCGCCTAGAAACCGCCATAGGTCAATTTATACTGGATTTGAGCGAGAATATTCTGCAGCACGCCGATGATAATCAGTAGGGCAATTGGAGTAAAATCCATACCGCCAAACTGCAGGGGGAGAATTCGCCGCATACGGTTAAACACAGGCTCGGTTGCGTTGTTCAGAAAGCGAACAATCGGGTTGTACGGGTCCGGATTGACCCAGGAGATCACAGCTCTGCCTATGACAATCCAGAAATAAATCGAAAGAATGGCATGCAAAACCTGAAAGACGGCACTGATCAATACATCCATGAAAGCTCCTGACCGGGACACAGTTCAAGTCCCGGCTCAAATAAAGTCTTAATAATACTGATTTATAGCGTGTTAACAGGAAATGTGTCAATCACATGATGATGCTAAATCCTTTAATCTTATTGATTTTTAATCGTTTTGTAGGAGATAATGCTTTTTTTTTGATCCAACACTCAGGAGAAACTCATGGTTCGGACCAACAATCTCAATGTTAGCGGCTTGACCCCGCTTATCGCTCCCGCAGATCTCAAACAGGTCCTGCCACTTTCCGAAGAGGATGCAGAATTCGTCGCCAAATCCCGCGCGCAGGTCCAGGACATTCTGTGGAACCGTGACCCGCGTATGATGGTGGTCATCGGGCCCTGCTCGATTCACGATCCGAAAGCGGCTATTGAATATGCCGAACGTCTGGCAAAACTTAACAGCGAACTCCAGGACCAGTTGTTGCTGGTGATGCGCGTCTACTTTGAAAAACCCCGCACCACGATCGGCTGGAAGGGCCTGATCAACGACCCGGACCTCAACGGTACGCACCTGATCTCCAAGGGACTCGGAATTGCCCGACGCCTGATGCTCAACATTACCGCCGCGGGCCTGCCGGTCGCAACAGAGATGCTCGACCCGATCACGCCACAGTACATGGCCGACACGATCAGCTGGGGAGCAATCGGCGCACGGACCACTGAAAGCCAGACCCACCGTGAGATGTCGAGCGGCCTCTCCTTCCCGGTCGGCTTCAAAAACGGCACCGACGGTAACCTGCAGATCGCCATCGACGCCATGGGCGCTGCCTGCCACCCACACAGCTTTCTTGGCATCAACCGCGAGGGTCGGACATCAATCGTCCGCACTACCGGCAACCCGGATGTTCACATCGTCCTGCGCGGCGGCAACGACAAACCGAATTACGCAGCGGCGGACATTGCCCGGGCCGAGAAGAAACTGGACAAGGCCGGAATCAAAACCACTCTGATGGTGGATTGCAGCCATGCCAACTCACTCAAGGAACACAACCGCCAGGAAGCCGTCATGCAGGATGTCATGGAACAGGTTGCAGCCGGCAACGCCAACATCGGCTCATTGATGGTCGAAAGCTTTCTCAAGGAAGGCAACCAGAAAATGGCTGACAAGCTGGAAGACCTGGAATACGGTGTCTCGATCACCGACAAGTGCGTCAACTGGGAGACCACCGAGCGCATGCTGCGCCATGCCCATGCCACGCTCAAGGCATGTGGCGGACGCAAGATTTAAGGACCTTCATGAGCGACCCCTGCTGTCCTACCCCAGAAAACGACACCAGCTGCGGCCCACCTGCAGAAGTTGAATCAGCAGCTGGTTGCCCGCCGGCAGCCACTCCTGCCGGTACGTGCTGCCCACCGGACAACACCGCTGTGAGCTGCTGCCCGGCCGTCGCTGATGACCGTCCCGGCTACAAGCTCTGGCCTTTCGTTTGCGGCTGGCTCGACACCCCGGCCGGCCGGGTCCCGCAAATCACAACCAGGCTGACAAGTACCGATATCTCCGGCCGCTGGCAGATGCGCTGGGGGCTTGGCCGCAACCGCTACAGCATCGCCGCTGGACTCTATGCCATCGGCTCACCAACTGCCGACAGCCATGTCCTGGTCACAGCCAATTACAAGATGACTTTCGATATCGTGCGCCGCGACATGCACAACCACAACCTCTGGCTGCTGGTTCTGGACACCAAAGGGATCAATGTCTGGTGCGCTGCTGGCAAAGGGACCTTCGGCACGGACGAAATGATTCGCCGGGTGCAAATCTCCGGACTGGACCAGATCGTCAATCACCGCACCCTGATCGTGCCCCAGCTCGGCGCCCCCGGCGTCGCCTCCCATAAGATCAGCAAAGCTTGCGGCTTCAAGGTCGTCTTCGGCCCGGTGCGCAGCAATGACCTGCCGCAGTTTTTGCGAGAGGATTGCCATGCCACCCCGCAAATGCGTCGCGTCACCTTCGGACTCGTCGACCGACTGGTGCTGACACCTGTCGAGCTGGTCAACATGCGCAAGCAGATCATATGGAGCATCCTGGTCCTCTTCATCCTCGGCGGAATCGGGCCGCAGTTCTTCTCCCTTTCTGCCGTATGGAGCCGTGGCGGCGGCGCTATCTGCTCAGGCCTGCTCGGGGTCTTCACCGGCGCCGTGCTGGTTCCGTTGCTCCTGCCATGGCTGCCCGGACGGGCCTTTGCCATGAAAGGTGCAATAGCCGGACTCGTTACGGGCTTGCTTGGTGTCGTCCTCCTGTATGCTTCACTCGATTGGCTGAACTCCATGGCTCTGCTGATCGCCGTCACCACAGTCTCTTCCTGGTGTGCCATGCACTTCACCGGCTCATCGACCTTCACCTCCCCCTCAGGTGTTGAAAAAGAGATGCGACAGGCCATCCCGGCCCAGGTTGCCGCCTTGCTGGTCGGCGGTGGGTGTTGGCTGGCCGCTACATTCCAATAGCAACGGAACCTCCGGTTCATCAATATAATTCGAAATCACCAATCAGGCTTCTTGACCAGCCGCCTTTGCATCACTATATTGAGCCTGCCTGCTACCTGTCTCTCGAGCTGGGTCAGTCAATTCATTTGTAAGGGAGCCGCATGGCCAAAGATTACTATTCTGTGCTCGGCCTGGATAAATCCGCCAAAGCCGACCAGATCAAAAAAGCCTATCGCAAGCTGGCCCTGAAATACCATCCGGACAAAAACCCGGATGACAAGGCCGCGGAAGAGCGTTTCAAGGAGATTACCGAAGCCTACGCGGTGCTCTCCGATCCGGACAAAAAGACACAGTACGACCAGTTCGGCGACGCAGCATTTCATCAGAACTTCTCGCAGGAAGACATCTTCCGGAACGCCGACCTGGGCAGCATTTTTCGTGAGTTCGGCTTTGGCAGCCGCGGCGGCGACGATATTTTCAGTCATATCTTCGGCAGTGCGGGAGCGCAGGGTTTCGGCGGAAACCAGAACTTCCACAGACCGGTCAAGGGGCAGGACTACCTGATGAGATTGACGATCCCCTTCCGGCAGGCAGTGCTTGGAGGCGAGCGGCGGGTTGACCTCGAGCGTAACGGCCAGATCGATCAGCTGCAGGTGCGCATCCCGACCGGCGTCGAATCAGGGCAGAAGCTGCGCATCCCCGGCAAGGGCGGCGCAAGCCCGGCCGGCGGCCCGGCAGGAGACCTGATACTGGAGATCACAGTAACCAGGGACTCCAGGTTCCAGCGTGAAGGCAAGGACCTTTTTACAACCGTCAAGGTGCCATTTACAGGGGCATGCCTCGGCACCTCGATTGAGGTCGAGACCCTTGAGCAGGCCAAGCGCATCAAGGTCAAGCCCGGCACCCGGAGCGGCAGCAAGATCAGATTAAAAGGCTTTGGGGTGCCCGGACGACCAGGCAAGGAGGCAGGCGATCTCTACGTGGTTGTCGAAGTCGACGTACCGCATCACCTGAGCGCCGAACAGAAGGAGTTGCTGGAAAAGCTTCAGGAACAGGGTCTCTGACCGAACGTGGGAGTCTGAATTATCAGAATACACGAACAGAGCCGGGTCATTCAGACCCGGCCTTTTTCATTTTAGATATTTGGGATTTACTGTTGAAAATGGAGTCCTGTAAATCCTTAGGTGATGCAGTAACTTTCAACAATACTTATAAGAAAATCCCAATCCAGAAGAACCGGATGGGACTTAACTTTTTTGGAAATAGTGACGTGTGAGACCCATAAACGCCAGGGCTTTGGAGAGGCACACGAGCATCTAATAACAGTTCAAACCTTAGTGAGACATTAGAACCGGTACTGTCATTGACTCCAGTATGGTGCGGGTCGCACCACCAAGAACCCACTCTCTAAGACGAGAATGTCCATAGCACCCCATCACAATCAAATCGGCGTCTAAGTCCGACGCACGTGACAGCAGTTCATTTCCGACGTCAATTTCGACACCATGGATATCTTTAACCTCAGCACTGGTACCAAGGCGTTCTAAATAACGAACCATGTTTTCGCTTTGAACAATGTCATTCTTGCTGGTTTTGGAGTTGACCGCCATGACATAGACACTGTCCGCAGATCTAAGAAAGGGCGTTGCATTTGAAATGGCTCGTGTCGCCTCTTGACTAGCATTCCAAGCAACGAGAATGCGCTTTCCAATAGTGGGGAAATCACCAGCGTGCGGTAAAATCAATACCGGGCGACCGGCAGTAAGCACTAAGCGCTCCGGGAAATCCATATCAATTCCCGAGTCGTCCGAAGAATCACTCTGACCGATCACGACAAGATCAGCATATTGTGCGCGCGATGACATGGCATGAGCCGGCTCATCGTACGCAGTGTGCCATTCTATTTTCTCTAAACCGGCTGCTGAGGTTTGTTTGCAGAAGCCTTTTTCGGCACGCGACATTGACTCGACGGCGGTTTTGTTCTGGGCTGCTTCAATCTCCGCCCCCATATGAGCCATTACATAGCCAGGAGGGATGTAAGGAGAAAAAGCGTAAAGTCCAACAAGGCAGGCATCGTACTGCTTGGCTAGCTGAATGGCGGATTCGAGTCGCTTTTCGTTGTGTTTTCCTTGGTCGATGTGAACAAGAATGGTTTTGTAGCTCATGGGCCCCCCTTCATTGACTGACTGCTAAGGGTTCGCGTTTCATTCTGCTACGTGTGTTTTTTTGTAAAGCTCTACATATGCAATCTTGATATTCAGACCTGTGTCCTATTTCAAACAGTCATCGCGCCAACAACATTGATCTTGATCACACATGTCGACTTGGCCAGTCTGGAAACAGCTTTCGTTACCTTCATTTTTCTGAATTGTGCGAATCAGGTCAACTTTTTTCAGGCAGCTAGGATCCAGGCCACGGACTCATGCCATCTTCTTGACCTCATTCATATCCATTATTTTGTCCTCCGTTATGTATCGTTGAGTTAGCAAGCCCGCAAGACTCTATTGAAGGAGAACCTTGCCAGATTTCTGTAACGATCGTGTGCCATCGTTAATTAATTTCAATTTAAACAATATTACTTTTACGAATTGTGTCAATAAGTAGGTTGAATTTTATGTGCCCCTTGTAAAGGTTTAAATTGTCATTTTATAAAATGAAAATCCTTTCCTTGTCAGCTATGCATATAGGCCCATTGAGTTCAGGAAGAGATCTGGTGACGGCAAGGTCGGCGTCTAATTAAACTGTTATTTATGAGATGGACACCTAATTGATTGGAGAATGATTAAAGTGGGGCGATGTTGATATTCGTAAAATGAAATAACGCATCATGTTGGTTCTCATATTTGTCTTATACGGTCCTGACATATAAGAAAAGGCCACCCGTTGCCAGGTAGCCATATTCCTATGAACCAAAGTAGTTATGGTTATAGGCAGGAGACAATGTTCGCAGTCTCCGATTTCAGATCAAAGACGACTTTAACTTGCTTGTTTTTAAGTTGTTTGAGGACTTGTGCAATCTTATCTTCCAGAGCACCACCGGGGTCACCCCAATCCGCACCATCTCTGGTCACAAACTCCTGGATCATATTCCGCAACGTTTCAGGATCAATCTGATCGTAAGGAATATCGACACCTTTTTCGTGATGGTCGATTGTTTTTTCCTGAGGCTTGGACTTCATTGCGATAGCTTAACATCCTCTATCGAGAGATGACCATGACTTACTTACTCGTATTCCGCAAATGCCTTGAAAGCGGAAAGTGGGACACTCAAAAGGGACACCCACCGCTATCAATAAGAAGCCGTTTTCCTTCTCAGAAGTCGTGATAAATAATTCTTTAAGATTGTGACTTGAATCACTTTAATTCTAGAGGGGCTATTATATATTCAACCCAAATTTGGATATAAAATGCCTCCTCCCTCCTCAGGTAGTTTTTATCCTGCAAGACATGAAAGCCCCCGGTCCGAAGATTGAGGGCTTT
>Ga0070728_10004549_pt1 | contig 14304 bp, 11 predicted proteins | sample tdDd471_FD_66723 | JGI IMG/M metagenome (GOLD analysis project Ga0070728, IMG submission 66723) | Marine sediment microbial communities from the Atlantic coast under amendment with organic carbon and nitrate - tdDd47.1 | ecosystem: Environmental > Aquatic > Marine > Coastal > Sediment | place...
CTGGTCGCGCTCGATCTTGACCGGATAGCGCGTGTCGCGGCGACCGTCCGCAGTCAATACGCAAAGATAGCTGGCTACCGGAAGCTTCATGCGGATGGGCGTCGTTCCCAGCGACCGCTCGTCCACCGGAGTCAGCACGCCGTCGACCTCCTCGTAGCGCGAGATCGTGACCTCAGCCGGCGGGTCGCTCTGCAGCACCAGTTCGCCCTCCTGGGAGAGCGGCGCATCCGCGTACCGTTCGATCATCACCAGCGCGTATGCAAGGTCCGCGCGATTCTTCCGGCGTTCGGCGTCCTCGAGCCGATCACTCCAGATGCGCACCAGCTCGGTCCGTGCAGCCTGATTGGCAGGCTCCTGCAGGATCGCCGCGTCCAACAGCTTCTGCGCCTCCGCGAAAGATAGCGCCAGCTCGATCTTGAGTTCCTCGACCCTCCTGCGCGCTTCGATCATGGAGCGCTTCTCGGGAACCGGCTGGAACGGCTTGTACTGCTTCGCCTCTTGCCTGGCAGCCTGCTCCGCAGCCGCGATCTCACCGCGCAGGGTGAGATACCGCTCCGAAGCGCGCCGCCCCTCCGCGGCGAAGCGCTCCGCCTCCTCGTGCTTGCGTTCCTTCTCCGCGCGTCCATCCAGCCATCGGCGCAGCGAAATCGCCAAATCCTCCGCTGATGCATAGCGCTGCTCCGGATTCGTCGAGAGCGCCTTCTCGCAGATGAGTGCAAGAGGCTCCGGTACCTTGCGGCGCGGATTGCGCGTGCGCACGTCCACGGTGTCGCCCATCTGGATCTTGGCAATCATCGAGCTGTCCTTGGGATCGAAGGCCATCTGCAGCGTCAGGATCTCGTACAGCAAACAGCCAACCGCGTACACGTCACTGCGTCGGTCGAGTTCCTCGCCGCGCAATTGCTCGGGGCTCATGTAGGGAGGCGTGCCTTTGATTGCGCCATGCTGCGTATCGAGCCCAGCGTCCTTGCGGGCCGTTTCGACAACGCCGATCTCGGTCAGCTCGGCGGACGCGGCGTCGATGTGCGCCAATCCCCAGTCCATCACGTGCACCTCGCCGTAATCACCCAGCATGATGTTGTCCGGCTTGACGTCCCGGTGCATCACGCCTTTCTCATGGCTGAAGTGCAGCGGTTCGCAGATGCGCTCAAGGATGCTGATCAGCTTGTGCAGCGTGTACTCGCGATGCACCTCACGGCGCTTGAGCGCGAGATCATGCAGCACCTCGCGCAGCGTGCGCCCCTGCACCAGCTTCATCGTGAAGTACAGCTGGCCGTCCTTGGTGAGGCCCATGTCGTGCACGGGCGGAATGCCCGGGTGCTCCAGCTGCGAGGTCGCCTGCGCCTCGGCGATGAAGTGCAGACGCTGCTCGCGCCCGTCGCCGATGTCGCGCCGCAGCACCTTCATGGCGACTTGGCGTCGCAGGTCCTGGTCGGTGACGAGAAACACTTCGCCCATGCCGCCGCTGCCGATCGGCATCTCGACCAGAAACTTTTCCTGCGCCGGCGTGAAGTCCGCGGAGGCTTGTTCCTCCGGTGCTTCCTCCGCCCACTCCACGATGCTCTTACGTCCCAGTTCAAAGTCCATGCGTGCGCTCTCCTTGCGCCGCGGATTCTAGCTGGCGGGGGGACGCCGCGGGGTTGCAACTCTATGCGCCCCCGCGAGCGTGTATGCGAATGGCGACTTGCGTCATCCCGATCGCGTAGGCTGCTCTCAGTAGCGCTGGACAGCGACTTTCCAGCCGCTTGCGAGTCGGTCGCCCAATCCCCTCGACAACCAAGGGGTCACTGGTTCAAGTCCAGTTGGGACCACCAGAAAATCAGGCCTCCGTGGCGCAATCGCGTTCCGGGGGCCTGCCGCATTTCGGGGCTGCCTGGACCACTCCATCCACGTGCGCGAATCACGGCGCATCCTCGTGGCCCACCCGCTGCAGACGCCCTCTACACATGGCGCGATTGCGTGGGAGCCCGCCTATCCGGCGCTCACCATCGCGCAGCAAACGAACGTGGAACCGTATTGACGAACCACGCCTAACAGCAAGGATCTCAGTCCCGAGCCCCGACTACCGTTCGTTTAAGGCGCGCTCCAGCAAGTTGGCGATGCCCAGTTCCCCCGCCCATCGCCGGAGGTACTCCACATCTACCGAGTCGCCTTGGACTCGCAGCACTCCCAGCACGTCTATCCACTGGCGCTCGGAGGTGCGGCCGCCTCGGTCGAACCACTCCAACTTCGTAAGGATCACATCTTCTGCGGTTGCGACGAAAAACTCCCGGGCATCGTCCGCGTCCTCCAGCCGATCGGCCTCGCGCCGAGCCAGAGCCGCCCGGTCGTATGGCCGCCGCTTCGGGACGAACATGTCCACCTTCAACATCGATCCCTGGTGGATCAGATTGAACGACGTGCGATCCCGCAGCGCCTCCCGAATCATGTCCGCGTCCACGTAGTAGTCCGCAGACAGCTGCGCGACGAACGCATCGACGTGGTCTTCCAGCAACTCTGCCACCAGATCGATGTCCATCGTGGCTCGCGCCATGCCATGCACCGAGCTCGCCACGGATCCGCCGACCTGATACGCCACTCCCAGATCGTCCAAGACCTCCGCAACAGGCGTAAGCGCGGCAAGAAGATCCGAGCCGGTGCTCACCGGGCGCCCAGCAGGCGGTTGACCAACTCGGCCCCGTAGTGGAGTTCGGCGAAGGCGCGATCGATCTCGGCCGCCGTTGCGCCGGGGTTTCGGCGTTGCAGTGCGCGCTTGGAAAGCGCCGACACCGTCCGCGTGAGAGAACGAGCGGACTCGAAACGCCGTGCCGTGCTCGCCTGTCGGACAAGCTCCACTTGACGGCGGGCAACGTCGAAAGGGGTGTCGGTCAATGCCACACTCACATTCTAGCTCGCGGGGGCAACCCACATGCGGCCATCGCAACGAACGGCGACGCTTTCCGGCTCGTGCCTGCCCGACCGCTCCATCCAAGGCAGCGGATGGGCCAGCCGCCTGCGACCCCCGCCGTGTCAACCCGCCCGCCATTGCACGCCCCCAGGCGTGCCTCGGCGGGAGGCCCCTAGCGGCACCGAACCCCACACTCGTGCCCCGACTTTTCGCGGGGGGGGCGGGAAGCGGATGCCACAGCGCAGGCCGGTCGCAGCATCCCCCCGACCGCAACGCGGGCTTCGTCGATAGTGAGACTGACAATAAAAAACCCCGCACGGGGCGGGGTTGATCAAAGAGCATTACCAGCGGGATCACCGACGTCTGCGTATGTACACCAGTCCCGCCAAGCCGAGACCCCGGAGCACCAGTGTGGAGGGCTCGGGAACCGGCGCGACCGTGGCGGAGACCTCGGTTGTCTTGTTGGCGGAATTGCCGCCCCAGACGATGAAGTCGCCAGTCTGTCCCGCCAATGTGAGCGTGCTCGCGTAATCCGTTGTGAGTCCGGACAACCCATTCGGAATCGAGTTGCCAATGAGCCCATTGGCCACGGCGCCCAGGTCGCTGACGGCGGCGCCATCGATCGATATGTACGCGTTCGGCGTGCCGTTCCCTTCTTGAACCGTTGCGAACGCGGCCTCGACGGAGAAGGTTCCGCCAACCGGCGCTGTCCAGCGCGCGACGGTAGGCCCAAGGTAAGGTCCAAACGTCACGTTGCCCGCCGTGAAGAGGATGTTTCCGAAGTTCGGCGTCGTATCGACATCAGCTCCGGTGTTTTTGATGATGTTCGGATCGGCGCCGCCGCCGGTGTCCCAAACCTGAAGGGTCGGGTATGTCCCATTGGCTCCGGAGTTCGCAAAACTGGAGAAGCTAGAAGGGTCTAACCCAGAGGTGAAGTACCCGTAGGTCCAGGTACCGCTCGGGTTCGAGGTGTTCGACCAGTCGTCAGCCAGGTCATAGACGGGGTCGGCACTCGCCACCCCAACGAACGCCGTGGACAGAAGCAAGCCGACAAGGGCTTGGCGCACGAGATCTCGAATCATGGGCCCCTCGTTTCTGGGCCCTCATTCCTCACGTCTTCACGCTTCGCGAAGACAAACCTGTCTACCCGCCGCACCTTGCCCAATCGTCTCATATCGAGCCAACACAACCTGCCGTCGCTCAAGCGGTTTCCCGCCGAACGTTTCCATCCAGAGGGACATTTCGCGGATTGGGTTCGTCCGGCCCCGTGTGAGTCGCGCCTCCCTCGATCACACCCGAGCGCGGCGCACGCGTCGCGCTAGAACTCGGCGCCGGCTTCGAATTCGCGGAGGCTGTCGATGGCACGCCGCAGCACGGTCATGGCGACCTGGCGCCGCAGGTCCTGATCGGTGACGAGGTACTCCTCCCCCATGCCGCCCGAGCCGAGCAGCATCTCGACCAGGAAATTCTCCTGCGCCCGCGTGAAGTCCGCAGCGGCTTCCGCCTCCCGTGCATCCTCCGCCCACTCGACGATGCTCCTGCGTCCCAGCTCAAAGTCCACGCTCGCGCTCCCCTCGCGCCGCGGAATCTAGCGGAACGTAGCCTGCGCTCGCATGCGACCCTATGCGCACGAATGCGAACGAGCGTAGGCGTCATCCCGATCGCGCAGACTGCTCTCAGTAGCGCCGGACAGCGACTTTCCAGCTGCTTGCGAGTCGGCCTCCCAAGCCCCTCGACAGCCAAGGCGTCACGGGTACAAGTCCAGTTGGGAGCCCCACTTCAAACGACGTCGGTTTCCCCGGCGTCGTTTTCGATTTGGGCACGCCGGCGCGCCTCCAACACCAGGACCAGATCACGTGGCGCCGCCACTTGCCCCGCCGGGGGCACCGCTTCTGCCCGCTCGGCTGCGAAACTGGACAAACACGTCGTCCGAGACTGATGGAACTCCGGTAGCTAGCCTGCGCGGCGACCTGCAACGAAATTCGATTGACGATGGTGCCCCGCCATCCCTATCGTTAGTCTGGCGACGGGAACGTGGTGCGTGACATACGCACCACGTCGCACGACACCCACGCTGGCCTTCGCCGGCATCGACACGCACACAGAGGAGGGAACGATGAAGCGACACGAGGAACCCAGCCCGGACGAGCTCGAGCGTCAAATCGTCGATGTCTCTCGCCGGCGCTTCCTGCACGCCGGAACGATGGGCCTTGCCGGCCTCGCCGGAGCGACTGCATTCGGAGTCGCAACGCCGTGGGCACTCGCGCAGGACGGGTCCGCGAACGCACCGAAAGATCGGCCGCCCGTACCCAAGCGCCTCCAGAAGTGGCGCTCCGAAGGCAAGTACGTGGAGCTGATGGGAAAGAAGATCTGGTACCACGATCAGGGCCCGAAGACCGACGATGCCGTATTCATCGTTCACGGCTATCCCGGCTCGTCCTGGGACTTCCAGGGTGTTGTGGACCGCATTGGCCCCAAGACCCGCACGGTCGTGATGGACATGCGTGGTTTCGGAATGAGTGAGAAGCCGCTCGACGGCGACTACCAGCGTAACTTCACGTTGACCATGCAGGCAGACCTCTACCTGATGCTCGCCAAGCATCTCGGACTCAAGACCGTGCTTCTGATGGCTCACGACATGGGCCAGACGGTCGGCCTTGAAATCATGGCGCGCTTTGAGGAAAGCAGGACGCCGTTCCGGATTCGACACGCGATCCTGCTGGATGGTTCGACCCTCGTCGACATGTGCGTACCGACGGAGTTCCAGAAGCAGGCGCTGGCTGCCCCGTCCACGGCGTTGAAGAAGGACTTGGCCTGGAACGACATCTACAACATCTTCCCGGAGTCGTATTCGAAGGAGTCGCGCGCTCGGGACGACTTCAAGGAGCTCGTCGTCTGTCAAGCGCATCAGATCGACTACAACCAGGGCAGTCGCACGATCGGCGGCATCGTGCACTACCTGAAGGAGCGGAAGGAAAACTTCAACCGCTGGTCGCGGACGCTCTTCGAGTTCAAGCGCGCCCCGATGACCGTGATCTGGGGCGAGCAGGATCCGGTCGCGGTCATTGCGATGGCCGACCGGATCAAAAGGGAGCGCCCCGTAACGGACCTGTACAAGCACGCGGATTGCGGCCACTGGCCGTCGATCGAGTTTCCGGACCGGATCGGCGATGCGATCATCGCGCGACTTGGCAGCGTTTAAGTCCTGACTCGAATTCGGCGGAACGACATCGCGACATCATGCGCCCGCATGCGAACGGCTGCGGGTAGCGACGCGCGTCATCCCGGTCACGTAGGCTCCTCTCAGTAACGCCGGACACATCGTAGGACGCGTCGGCGCCTGACAGATCGAGCCCGCGCGTCTCACACCCGTGCTCCTCATCCGGTGTGCCGAGCCTGACGAATCCACTCCCCGAATCTCTTTGCGGTGCGGAGTCGCGAGTACGGCTCCACGTTCGATTGCCGCGCTCTGACTGACGCGACACTCATCGCGCACGCAGCGCCATCGTGGTGATTCGCACCAACTCGGTTCAGCGCACGCACGCGATGCGCCCAACCCGGTCTTGGCTGTGCAGCAAGTGATTCCGGCACCGAAGCTCGGGCGGCATCGGATACGCTCGCGCAGCACAGAAAAACACGAGTACGCGCGGGCACGTCCGCGCAGGGGAGAATCGACCATGAGACAGACGCTCAGCACGATTGGAACCATCCTCTTCGCTTTGGTGGCACTCCACGCGATTGCGCGTTCCGATGATCCCCCGAAGACCTCGGCGGAGCTCGGCATCATGTTGGGTTCTCCCGCGAGCCGGGTTGTCGACATGTCCCGGTGGGACAAGGGCCCAGACAATCGCTGGGCCTTCCAGCACATCAGCGAGATCATTCCGACAGCGAACATCAGCCGCGGTGACGGCGCTCCGTCCGTTCTTCCGCGTGCCCCCGCGGACCTCGCGAGCTGGACGTTCAACACCGCGGACGGCAAGCGGATGACCGTCAAGCAGATGCTCGATACGACCTTCACCGATGGCTTCATCGTGCTGAAGGACGGCAGCGTGATCTTCGAGAAGTACTACAACGGATTGAAGCCGCACACGCGCCACCTGCTGATGTCCGTGTCCAAATCGGTCACGGGCACGCTCGCGGGTGTCCTGGTGATGGACGGCCGGCTGGACCCCAACGCAAAGGTCGTGAAGTACATCCCGGAACTCGGGAAGAGTCCGGGATACGCCGCGGCGACCGTGCGCGAGGTGCTCGACATGACCACTTCGATCGTTTTCAGCGAGGACTATGCGGATCCGAAGGCGGAGGTCGTCTTCCACGAGGAGGCAACGGGCTGGCGGGGGCGCACCGCATTGGCGAACCAGGGCGTGTACGCGTTTGCCAAGACGATCCGGAAAGATGAGCGCGAGCACGGCGCCGTCTTTCACTATGCATCGATCAACACGGACGTGCTCGGGTGGTTGATCGAGCGAGCGTCCGGCCGACGGCTCGCGGACTTCATGAGCGACGTGTTGTGGTCGAAGCTCGGCGCGTCGCAGGATGCCCAGATCAGCGTGGACTACCGTGGCAGCCCGATTGCGAATGGAGGCTTCTGCATCACGCTTCCGGACCTCGCCCGATTCGCCCAGATGGTGCTTGACGACGGGCGCGCCAATGGCGAGCAGATCGTCTCGTCCGGCTGGATTGACGACGTCCGTTTCAACGGCAACAACTCCGCGTGGAAACCGACGAAGTATGCCAAGGCGTGGCCCGATGGGTTCTACCGCAACCAGTGGTACGTCACTCGCGATGACCAAGGATCCTTTTTTGCAATCGGCGTGAACGGCCAACACATCTGGATCAACCCGAAGACGCGGGTCGTCATCGTGAAGTTCTCCTCGTTTCCCGTAAGCGCGGACATTGACTCGATGGTTACGGCGATGACTGGTATGGACTTCGTCGCGCGGGAGCTGGGACGCCGATAGTTCGTGCGCACGCATCCTGCACGGGCTACCGATGCAGAGCGTCCCTGCAGATTCCGATTCATGAACTCTCACGCTCGGCGATCGGGTGTATTCAGTCCCCGGCCGCAAACTTGGGGATTCGAGCTCAGCTGTGCCGGACGCTTGATGCCAACCTGGCGGCGCAGGCCCTCACCCGGCGTTGGTCCCGTGCCGTGGAGCGGCATCGATCGGTCGCGGCGCGAGGAGGATCCACTCGACCACGATCAGGTTTGGGACCCAGCAGAGCCATGCGATGGTGATGTACGCCGGTTCAAATTCGAGTCCTGCCAACTGCGAGAGTGGCATGTAGAAGCGCAAGGTGACGGCGGCGTAGGTGAGAGCAAAGTTCCGGATCATCCAGCGCCGATGCTCCTCCACCCGCACACGCTTGATGCTCGTGAACGCGAAGATGGCGCTCAGTAGCCATAGCGTACCCATTGCCGCGAACCCGACTGCCGCGGGAAGTCCGCCGTCGGCGCGAACGGCCATGAACAGCCCGGCGACCGAGCTGCCGGCTACCGAAACGAGATAGACGCCACCCATCCAGCGGTGAAGTCGCAGACGACGAACGCGCAAGCGCTGGTTGAACTGCCAGGGTCCAAACAGGAGCGCTAGCCCACCGCCGACGAAGTGCACGTTGGCCCACCCTCGGTAGCCGTCGAACTTGCTCAGGAAATCACTCGTCAGCAGTCCGGCGGCGACCGCCAAGCCGTAGGCACCCACCGCCAGGGCGAAAAACGTCATCAACGGCCATGCCCATCTTGCGGAACCCATTTCAGCTCTTCCCTTCGACGTCCCCGACAGCTTGGCGCGGCGTTGCGAGGTCGCGGACACAAACTACACGAACCTCTCGAATCCACTGTCGCGGATGCGACGGAGTACCACAGCATGCGAATGCCGGATCCGTGGACCCGGATCTCGGAGTATCGGATCGCAGCACCGGACACCAACTCTTCCGCCGCTCGGCACTCGGTTTCCCATGCCGCTCGAAAACCGATGGGGCACGGGTTCAAGTCCGGATGGGACCACCAATGTTCCCGGCCCATTCGCTGACGCGGATGGCGCTGCGGAAGGCACCCTGGGCGAAAGCGCTACGGAACCAACTCGAGGGCAACCAGAGTCGAGTCGTCCTTCACGATCGCCTCCCCCCGAAACTCGGCAAGATCCGAGACAATCCGCATCAAGGCCGCGTGCAGGTCGAGGTCCAGCGAACCGCGGAACGACTGCAGGAGACGACCCGCTCCGAACATCCCCCCGGATGCGTCGAACTGTTCGGTGACGCCATCCGAGAACACGAGGAACCGCGTCCCATGATCCTCCAGGTCGATCATGGTTTCGGGCCACAAGGGAACCGTGTCGACCAGTCCGAGCGCGACTCCCAGTTCCAGATCCACCTGGCCCGATCGCGAAAACAGCGGTCCCATGTGGCCGAAGTTCGCGCAGCGAATGCAGGAATCGGCCCGTTGGAAGCGGAAATGGATGCCCGTCGCGAACGCCGACTCGTGCGCGGGCCGGTTACGAATCAGGCCACGATTGAGCGTTGCCAGAAGATCTTGCGGTGTGCGATCGGCGCTCGCAAGTTGATCAAGCATCATGACGAGCTTCGCCGCGTGCACAGCCGCTTCGTAACCGTGTCCGGTCGTGTCGGCCACCACGAGATCAGCTCCGCCGTCCTCGTACTGCCGGCTCCAGATGAGGTCGCCGCCCACGTCATCCAATGGCTGGAAGTGTTCCGCGACCGCGAACCCCGGGACCTCGGTCTGACGCCCCATCACACGGGCCCGATACTCACGCTCAAGCAACCCCACGTCCGTCTCAAGCTCCCTGAGACGTCGGCGCAGATCCTCGCGTTCTTCCGCGCTGTCATCGATGCGCACCGTGTGATGCACAAGCCAGACGCCATCTTTCCCGGGTAGCTCGACGGGCGTGATTCGCAGCCTGAATATGCGGCGCTCTTGAGGCGACGAACAGATGAAGTCCTCTTCGTAGTGCGAGAGGCGCTTGTCGAGCAGCAAGTCATAGATCGATGCCCAGCGCGACTTGGCGCGACCACTCATGTTGTCGAGCAACCCGGTATTCCACCGGGGGCCGACCAGAGCGTCACCAGCGTTGGACTCCGCGAAGCGGCGCCACTCGTCGTTCGAGAACACCACGACGAGATCCTTGTCGGCAACGTACAGCGTGGCGGCCGGATCCAGATCCGGTACCAATCGTGCCAGTTCCGTGGCCGAACAGTCCACGCCGGAGTCTAACTCGTTTGTGCCCGGGCCGCAGGAGCGACGCTGCAACCACCTGCGACCCCATGCCAACGAGCGCGTACATCGTCCCGATCGCGCAGACTGTCCCGCTACGCCCTTCGCCGCCCAGCGGTTTTTTGGCTGGAGTCCCGGACTCCGCGCCCCCGGACTGGTCCCGCACAAGCGGCCGGCGTGATACCGTCGCCACATGAGCAATCCCATCAGTGTGAACTACTTCCAGAAGGCGCGCGCCGATGCCAAGGAGCGGATCCGGGCGTTCTACGGCGAAGTCCTCGGCTGGGAGATGCGTGAGATCAACCCCGATCTCGACATCTTCTCGTGTTCGGAGGAGATCACCTACGGCATCCGCTACCTATCTGCGGATCAAGTTGCTCTCACCGACGAGCAGTACGCCGGCTCGACGTGGATGTCGATTTGCGCCGAGGACCGCAGCGCACTCGTCGCGAAGATCAAGGAGTTCGGCGTCACGGAGTTGCCGGAACAAAGTGACGAGAACAACTTCTTCTTCCAGGCCCCGGGCGGCCAGGTCTACGCATGCTGACCATCCATCGTGACGCCCCCTACCGACCGACGCCGACCGAGGGCAGAGGATCAAAAACTCAGAGGCCCCTTGCCGGCCTCACCCCCACACTCGTGTAACGCTCCCGCGGGAGGTTCGTGTTGCGGGTCGCACAACGGAGTTTCCCCGGGAGATTGACCCAGGACCCGCCACGCAGCACACGCGACGAACGGCGCTCGTCCTCCCAACTCGATGTCCAGTCCCACTTGTTGCCCGCCGCATCGACCATCCCGTAGACGGATTCGGCGGTCGGGAACGTCCCTACCGGTTCGGGCTGCGCAGGCTCCGCGCGGGATTCGCGGCACTTCCCGAGGCTGGCATCCTCCAGGTCGCCCCACGGGAAAAGCCGCCCGTCCACGCCCCGCGCCGCCTTCTCGCGCTCCTCTTCCGTAGGCGGACGCCACTCGAGGCCGGTGGTCTCCGTCTTCCACCGGCAATACGCTGCCGCGTCGTCCCAGTCGATGCCGCCGACCGGAATGCGGAGCGAGAAGTCTTCCCCGTACTCGCGAAGACAGCGTTCAAGTGCCGGGCCCTCGACCGTTACCAGGGGACGGTGCTTCCCATCCGGAGAGCGCTCCATGTATGGGCCATCGCCAGCCGTGCGGGGCAGTCTCTGCGCGGCCTCTTCCTCATCCAGCGAGTCCAGGAACTCGCCATACTCCTCAAACGTCACAGGGTGCTTCGCGATCGCGAAGTCGGGCAGCGTCTTCGTGGTCGTCTTCTCGCCTTCGCCGTAGATGAACCGGCCCGCGGGCACGTGCACGAACTCATCCCCGATAGCCTCGTCGGTGTACATCGTGACCTCGCCCTCCCAGGTCTGGTCGCGCTCGATCTTCACCGGGTAGCGCGTATCGCGGCACCCTTCCGCTCGCAGCACGCAGAGGTAGCTGCCCGCCGGCAGCTTGGTACGGATCGGCGTCTTTCCCAGACTCCGCTCGTCCACCGCCGTCAGCACGCCATCCTGCTCCTCATAGCGGGCGATCGTCACCGTTGCCGGCGGCTCGGACTGCAGGAGCAGCTCACCTTCCCGGGAGAGCGGGGCGTACGCGTAGCGCTCGATCATCACCAGCGCGTACGCTTCGTCCGCCTTGTCCCGGCGGCGCTCGGCCTCCTGCAGACGGTCTTTCCAGATGCGCACAAGCTCCGCCCGGGCACTCTTGTTGTCCGGCTCCTGCAGGAGTGCGCCGTCCAGTAGCTTCTGCGACTCGGCGAATGCGAGCGCCAGGTCGATCTTGAGCTGTTCGACCTTCTGGCGCGCTTCGATCAGCGACTGCTTTTCCTTCACCGGCTGGAACGGCTTGAATTTTTTGGCCTCTGTCTCGGCCACCTGCTCCGCCGTTGTGATCGCGCCTCGCAGGGACAGGTAACGCTCCGAGGCCTGTTTGCCCTCCTGCGCGAAGCGCTCCGCCTCCTCGTGCTTGCGCTCCTTCTCGGCGCGGCCGTCCAGCCAGCGGCGAAGTGCGGTCGCCATCTCGTCCGCCGTCTCGTAGCGGTCACCCGGATCGGTCGCCAGCGCGCGCTCGCACACGACCGCGAGCGACTCGGGGATCTTGCGCCGCGGGTTGCGGCTGCGCACGTCCACCACGTCGCCGACCTGTTTCTTGGAGATGAGCCCTCGATCCCGCGGGTCGTAGGCGGGATGCAGCGTCAGCACCTCGTAGAGCAGGCAACCGAGCGCGTACACATCGGTGCGCCGATCGAACTCCTCGCCGCGGAGTTGCTCGGGACTCATGTAGGGCAGCGTGCCCTTGACCGCGCCGTGCTGCGTCTCGATCCCCGCCTCCGTGCGCGCCGTCTCGACCGTCTCGAAGCTCTCGTACTCGTCCGTCGTTCCCTGGATGCGCGCCAAGCCCCAGTCCATCACGTGCACCTCGCCGTAGTCGCCGAGCATGATGTTCTCGGGTTTGAGATCACGGTGAATGACACCCTTCTCGTGACCGAAATGGACCGGCTCGCAGCAGCGCTCGAGGATCGTCACCAGCTTGTGGAGGTTGTACTCGCGGGCGACCTCCTTGCGCTTCAAGAGCAGGTCGTGCAGCACCTCTCGCAGCGTGCGGCCCTGCACCAGCTTCATCGTGAAATAGAGCTGGCCGTCCTTCGTCAGACCCATGTCGTGCACCGGCGGAATGCCGGGATGCTCCAGCTGCGATGTCGCCTGCGCCTCGGCAATGAAATGCAGGCGCTGCTCACGCCCCCGCGCCTGATCCTGGCGAAGCACTTTCATCGCAACCTGGCGTCGCAGGTCCTGGTCGGTGACGAGGAATACCTCGCCCATGCCCCCGCTCCCAATGGGTGCCTCGACGAGGAACTTCTCCTGCGCCGGCGTGAAGTCCGCAGCCGAAGTCTCCTCCGGCGCTTCCTCGGCCCACTCGACAATGCTCTTGCGCCCCAGTTCGATGTCCATGCGTCTGCGCTCCTTGCGCTGCGGATTCTAGCTGGCGGAGGGGCGCGACGGGGGGCCGACTCTGTGCGCCTCGTGAGACCGGATGGCGTAGGATGAACGCCGGGAGGAATTGCACGTGCTGAGGAACGTAGGAGCTTTGGTCGTCGGGGTGGTCGTAGGTGGTGCCTGGAACATGGCTCTGCTCATGCTGAACACCAAGTTTCTGTTCCCGATGGAAGAGGGCACGGACATGCAGGATCCGGAGCAGATGAAGGCGTACGTCGCCACGCTTCCGGCGATGGCGTTCCTCACGGTCCTCGGCGCGCACGTCGGGCAGGCCGGAGTGGGCGGTTGGATCGCGGCGCGCCTCGGCGCATCGCGCCCCATGCTGTTGGCGGGTATCGTCGGCGTCCTCACGGCTGCGGGCGCGACGTACAACCAGATCACGCTCGAGGGCCCCGCCTGGATGTGGGTCGACGTGCCGCTCATCCTGATTGCCGCGTGGTACGCCGGACGCTGCGAGTGCAAGCGTCGGGCGGCCATAGGATAGGAGTCGAATTCATGGCCACCTTCACAGTCAGCACCAACGTTTCCAAACCCATCGACGAGGTCTTCACCGCCTACACGCAACTCGAGAAACTGGCGGAGCGTGTCCCCGACATCAAGTCTGTCGAAATGCTCTCCGATGGTCCCTTCGGCGAAGGTACGCGCTGGCGCGAAACGCGCGTCATGTTCAAGAAGGAAGCGACGGAAGAGATGTGGGTCACGGGATTCCAGCCGCCCAACCGCTACACCGTCGAAGCCGCGTCCCACGGGATGCGGTACGCGACCCTGTTTTCCTTTACGCCCGAAGGTGACGGGACGAAGGTGACTTGGGCTTTTTCGGGCACGGCGGAGACATTCGGCGCCAAGATCATGGCCCCGATCCTCAACGTGCTGATGAAGGGCACGATGATCAAGTGCATGAGGCGCGACCTGGAAGCAGTCCGGGACGCCTGCGAGCGCGGCGAGTAGCCACTCGGGGTCGCACGTAGAACCCCAGATGCTTATCGCAGGGCTCGCGTTCACCGCACTGGGTGCACTCCTCTACATCACGCGATTTCAGCACTGCCCGGAGAACCGACTGCTCGTCGTTTACGGGGCCGGCTTGTCCTCGAGCCATGGAGTCGTGGTGACCAAGAACGGTCGCTTCGTGTGGCCGATCTTGCAGGATCACGCCTTCCTCTCGCTCAAGCCGA
>Ga0070728_10004550_pt1 | contig 14303 bp, 13 predicted proteins | sample tdDd471_FD_66723 | JGI IMG/M metagenome (GOLD analysis project Ga0070728, IMG submission 66723) | Marine sediment microbial communities from the Atlantic coast under amendment with organic carbon and nitrate - tdDd47.1 | ecosystem: Environmental > Aquatic > Marine > Coastal > Sediment | place...
TCCTTAGCTACTCTTTTTGCAATCATTACCTTAGGGTTAATATCACTCATCTACTCTCTCCCTTCCACTATATAATCAACTAAAGTAGCTGGTGTCATTACCAAATGAGGGTCTAACTCACCCACTTCAACTATTTTTCCAGCTTCTACTATAACAACATCTGCTGCTAGTGCCATAATAGGATTGAAATTTCGTGTTGTTTTACTATGATATACATTACCAGACTTATCGACTATTGAACCTTTTATAATAGCAACATCTGCTTTTAGAGGTAATTCCAGTAAATATCTTTTACCATCTATCTCAATTACTTGCTTACCTTCCTCTACATCTGTTCCTACGCCGGTAGGTGTTAAAAATCCACCTAACCCAGCTCCGGCAGATCTTATCCTTTCAGCCAAAGTTCCCTGTGGGACTAGTTCGAATTCTGTTTCATTAGCCATTAGCTGTCTTCCAGATTCTTTATTTAACCCAATATGAGATGAAATAATCTTTGAAAACTGCTTGTTAACAACCATTTTACCTACGCCATTATTCTCTGTAGATGTATCATTGCATATAAGAGTTAAATTCTTAACGTCCTTTTTAACTAGGGCATCAATAATATTATGTGGTGAACCTACTCCCATAAATCCACCTACCATAAGTGTAGAACCTGAAGTTATATGCTTTATACATTCATCCATAGTGCATATCTTGTTCATAAATCTTCCCCCTTATTTCGCTATAGGATATTTCTCCATTACATAACATAGTGCTTCGTCTATGCATTTTATAGCATAATTTAAATCTTCATCAGTGTGTCTAAAACAAATATACCAATGATGATATGGCTGAACAAACAAACCTTTCCTTATAGTCTGAGTGTAAAACTCTTTTCTACGAATCTTATAATTATCATCTACTTTATCAAAAGTAATAAAAGGCATAGGCGGAATTCCTGAAACAGTAATAGGAGCATTATGTTTTTCTTTTATCTTCTCTAAGTCAGCAAGAAATTTTTCTCCCTTTTCCCATATACCCTCTATTACATTATCTCTTTGTAAAATCTCTATGCACTTTAATGATGCTGCCATTTCTAAGCTATTGGGAAAGAATGTAGAACTAACAAAAACATCTTTCTCCATAACTTTCATTATTTTTTTCTTACCAACCAAAGCACTTATTGGGTATCCATTAGCCATAGCTTTGCCGAATGTTGCTAAATCTGGTACTACACCATAGTGCTGACCAGCTCCACCAATTGCAACTCTAAATCCTGTTCTTATTTCATCAAAAACTAATACTGCACTGTATTCATCAGCTAACTTCCTTACACCTTGAAGATAACCTTCTGGTGGTGTAATAACATCCTTTGCTAATGGATGGCCCACAGGAGTTATAATTATGCAAGCAACATCATCTTTATTTTCTTCTAATTTTGCTTTTAATTCATTTAAGTCTCCATACTTGAATCCTATAGTCATACTAATTGTTTCATCAGGTACTCCACCTTTGTTTTCTACACACCAATCATGCCATCCATGATAACCACATCTTAAAATCTTATCTTTACCTGTGTAACCTCTAGCTACTCTTACAGCCATTGTCGTTACATCAGAACCTGTTTTTGCAAGAACAGCCATTTCAGCACATGGTATAAGCTCAACAAGTTTTTCTTGAAGCTCATTTTGCAATTTCTGTACTAAAGAAAAGCAAAACCCTTTGTCCATTTGCTCTTTTACAGCATTATTAATCTCATTTTCTATATATCCAAGGATAATTGGTCCATAAGAGCAAAGCATATCTATATAATCATTGCCATCAACATCTACAATGTGTCCTTCATATCCTCTCTCTATAAATACTGGATACTCACCCTCTATGAAGTTATAAGGTCTTCTAATTCCAAGCATTCCACCAGGGGTAAGTTCCTTTGCCTCTTCTAAAAGGGCTAATGATTTTTCTAGATTTAATTTCTCTGCACTTTTCATATGCTATTCCTCCGTATATTTTTCCTATCTGACATTTCATCTGCTATATATGTGGCAACATCATCTGCAAATTTGCCACTTCCAAATCCTGCATCATAACCTAATTCTTTTGCTAATCTGTGAGATATCCTAGCTCCACCACATATCAACAAAACCTTTTCTCTTATTCCCTCAGCTTCTACCATCTCAACTAGCTGAGTAAGATTTTGAATGTGTACATCCTTTTGTGTAACTGTTTGTGACACTAATAAAACATCTGCTTTGCAATCAACTGCATATCGTACAAAATCAATATTAGCAACTTGAGCTCCCATGTTATGCGTCTCTATCATGTCATATCGCTCAAGACCATAATGTCCTGCATAACCTTTCATATTCATTATGGCATCTATTCCCACTGTATGCGCATCTGTTCCAGTAGATGCACCTACAACAACTATCTTTCTTCCAATATTCTCTTTTACAAACTCATCTGTTTCTTTCATACTCATTGCATGATTTTCAATTGCAACTGATTCAATACTTTTATAGTCGATGCTATCTTTAAACGTTCCATAAAGTACATAAAATGTAAAGTCGTCATCTAATGGTTTTACCTGTGCTACTACTACATCAGAAAGCCCCATTTTATTGGCAAGTAACTTTGCAGCCTCTGTTGACTTTTCACAGTTGTTCACAGGGAGAGTAAAGCTAGTTTGTACTCTACCGTCATTTAAAGTATCACCATATGGTCTTAGATTAGATAGATTCAATTCTTTATCAAACTCTTTTTTGTCTGTTGAATATCCGCTCAAACTATTCCTCCTCCAATTCTTTCCTCATTTGTTCTATAAAAGGATTTACATAGTATTTAGATTTTTTGAAAACTCCATCTAAGCCTCTTCCTTCATTTTCGCCTCTTTTTATTTCTGCAAATACACCTTCACTTAATGAGTCAAAAAGTCCTTTTGCTTCTATCTCATGAAGTAGATTATTAGCTTTAGTAAGTACTTCATCTGCACGCTTTGCCATTATACCGTCTTTTTTGAAGGATATTTCTTCACCTAAGTCCTCCATAGCAGTAAAAATGTAGCGAGCATTTTCTATAGATAAAGCTCTGTCTGACATAAAAGGTGTATGTATAGCTTCTGTTAGCATACCTAGCAAATGAACTTTTTGTCCAGTAACTGCTGTAATCATATTAAAAAGTGCATCCTGAACATTTGCCATAAACACATCACCTGTTTTATGCTTTGTAGGAGGCATATATTTTAGTGGAGCATTAGGGAAAATCTCTCTTATCATTTGAGCTTGTGCTAATTCATATACAAAACTGTTTTTCAAACTAGGTTCCATCTCAAATGCATGACCAAGACCCATCTGATTTTCCTTTAAGCCAGCATTTAATGCAAACTGTTCATTTATAAACTGTGAAGCTAAAACTGTATGAGCTTCATCATATGCATCTGATGTAGTTAAATAATTATCTTCTCCGGTATTTATAATTACTCCTGCATACGCATTAATTACTCTAGAGAAATATTGATCAATAAGAGTTCTTTTCATATTGATATTGCGGAACAATATTCCATATAGTGCATCGTTAAGCATCATATCAAGACGCTCAAATGCTCCCATTACAGCAATCTCAGGCATACAAAGCCCAGAGCAATAGTTGCATAAGCGTATATATCTTCCTAGCTCTTTACCTACTTCATCTAATGCACTTCTCATTATCTTAAAATTCTCTTGAGTAGCGTACGTACCACCAAATCCCTCATGAGTTTCACCATAAGGAACATAGTCTAATAAGCTTTGTCCAGTTGTACGTATTACCGCAATAACATCTGCTCCCTGCTTAGCAGCTGCAACAGCTTGGGTAACATCTTCTCGTATATCACCTGTAGCTACAATTACATATAGAAATGGTCCGTTTTTATCACCAAAATCATTAAGATATGTATCTCTTTGGGATTTTCTAATTTGTATTTTATTAAGTGAGCTTGATGTTTGTTTTTTTAATAATTCGCTTTTCTCTTTAGATGTAAATTGGGGTAATTCTTTAAATTCAAACTGGTACTTAGATATTTGCTGTGCTATTTCCTGAGGTGTCAACTCTGTATGCAAAATCGCTCTTGCAAAAAAGTCTGCAGCTCCATTTTCCAAAAGCTCATTTTCCGTTAAAGCTTCTACTACAATATTAGGTAGCGGAACGTCATATTCATCCACTCCATCAACTCCAAAAAAACGGCATACCGTTCTTTCAACTGCAATTGTTGAATGAACATCTATATATTTTTGTATTTTCTGTGATATTTTTTTTGCACTTTTTCTACAAGCTTTTATTAAACTTCTATCAATATTTAGTTTACTGTCCATATTTCTATACCTTCTCATCCATAACATTAAATACAGGTAAATCCACATGCTCCTGCATTTCTTCATAAAACTTATCTTTATCAAACCATTTAGCATATGGTGACATTGGGTTAATAGTTACTGCAATTAGATTAGTTTTATTAAGTACACAAATTTCTCCATTCTTATGCAAGAATTTTTTATATATCCTTGGTGCAATAAATACAGATGATGCATCATTTACTATTGCAACCTTTTTAGAGTCCTTATATTTCTTCATGATTTCAATCAAGTCATCATTTACCATTGCACCTCTAAAAATAATTTGTACATCATTTTCATTTTTTAGCACAGCATATGGTTTCTTTCCTGAAAAACTAACAGCATAGCTCTTTTCGCACAGATTAAGATCAAACATATCTACTTGATGTTCAGCAAGCTTTACAACCTTATTCATATCGTTTGAGAGCGCTGCACCTACAGATAAAACCGTGCAATCTAATCGTGAAGCAAATGATGTGCGACCAGCTGAACCATCAACAATAATTTTTGAGCACCCAAGCTTTTTCATTTCGTAGCTTAAAGCTTCTATTTGAGAAACCATAGAAGGTCCACTTACTTCCACTAAACCTTGGGTTTTTATCCTTATAATGCTTACTTCCCCTAGTGCGGTTCTTATGCCAGTATCTCGTACTTTTTTATAACCTGCACTAGCTGTATTTAAGGCACAATCACATGTAGCTATAATCATCCCTGGATAAACTTCTATCCTAGGCTTTTCAAGTTTAGTTATTTCATCTTGTTTTTCACCATCATAGCCTATTGATGTTAATCCTATTTGGTACTCATCTTTAAACACATCAATTATATGATTGACCACAGTAGTCTTTCCTGCGTTTTTACACATACCTACAACAGCTATTGTTTGGTAGTCTTTTAGGGTGTCAGTAAGCTTATTCATTATCGTCTTCTTGATTTTTGCTATGCCTTCTCAAATCTTTTGGCTCTATAGTTATTTTCTGCCCATTTAACAAACCTGCTATTCCTTCAAGGTTTATATTTTTCTCATCGTGAGTTTGGTTAAATGAATAATGCTCAGGTTCTGAGTAAGTTGCTATCATACCTTCAAAGTTACGTAGGATAATTCTTTCATAACCTTGTGAAATTATATAGTTTGGCATTACAGGTATCTTACCTCCACCACCTGGAGCATCCACAACAAATGTTGGAACACAAAATCCTGAAGTATGCCCTCTAAGCCCTTCAATTATCTCGATACCTACTGCAACAGGCGTCCTGAAATGTCCAATACCAGTTGATAGGTCACATTGATAAATATAATATGGGCGAACACGCATCTTTACAAGTTCATGAACTAACTCTTTCATGATGCTTATCTTGTCATTTATACCAGCTAATAGTACAGACTGATTCCCAAGTGGTATACCTGCATTTGCAAGCATAGAACAAGCTTTTTTTGACTCTGCAGTTATCTCATTTGGATGGCTAAAATGCACATTGATCCATAAAGGATGATACTTGGAAAGCATCTTCACTAGATCTTCTGTTATTCTTTGAGGCATAACAATAGGTGTGCGTGTACCTATTCTAATAACTTCTACATGTTCTATAGCATGAAGTCTAGAAATTATCTTTTCTAATCTATCATCTGAAAGCAGTAGTGGGTCTCCTCCAGAAATAAGTACATCTCTAACAGTTGGAGTATTCTCAATGTACTCTATACATTTTTCTATTGCAGAAAAAGCAAGTGAGCAATCATTGTGTCCTGCAAATCTTCTGCGTGTGCAATACCTACAGTACATTGAACACTGGTCTGTAACCAAAAGTAAAACTCTATCTGGATAGCGATGAGTTAGCCCTGGAACAGGTGAATCTGAGTCTTCATGCAAAGGATCATCAATATCATCTTCACCCTTTAAAAGTTCTGACAATGTGGGGATTGCTTGCTTTCTAATTGCATCGTTTGGATTGTTAGGATCTATCAAAGACATATAGTATGGAGTTATAGCCATTCTAAGCTTTCTAAGGCATTTTATAATAGCCTCTTCTTCATTTTTTGATATGTCTATTTTGTTTTTTAACTCTTCAACAGTAGTTATTCTATTTCTTACCTGCCAATGCCAATCATTCCAATCCTCTTTTGATACATTGGGGTATAATAATTCTTTTCTTGAATAATTCATAGCTTTACCTTTTCAATGGTCTAAGGATACTATCCTTATTATCCACAATATATTTTTTCAAACAATTCTCTAATTTTCTTGTTTTCTCTTAGCTCTTCCAATGTAATTTCAGCATGGTCTTTTGTATATCCATTACCGATTATCATATTAACGTCTTTACCAACACCTTCTGCACCTAAAGCAGCTTTAGTAAAGCTAGTAGCCATAGAGAAGAAATACACTGTTCCATCGTCACGTACAGGCAAAATGCTTGACATTTCTGTATCAGGAATGTTTACACAGTTAATACATAAATCATATTCTTTACCATCATTCGCTTCAATTGCTTTTGTATAAACATCCATTGCTTGTGTTGCATCTGATATGATAATGTTATGACAAAGGTCTAAATCAACAAGTTTTTGCTTTGAGCTTTCACGTCTTGCAACTCCAACAACATTTCCTGTAGGACCTACACGCTTCATTGCCTCATAGCAGCATAATATACCTGATTTTCCGCTTGCTCCTAGAATAAGAACACTATCACCTGGCTTAACTAGCTTTGCAGCTTGAGCAGGAGCACCAGCAACATCTAGTGCAGCTAAAGCTAAACTTTCATCCATGTCTTTTGGTAATTTTGCATAGATACCACTTTCAAACAATATTGCATTACCCTTTATTTCTACTTTATCTATATCCATATGGATTTTCTTTATTTCTTCAATGTGTAAAGGTGTTAATGAAAGCGATACTAGTGTAGCTAAATCATCACCAACTTTAAGAGATGTTTTTCCCTCTAATGCTGATCCTATTTTAGCAACTGTACCCATCAACATACCGCCAGATCCTGTAACAGGATTTTGCATTTTGCCACGTTCACTAACGATTTGTAAAATATTTTCAGCTATTCCTTTTGGATCCTTGTTGTTAGCTGATTTTAATTGTGTAAAGCTAGCTGAGTCAATATTTAAAGCTTTTACATCAATTAATATCTCGTTGTCATAGATGTTCATATCATTGTCTATTTTTTTTGCTGGTTGTGGCAATACACCTTTAGGTTCTACAACTCTATGTGTTCCGTACTTACATCCTTTTTTCATGTTACACCTCTTTATATTTTTAGTATATTCCTAGCTTCATCTGGTAATGATGGCTCTCTTCCAAGTTCATGTGCAATTCTCACTGCTTTTTCTACCAACTGGCCATTTGATTGTGCCAATACCTTTGGAGATAAATATATATTATCTTCAAACCCTACTCTAATGTGCCCTCCAGTAATAGAAGCCATTGCAGCAACATTAAATTCATGTCTTCCTATACCAGCTGCTGTAAATGTTGCACCCTCTGGTAGGCTATCCTTCATAAAGCTGAACTCGCTTAGTGATGCTCCTATGCCTCCCATTACACCCATAACCAAATTGAAATGAAGAGGTTCTTTAACATAACCCTTCTTAAAAAGGTACATAGCTGTATTTATCATGCTTCTATCAAATACTTCTATTTCTGGTTTAACATTTTTTTCAATCATTTTCTCTGCAAAGTATTTTATTGTACTTATGGAATTTACAAAAATGTCATCTTGACCAAAATTCAATGTTCCACAATCAAGTGTAGCCATTTCAGGAGAAAGACTTAAAGGCTGTAATCTTTCATCATTACTCATCCCTGCTGCTCCCCCAGTAGAAGGCTGAATTATTACATCAGGGCATTTTTCGCGTATAGCTTCCATGCACTCTTTAAATCTTTCAGCGCTTTGTGTAGGTGTACCATCATCATACCTAACATGTAGATGTATAATGCTTGCACCAGCTTCATAAGAACGACGTGCTTCATCTGCAATTTCTTTTACAGTATAAGGAACGTTAGGATTGTGTTCTTTGGTTACTTCTGCTCCGCATATTGCAGCAGTTAATATAACTTTTTCCATAAATTCTCCTTACTATTTTTTCAAAATAAAAAGAGCTATTTCAATTTGATAATTGAAATAGCTCATTGCAATCATTTAAGCAACAGTTAGCCAAAGTTCCTTCAGCTAACCAAGTTATAAGCTACCGACATAGCTTACACTTTCGGCGAATAAAGCCTTATCCCACAGCATCAGCCCGTCGGAACTTAACATCCGTGGGGTACCCTCATATTCGCACCTCTATTTTTAACTCGTATTTTATTGTAGGTTTTGCCTGTAAATTTATACTAGCATAATAATATTTGTATGTCAATATGGTTACTAATGTACTAATTAAATAAAAAAATAATGCAGCAAAACTTTTATTTATTAATTTTTATATCTCAACTTTTATGTTACATGCAATTAAAACTATGTTAGAATAATTTGTATGTATACGTACATTTTTAATTAATATAGTTTTGAAAGGATTAAAATATGCCAAGTGAAAGATTTAATCGTTTACCAGATGAAAAGAAGCAACGAATTATAGAGAAATGCTTTGAAGAATTTTCAAATAATAATTATAAGGATGCATCTTTATCTAAGCTTGTTAAAGAGCTTCAAATAGCAAAAGGGAGTATATATAAGTATTTTAAAAATAAAGAAGATGTTTACTTTTACTTAATTGAAAAGGCATCATCTACTAAGCTTAACCATATAGAAAAACAGATTAGAAAAAACTATACTCCAGAGTCAGACCTACTATGGGCGACTATTTTTGAAGGTAATATCTTTGATGTAGAGAATAAATTAATAGCAAAATTTCTAATTCGTGTTTTAGATGATAATAATGATTATTTCGAATTCGATATGCGAGAGAAAATCCTTTTAAGATCATATGATCTTATTTTCAATTATGTAGAAACACAGCAAAGAAATAATAAATTACGAACTGATATTGATGTACTCACTATTACACATTTTATCAATACAATAGTATCTAATGTCGGTATACTTCTAGCTAGAAAAAGTAAGCAAGAGTTAAATGAATATCTGGATAATTCTTACATTATTAGAGATTTAGAAACTAATCAAATCTCCACAAATATGACTGATGGACTTAGACAAATTTATAATCTTCTTTTAAACGGTATCAAAACATAATAATCAAAAACTAACTAATTGACAATATCTATACCTTATGCTACAGTATAGGTGACTGGTCAGTCACCTATACATTTAAATTAAGGAAAAGAGGTCGAATAATTATGTTGTTTTTTAAAATTACTTGTTTCGTTTGGGCTGCTATTGGAATAGTCTCTAGAATAGCAATGGCGGTTATGAAAGATAATTGGAATCAATGGGAAGAGAATAAAGCATACAAGGAAAAACGTCCATTTTGGGTAGTCTTAATAGCTATTTTTGGTTTGATACTAATTGGTGCAGTATGGACTGTTTATTTAGTTTATGATGTACAATATGGATGGATACTTGCTTCTCTTATCTCATTAACATTTTTAAAAATTGCTACTTTGCTGTTTAATTATGAGAAATTCCGCACATTTCTTAAGGATACACTAGCAGATAAAAAGAAAATGCTTTCACTTAATATCTCCGTAATAATTTTATCAATAGTACTGATAGGTATGGGAGTATTCTTGTACTGATAATTGATTTAAGCAGATAAAACATAAGATGTTAATACATCAATTGCTAAATCAAGTATAGTTTATTACTCTAATTAATAATCCTCATCTTATTGTGGGGATTATTTAATATAATAAATATATTGATACCATATTGCTATTAGCAATAGTAAAGACAAATTTATGTTACCACTTATTTATATGCACATTGTTTACATCATAACGACTATTTTCTTTTGTATTTACTACTTCAGGATAACCAATTGGAATTATATTAAGCGGTATTATCTTATCTGGTAAATCTAATATGTTACGCACTTTTTCAATTCGACTATCATCATTGTATACTGCTGTCCATACAGCACCTAACCCTTGTGCATGTGCCGCTAATAAAATATTCATTGAAGCATTAGAGCAATCTTGAATCCAAAACTCTTGTTCATATCCATCTAAAGATTTATCTAAGTTACCACATACTATAATAGCAAGTTTAGCTTGATACAACATTTTTGCATAAGGCATTTCATCACCTAACTTATCTAGTAGTTTCCTATCATTTACTATAATAAAATCCCAAGGCTGTTTATTTACAGCCGATGGAGCTGCCATGGCTGCACTTAACATAGTTTTAATTTTTTCATCTTCAATTTCTTTATCTATAAACTTCCTTACACTTTTTCTTGTCATGATTATGTTTATTGCTTTATGCATAATTATACCTTTCACTAGTTGTTCTTATTATTAGTTTATATTAATATTATTACATATAATATTCTTTATCAAGCATTATAAAATACGAATAGCAATTTTAGTCTATAAACCTTATTTATAAGTAAGTTCTGTAAGAACTATGACACTATTAAACTTTTCAATTATACATTAAAAAAGACACACCAATATACAGTGTGTATCTTATAATGTATTACAGTAATATTTTATTCAGCCGGTACTATAGTGAACTCATTTAACATTGACGTAAATCTTGATCCGTGACCTTCTTCAGCCTCTATGAAGAACTTCATCTTTATAATAAATGTACCTCCTTGAGTATTGTCAACCAGTAAATATTTAACAATATCTGAATCCCATTGAGGCATTGTATCTTTAGTTCCGTTAGGATCCCCGTCATAGGCAATAATTTTTACTGCATAAAAAGGTTCATTTACTTCTTCTACATCAAGTACAGTATCATAATCATTATGCACTTCTTCAATTAGCTCACTTAAAACATCTTCTTTTGATACATCTAGAATTTGTTTTATTTCCATATATACTTCTGGCAAAGTGTCTGGATAATCTTTAGGTGTAATTCTATCTACCCCATCTGCACTTTCAAAATCATAGGATGCTTCATCTATATACATTACATAAGTCATCAAGTTAGGTACAGACGTTGCTTCAGGTTCTGGTATTGGCGTAGTACCTACCTGTAGTTGTTGGTCCGTTGTTTCAACTTCGCCTTCTACTTCTGTATCAACTATTTTTTCCTTTTCAAATAAATCTATTATCTTGCTTACTGCAGCACGACCAGGTGGTGTAAATGCCATAGCTGCAATAATTACTACTATCAAACAAGCTGCTATAAACCTTAACTTACTATTAGACTTAACCTTTTTCATACTATTTACCTCCAGTTCATTTTTAATGTTTTTCCATATATCATCTTTATGATCTGTTGTAGAGACAGTCTTTTTCATAATAGCTTTTTGCAAATCATTATCAAATCTATTCATAGCTGTACTCCTTATACCCTTTTTGCTCTAATAATCTTTTAATTTTCTTTCTACCTTCATATAGTCTTGATTTTACTGTACTCCTTTTAAGATTTAGTATATTTGCAATGTCCATTTCAGTAAATCCATTAATATACTTTAATAAAAGTGGTATTCTAAGATTATCTGAAAGATTTTGAAGTGCCTCATAAAGAAGCTCATATTTTTCAAATTTGTAATTATCCTTTGTACTTTGTATAGCAGTACTATAATCACTCATCAAAATTACAGATTGATCTTTATTTCCTAGGGCTCTTTTACACTCATTTACTAAAATCCTATTAAACCAGAATGAAAATTGTTTGTTTGGATTGTATGCATTTCTGTACTCATAAGCTCTTATAAATGATATCTGTACCACATCTTTAGTCATATCTTCATTTTTTGTTATTGCTTTAGCTAATCTAAATGCTCTATCACAATTAGTATTGTATAGTTCTTTAAATGCATCGTGATCTCCTTTTTTAAATCTATGAGTCAAGAATCTATCCAAGATGTACCTCCGAATATTATTTTTCTAACATCTCTACACACTATATACCTAATTACAAAGAAAAAGGTTGGATATTTTATTAAAATATTTAATTACAAATTGAATTAATAATACAAATCAGTTTAAACTATATATCAATATATTATAGCATACAAGACTGGCTACAACTTTTAATGCATAAACCATATTAATCCTTTATTTGAATTATTATATATTTATATATACTATTAATTGTATTAATTGAATAGCATAAATCTAAGAAAAATATATGTAAATTTGCATGTCAGCATGTTGACATTATAATAATATATTGTTAAAGTAAATAATTAAGTAAAAAATATCAATAAAAAATTAGTGAGGAAAAAGTGAGATTAGGAATAGATATAGGATCAACAACAGTTAAAATAGTATTGTTCAATAAAGACAATAAAATACTATTTAAAGATTATAAACGTCATTTCTCTGACGTATTTCAAACTACCTATGCAATGCTTGAAGAAACATCAAAGTTCTTTGATAGTAACGATAATTTGCAGGTAGCTTTTACAGGTTCTGCAGGACTTGGCGTAAGCAAAATATGCAACATGCCATTTGTACAGGAAGTTTTTGCAACTCAACTAGCAATTAAAGAGAATATTAAAGATGCTGACGTTGTCATAGAACTTGGTGGTGAAGATGCAAAAATCATCTTTTTAACAAATGGTGTTGAATACAGAATGAATGGATCTTGTGCAGGTGGTACAGGGGCATTTATTGACCAAATGGCAACACTTTTAGATGTTACATTAGATGAGCTAAACGATCTAAGTTTAAACCATGATAAAATCTATACTATAGCATCTAGATGTGGAGTATTTGCAAAAAGTGATATTCAACCATTATTAAACCAAGGTGCATATAAAAAAAATATTGCAGCCAGTATTCATCAAGCAGTTGTAGATCAAACAATAGCAGGTTTAGCTCAGGGCAGAGAAATAGAAGGTAAAGTCGTTTTCCTAGGAGGACCTTTAACATTCTCTCAAGGTTTAAGAAATAGGTTTAAAGAAAGCTTAAAGCTTTCAGATGATATGGCAATTCTTCCTGAAAACTCACAATACTATGTGGGAATAGGTGCTGCTATGTATGCAGAAGGTGAAAAGAAGGTCAGCTTTAAGGAGCTTTTAAAACTTATTAAAGATGGTAATAATAACACGGTTAAAACAAAGAAATTAGAACCTCTATTTAAAAACCAACAAGAGTATGATGAGTTCACAAGTAGGCACTCAGAAAATGATGTTCCTAGAAAAGACATAAGTACTTATAAAGGTGATGCATACTTAGGAATAGATGCTGGGTCAACTACAACCAAAATAGTATTAATAGATAAAGATTGTAATATATTATATGAATATTATGGTGCTAACTTAGGAAACCCAGTAAAAATCATCAGAGAACAACTAAAAAATCTATACAATAAAATGGGTAAAGGTATCAAAATAGTTTCATCAGGTGTTGTAGGTTATGGTGAAGATTTAATAAAGACTGCATTTTCTATAGACCATGGATTAGTTGAAACTGTTGCACACTATAAAGCTGCTCATCACTTTAATAAGGATGTTAATTTTATAATGGATATTGGTGGTCAGGACATTAAGTGTTTCCAAATCAAAAACCATGCTATAGATAATATATTCCTAAATGAAGCATGCTCTTCAGGGTGTGGATCGTTTATACAAACCTATGCAAAGGCACTTGGTTATGAAGTAGAGGATTTTGCAAAACTTGGACTTTTTTCTGAAACCCCTATCGACCTAGGTTCTAGATGCACAGTTTTTATGAACTCCTCTATTAAGCAAGCACAAAAAGAAGGAGCAAGTGTAGGAGACATATCTGCAGGTCTATCAATGAGTGTTGTTAAAAATGCTTTGTACAAAGTAGTAAGAGTACACAACAGTGATGATTTAGGAGATAATATTGTAGTTCAAGGTGGTACATTTTTAAATGATGCAGTATTAAGGAGCTTTGAAAAAGA
>Ga0070728_10004551_pt1 | contig 14299 bp, 7 predicted proteins | sample tdDd471_FD_66723 | JGI IMG/M metagenome (GOLD analysis project Ga0070728, IMG submission 66723) | Marine sediment microbial communities from the Atlantic coast under amendment with organic carbon and nitrate - tdDd47.1 | ecosystem: Environmental > Aquatic > Marine > Coastal > Sediment | place...
ACACCGCAGGGAGGGTCGACCTCGGACGGACATCGACCGATCGTCCCGCCCGACCCGTCCGAATACACCAGCGCGGTCAGGCCCTCGGGGCCTAGCTCGACACAGCCTTCCTCCCCGTAGGTGAAGCCGCTCGGGCAGACGGCTGTGTCGACTGGTGATGCACAACTCCCCGATTGACAGACGCACACCTGTGGGGCTCGGCAAGTGAACCCATCAGGCCTGCCACAGTCGCCCGATCGGGGTCCCTCGCCGTCACAGAACGCCTCGGTGTCCGCGAGGCCCGTGGGTAGAGTCGACGCTCGGTCATCGACTTCGACGCACTGACGTTCGACGCCGAGGCTGTATCTCAGCCCCGACTCCGTACAGTCGGAGTCCGGAACAGCACACCGCTTGGTGGCGCATACACAAACCTCCTGTGCTCGAGAGCACGTGTTGGCGCGGTCCGGAGATTCTTCCTGGGGCACTCCGCACTGGAATTGATCGAGCGAAATGGGTTCGTCGCACGCGAAGAGGAGCAACGGAGTCAGCGTGAATACTCGTATGAGTTGTTGGTCGACCATCGTTCTTACTCGGCACCTCGAGAAACCAATGTAGAGGTGATCTGAAGATGACCTCCGGCAATAGGTTCGGCCGGGCTGCACCCCGGGGGTATCGCCTGAACGGGGGACCCCGCTGCGAAACCACGTTTGAGCCCCAGGGGGTCGGGCTCGGCACCGATCGAAACCCGCTACTTCGGGTTGGACGGATGGTAGGAAGGCCTTGTGGGAACCGTGCTCGTAAAGGACCTCCTCGACCTCCCGGAGACCGTCCGCAAGGGGGACTTCGTCGAGAAGATCGACGACGCCGTCGCCCACGCGGAGCGGACGGCGGAGACCTTCGTCGTCACGCCCGCGTTGGCCGAGGCGTTCGACCGCTCGCTCGCGTTGGTCGGCAGCGCGCTTCGCGACGGCAAGAGCCAGGCGGCCTACCTCCACGGCAGCTTCGGGAGCGGCAAGTCGCACTTCATGGCGCTGCTGTCGCTCCTGCTCCGGAACCACCCCGCGGCCTGGGCGAAGCCCGAGCTGCACCCGCTGCGGGAGAAGCACGGGTTCGTGGGGGGCAAGACGCTCCTCGAGCTGCACTTCCACATGATCGGAAAGCGGAGCCTCGAGAGCGCGATCTTCGGCGAGTACGTGCGCTTGGTTCAGAGCCAGCATCCGGACGCGACGCTGCCCGGGCTGTTCGCCGACGAGGAGCTGTTCGAGGACGCGGCGCAGCTGCTCGAGAAGCTCGGAGAAGAGAAGTTCTTCGAGCCGATGAATCAGGGGGCGTCCGGCGAGGCGGCGGCTGGCTGGGGCGATCTGGCGGACGCCGCGCGCTGGGATCGTGAACGCTTCGAGGCCACCTGCGACAGCACGGACCCGGAGGCGCGCGAGGCGTTGTTCTCCGCGCTCGCCAAGTCCTGGTTCAAGTCGGCCGACAGTCTCGGTACCTACGTCGATATCGACCACGGCCTCGCGGTGATGGCGCGGCACGCCAAGGGGCTCGGGTACGACGGCGTCATCCTCTTCCTCGACGAGCTCATCCTGTGGCTGGCTCACCAGGCGTCGCGTCACACCTGGCTGCACAACGAGGTGCAGAAGATGGTGAAGCTGGTGGAGGCGCAGGAGTCGCAGCGCGACATCCCGCTCATCAGCTTCATCGCGCGGCAGCGCAACCTCGCCGACATGGTGGGAGAGGAGTTCGCGGGGGCCGAGAGCGTTCGGCTGCACGACTCCCTGGAGCACTGGGAGGGGCGCTTCGACACGATCAAGCTCGAGGACCGCAACCTGCCGGCCATCGTCGAGAAGCGGATCCTGCGGCCCAAGGACGACGAGGCGCAGAAGCTCCTCGACGAGGCCTTCGCGTCGCTGCGCAAGAAGGCCGGCGGGTCCTGGGACACGCTGGTGGCGAGCGAGACGCCGGAGGCGTTCCGCAAGCTCTATCCGTTCAGCCCGGCCCTGGTGGAGGCGCTGGTCGCGCTGAGCAACTCGCTGCAGCGCCAGCGCACGGCGATCAAGCTGCTCGTCGAGCTGCTCGTCGAGCACATGGAGGACCTGTCGGTGGGCGAGGTGATGCGCGTCGGCGACCTCTTCGACGTGCTCGCGGGGGGCGAGGAGGCCGCGGACGGGGTCATGCGGGCGCGCTTCGACGCGGCGAAGAAGCTCTACGAGTACGAGCTGCTGCCGATGATCCGGTCGGGTCGGCAGACCGACTCCGAGCAGAAGTGCCAGCGGATGCGGCTGGACCACCCGGTGCGCCTCGGCTGCAGCAACTGTCCCGAGCGCGGCTGCCGCGCGGACAACCGCTTGGCGAAGACGCTGCTCATCGCGTCGCTCGTGCCCAACATCGACTCGCTGAAGGACATGACCGTCAGCCGGCTGGTGCAGCTCAACCACGGGTCGCTCCGCTCGCCGCTTCCCGGCGGCGAGTCGCAGATCGCGCTCCAGAAGCTCCGCGATTGGGCGGCGGAGGTCGGCCAGATCCGACTCGGCACCCAGCAGGATCCGACGGTCAGCGTCCGGCTCGAGGGCGTGAGCCTCAAGCCGATCATGGACTCGGCGCGAGACCGGGACACGCCGGGAGCGCAGCAACGCCTCATCCGTGATCTGCTGTTCGAGTCGATGGGGATCGCGGAGGTCGCCGACCTCAACAAGGAGCACTCCCACAAGTGGCGGAACACCAAGCGGCGAGGCCGCATCCGCTTCGGCAACGTGCGCAAGATGGGCACCGACCAGCTCGCCTGCCCCGACGATCACGACTACCAGGTCATCGTCGACTACCCGTTCGACGAGAAGGGCTTCGGGCCGAACGACGACGAGCACGTCTTGCAGGAGTTCGAGGAGCACGCCGGCGGGAGCTGGACCCTCGTGTGGCTGCCGAGCTTCTTCTCCAAGGACGTGCTCGACCTGCTCGGCGACCTCGTGGTGCTGGACCACATCCTCGAGTCGCAGTCGACCAAGAAGAAGTACCTGTCGCATCTTCGCGTCGAGGATCGCGAGCGGGCGGTGCTCGATCTGGAGAACCTGCACAGCCAGAAGAAGGTCCGCGTGATGCAGGCGATCGAGCAGGCGTACGGGCTGCGCAACGACAAGGCCGCCGACGTGGACCCGGACAACGCGGTGGACCAGCACGTCCGGCTGCTCAAGCCCGGGGCCCAGCTGGTCCAGCGGGTGGCGGCGAGCCTCGAGACGCGCTCGGCGCGATGATCGACGCGCTGCTGGACGCCCGCTACCCCCGGCACCCGAAGCTCTCGCGGTCGCTGACGAGCCGGTTCGTCGAGACCATGGTCGATAAGTTCGGCCAGCTCATCGACTCTCCGGACAAGCGCATCCCGGCGGACCGCGCGCTCGCGAAGGACATGGGCGGCACGCTCGGCGAGCTCGGCCTCGTGAGCGCGCGCGAGAACGCGGTGCTGTTGCTGCGCGACACCACGCTGCAGCGGATCGAGCAGGCGCGGCTTCGAGACCGCACCGAGCGGCCCACGGTGTCGCAGGTCCGGCGCTGGATCGACTCGACGGGGGCCATGGGGCTGCAGCCCATCGCAGAGGACCTCGTCGTGCGCTGCTACGCGCGCGCCGAGGCCCGTACCTTCGTGCTCCACGGCCGGCCCTTCACGCCCGACGCCAAGCGCGAGATGCCCGACGAGGTAGAGCTCGAGCTCCCCGACCTCCCCGAGCTGAAGGTCTGGGACACGGCGCTCAACGTCGCGGGGACGCTGTTCGGCTTCTCGTTGAGCAGCCGCGCGCGGCACGGCGACAACCTCAAGCGCTTCGAGCAGAAGGTGACCGACGAGCTCGGCGCCCTCCTCGGGCCCTGCCGTCAGCTCGCCGATCTCGTGCGCGAGCGGGTGACGCAGCGCGAGCTGAGCTTGGACGCGCCGCGCCTCGAGACCGCCGAGTCGGCGCGCATGTTGTGCGACTCGCTCGACGGGCTGGAGGGCCGGCAGCTCGTGGAGGCGGTCGCGCGGTTCGAAGCGCGGACGAGCCCGTCGGCGCTGGCGCGTCAGCTGCCTCAGGCGGCGAACGCGGTGGAGCTCCTGAAGAACGATCTGGTGTTCGGCCCGTTCGAGCAGCTCGGTCAGAGCGCCGACACCGTCGAGGGCGCCGCGGAGCTGCTGGCGCGGGTCGACGCGGCGCTGCAGCAGGACGAGATCAACGAGCCGCTGGCCAAGCTGCGACAGCTCGCGAACGAGGCGCTCTCGCTGCTTCGCAAGTCCGAGCCGCCGCCGCGCGGCGAGCGCACGGTGATGACGAAGCGGGTCGACGCGTCCGGCGCCGCGGCGAAGGCGAAGCTCGACGAAGCCGTGGCTGCGCTGCGAGCGGCGCTCGAGGAGCACGGAGACGACGCGCACCTCGTCGCGTCGCTCGAAGTGCGGGTGCCCAAGAGCTGATGACGGAGCTGCCCAAGCTGTCGAGCAGCGACATCCGCGCGCAGCTCGAGAAGCACTACGCCCACGAGCGCAAGCACCACCTGTTCGCGTTCTACGGGACGGGCGACGAGTCGACGATCGACGTCTCGACGGCCGGGAGGTTCTTCGTCGTCCCGGTGCAGAGCGAGCTCGACCTCCGAGACCAGCTCACGCGCTACGAGTCGGCCGACGCCCGGGCGGCGTTCTTGGTGCCGTGGAGCACGGAGGTGCCGATGGACCTGCGCGGCCGCTTCGCCCGGGGCGGCAAGGTCCTGCGCGTCGGGAGCGCGGCGCGGCTGCAGCGGATGTTCGAGGTCGCGGAGGTCAGCGACGAGGCTCGCCGGTCGCAGCTCGCGCGCTATCTGCTGACCACCGCGCCCGACGCGACCTACCGCGCGCCGGGCGGCCGGCTGACCGAGGCGGTGATGTGGGAGACCTGGTTGACCAAGCGCTTCGGCCTGGATGCGCCGGGCGGGCTCGCGCTGAGCAACCTGCTCGGCTGGGCCGCGGTCGACGGCCACGGCGACGCGTTCGCGAAGGCGATGCGCGCGCCGGACGCAGCCGGGGTGCGCGACGCGCTGCTCGCCTTCCTGAGCGACCGGGTCTCGGTCGCGGCGCCCGCGGTGTGGGCGGCGTGGGAGGGCGGCTCGGCGACCGCGGTGCTCGCCTGGGCGGTGCTGTGCGAGGGCTTCGACGATCTCACGGAGGCGGCCCAGGTCTGGGTCCGGCAGCGGCTCCGCCAGGAGCTGGAGATCGACGAGGTCTCCGAGGCCACACGCGCCGCCCGCGCCCTCGGCGAGGCGTCTGGTGCGGCGCTCGCCTACGTCGAGCGGCGGACCTCGGTGCGCCACAAGCGCCAGGTGCTCGCCGAGGCGGACGCGCTGGTCGACGAGCCGTCGGTGCGCGACGCGCTCGGCCAGCATCGCCGGCTTCCGAGCGCGTGGCGGGCACGCCTCGACGCGCTGGGTGCGGTGCTCTCCGAGGCTTCAGCGAAGCCGACCGCCGCGTCGCTCGAGCGCGCGAGCGACGCGCTGGCGCACCTCGAGTCGCACGAGCTGTATCCGGCCGAGCGCGAGACCAACACGGTGAAGCGGGCCGCGATGGCGGTCCGCCTGCTCGCGTGGCTGGTGGCCCGCCCGGACGAGCGGACGAAGGGGCAAGCCGCACCGCATGGCGACGCCGTCGCGTTGGGCAACTGGTACGCGGCCGAGGGGGGCTACGTCGACTGGGCGCGGAGCTTCGCCCGCGGGGCCAGCGGTGACGCCTTCGGCCGCGGGGTGCAGGCGGTCGTGGAGGCCGCCGACGACGCCCGCGCCGAGATCGACGCTCGCTTCGCTCGCGGGCTCGCCGCCTGGATCGCGGCCGGGCGTCCCTCGAGCGACGTCGTCCCGATCGATCACGCGCTGGCGCGGATCGCGGCGCCGTTCCTGAAGGGCGACGACGAGCGCCGCCTGCTCGTGGTCTTGATGGACGGGATGGCCTGGGCCCAGGCGGTGGAGCTGCTGCAGTCCATGGGCGAACGCGCGATGGCCTGGGGGCCGCTCGCGTGGCACGCGACCACCGAGGGCCGCATCGGCTCGACCCCGGTGCCCACGGTGTTCGCGACGCTGCCGACCACGACCGAGGTGAGCCGCGCCGCGTTCTTCGCCGGCAAGGCGATGAAGCCCGGCGCCAAGACCTCGACGAGCAAGGACCCCGAGCGCTTCGAGGCGCACCGCCAGCTACGGGCGCTGTGCGGTGAGAACACCATGCCGCGCCTGCTGCTGCGCGCCGAAGGTTCGACCGCCGGGGGCGCGATCACGCAAGAGGCGCTGACGCTCGTGCAGAGCGAGGAGCGGCGCGTCGTCGGCATCGTGGTCAACGCGATCGACGCCTCGCTCAAGCGAGATCCCCAGCAGCACCCGCGGTGGGGGGTGGACGCGATCAAGCCGCTCGGAGACCTGCTGGACGCGGCGCAGCGCGCGGGGCGAGCCATCCTCCTCGCGAGCGATCACGGGCACGTGCCGACGGATCTTCTGAAGCGGATCGACTCCAGCGGCAGCCCGACGCGCTGGCGGGCTTGGGACGACGGCGACCAGCTCGTCGACGGCGAGATCAAGCTGTCCGGCGAGGGGGTGTGGACACCGAAGGGCAAGCAGGCGGTCGTGCTGCTCACGGGCGATCGGCTGCGCTACGGCAAGACGCCCAACGCCGGTGAGCACGGTGGCGCCAGCCTCGCCGAGGTGGTCGCCCCGTGCGTCCTCATCGGCTCCGCGACGAACGCTCAGCGCGACGACGTCGCTCAACGGGTGGTCGGCGCCCCCGTGCCGCAGTGGTGGCTCCTGCGAGTTCGCGAGCCGGAGGTCGTCGAGACGCGGCCATCCAAGAAGCGGCGACCCAAGAAACCCGACAACCAGCTCGAGCTCCCGGCCGTGGCGCCAGCGCCGTCCGAGGAGCCGAGCCCCAACCACGAGGCGCCTCCCGTCGTCGATCTCAGCAAGCATCCGCTGTCGAAGTCCAAGCTGTTCCGCTCCCTGGCGAAGACCGAGCGGGAACAGGAGGAGGTGATCCGCGCGGTCGAGTTCCTCCAGAGCCGAGGCGGCGCCGCGACGCAGGAGGCCTTCGCTGGCGCGATGGGTGACATCGAGTGGCGCGTGCCGGGCCTCGTGTCGAAGCTGCAGGGCGTGCTCAACGTCGACGGGTACCAGGTGCTCTGGTTCGATCAGGCGGGCAAGCAAGTGCGGCTCGACGTCGGCAAGCTCGAGCTGCAGTTCCTGGGGGCTCAGTGACCGAAGCCAGTCCGCTGAAGCGACGCGAGATCATCGACGCGCTCCGCATGGGCGCGGTGCCACGGCGCGGCCTCGAGCTGTTCGCAGTAGGCCTGCAGCGGTTCGAGAAGGCGATCGGCGAGGAGCTCGACGCGGCCGCCGCGGGGCGCGGGAAGTTCAAGGCGGTCCGCGGCGAGTACGGGACCGGCAAGACGTTCTTCGCGCGCTGGCTGGAGCACCGCGCGCGCAAGGAGGGGTTCGCGACCGCCCTCGTCCAGATCTCCGAGACCGAGACGCCGCTGCATCGGATGGAGACGGTGTACCGGCGGGCGGTGGAGTCGCTGCAGACCGAGGAGTGGAGCCAAGGCGCGTTCCGCTCGCTGATCGACAAGTGGTTCTATCAGCTCGAGGACGAGGTCCTCGGCGGGGGCAAGGTCGACGCGAGCCAGCCGGACGTAGTGGCGAAAGCGGTCGGCGACCTGCTCGAGCAGCGCCTCGCGACGGTGAGCGCGACGCAGCCGCAGTTCGCGGCGGCGCTCAGGGCGGCGCACACGGCGCGGGTGACGGGCGACCACGCCATCGCGGAGGGGCTCATCGCGTGGCTGATGGGCCAGCCCAACGTCGGGGCGGAGATCAAGCGGGCGGCGAAGCTCAAGGGCGAGCTCGACCACTTCGGCGCGGGCGGCTTCTTTCGGGGGCTGCTCGAGGTGCTTCGGCAGACCGGTCGCAAGGGGCTGGTGCTCGTCCTGGACGAGGTCGAGACCATCCAGCGGGTGCGCTCGGACACGCGGGAGAAGAGCCTCAACGCGATCCGACAGCTGATCGACGACCTCTCCGCCGGGCACTACCCGGGTCTGTACGTACTGATCACCGGCACCCCGCAGTTCTTCGACGGCCCGCAGGGCGTGCGGCGGTCGACGGCGCTCGAGCAGCGGTTGCACACGGTGTTCGAAGCCGACCCGGAGCACGACTCGACGCGCGCGATCCAGATCCGGCTCCAGCCGTTCTCGCTCGAGCGGCTGGTCGAGGTGGGGCAGCGGGTGCGAGCGATCTTCCCGGCCGACCACGAGGAGCGAGTGACGCGGAAGGTCGACGACGCGGTGCTCGAGGGGCTCGCGAGGGACATCGCCGGGAACCTCGGCGGCAAGGTGGGTATCGCGCCGCGCGTCTATCTCAAGCGCCTGGTCGACGTGCTGGACAAGGTCGACCAGAGCGCGACCTACGACCCTTCGAAGTACAAGGTCAGCCTCGACCCGTCCGAGCTGTCCCTCGAGGAGCGCGCGGCCGCCGGGCTCGCCGCGTCGGTCGACGACATCCCGCTCGACCTCGGAGAATCGGACGGCGACGAGGGCCTGGGATGAGTGGCTTCGACCGGCTGGCCGGGGCCCTGCAATATCAGATCGTCAACACGCTCGGCTGGGACGAGCTTCGACCCGTCCAGGCGCAGACCATCGACGGCGTCCTCGACGGAGACAACTGCGTCGTGCTGGCGCCCACGGCCGGTGGGAAGACGGAGGCGGCGTTCTTTCCGCTCCTGTCGAGGATGAGCCAAGAGGACTGGCGCCCGGTGTCAGTGGTGTACCTGTCGCCCATCCGCGCGCTGCTGAACAACCAGGAGGATCGGGTCTCGAGGCTCGCCGGCATGCTCGGACGGCGCGCCTTCAAGTGGCACGGCGACGTGGGGCAGGGGCCTCGCACGCGCTTCTTGCGCGAGCCGGCGGACATCCTGCTCATCACGCCCGAGTCGATCGAGGCGATGCTGCTGAGCTCGAAGATCTCGGCGCGCGAGCTCTTCGTCGGCCTGCGCGCCGTGATCATCGACGAGATCCACGCCTTCGCGGACGACGATCGGGGGGCGCATCTGGCGGCCTTGCTCGAGCGCCTCACCCGATACAGCGGCCGCGACGTACAGCGCATCGGGCTCTCGGCGACGGTGGGAAACCCGGCCGAGATCGTGCGCTGGGTCCAAGGGAGCAGCGAGCGCGCCTCCCGCGTCGTCGACCCGGGCGGCGCGCGCGCGGTGCCTGATCTGTCGATCGATTACGTGGCGAGCCTGGAGAACGCGGCCAAGGTCGTCCAGGCGCTCCATCCCGGCAAAAAGCGCCTCGTCTTCACCGAGTCACGTCAGCAGACCGAGGCGCTCGGCAAGCGGCTCACCGAGCTCGGCGTGCTCACCTATGTCATTCACGGATCGTTGTCGGTGGCGGCGCGCAACGACGCAGAGCGGGCCTTCGCGCAGGGGCGCGACTGCGTGATCGTGTCGACCAGCGCGATGGAGCTCGGCATCGACGTGGGCGACCTGGACCACGTCGTGCAGATCGACGCACCGGGCACGGTGGCGAGCTTCCTCCAGCGGATGGGGCGCACGGGACGGAGAGCGGGCGCGACGCCGAACTGCACCTTCCTGTGCATCCGACAGGATCGCTTGCTCCAGGCGATGGCCCTGGTCCGCATGTTTCGCGATGGGTTCGTCGAGCCGGTCGAGCCCTCGCGGCGGTCGAGTCACATCCTCGCGCATCAGATCCTGTCGCTCGCGATCCAGCACGGGGGCGTCACCCGTCGGGACTGGTGGCCGTGGCTCGAGGGCGCGACCGCGTTCGACGAGCTCGATGAGCACGACCGCGAAGCGCTCGTGGACCACATGCTCCACAAGGACATCCTCAGCGACCAGGAGGGCCGGCTCTGGCTCGGGCCCAAGGGGGAGCGCTCCTACGGTCGCGCGAACTTCCGGGCGCTCTACGCCGTGTTCGAGATGCCGCGGATGGTCACCGTCCAGTACGCGCGCACCGAGATCGGCACGGTCGACGCGAGCTTCCTCGCCGCCCTGGACGAGGGCGAGGAGCTCGGCAGCTTCACGCTGGGAGGCCGAGCCTGGCAGATCGTCGACATCGAGTGGCGGCGAGGCCGCTGCACGGTGAAGCCCGCCGAGGCCGGCAAGGCTCCTCGTTGGTCGGGTAGCCCCAAGCACCTCGGCTACGCGCTCTGTCAGACGATGCGGTCCATCCTCGTCGAGGACTACGACGACCCGTGTTGGTCCACTCGCGCGAGCGAGAAGCTCGGCCACGTCCGAGCGGAGCACTCGTTCCTCGCGGACACGGTCGACGGTCTCGTGGACGGGGGCCAGGAGGAGATCACCTGGCACGACTTCGCCGGCGGCGCGGCGAACATCCTGCTCGCGCGACTGCTGGAGCGCGAGCTCGGCGGCCGCGTCATCAGTCGCAATACCTCCCTCACGTTCACCAAGGACGCGGGCAAGAGCATCGCCGCCGTCCGCCAGGCCATCGCCGCGCTGCGCGACCAGGACCGGCCGCAGTGGCCCGACGGGCTGCGCTTCGCTCCGGATGCGACGCGCAGCCGCTTCTCGAAGTTCCAGCCGTGCCTCCCGGATCACCTCGCGCGCGACATCATGGTCGAGAAGCTCGTGGACCTCGCCGGCGCGCGCCGCACGCTGGGGCTCGAGCCGGAGCTCCCCGACGACAGGCCGACGTTCGCCTACGCTCAGCCCCAGCATCCGATCGTCTGGGTCAGGACACCCGAAGCGCTCGGCGAGCTCGGCCGGCTGCTGATGGATGAGCGGACCATCGCGCTCGACGTCGAGACGACGCTCACCGATCAGAGCCTGTGCCTCATCCAGGTCGGCACCTCCGACACGAACTACCTCATCGACCCCTTCACGGTCGGTGACCTCGCGCCCTTGAAGGCGGTGTTCGAGTCCGAGCAGGTCGAGAAGATCATTCACAACGCCCAGTTCGAAAGGTCGGTCCTGGGCAAGCTCGGCATCGGCGTCGAGAACGTGTACGACACGTTGACCGTGTCGCGACGGAGGTACGGCTCGCTGGGCTCGGGCCACAGCCTGCTGTCGGTAGTTCGCCGAGAGCTCGACCTCGTGGTCGACAAGCGCTGCCAGACGAGCGACTGGCAGCGTCGGCCGCTGAGCGCCGCGCAGGAGCGATATGCGGCGTTGGATGTCGAGCTGTTGGTTCTCCTCGAGAGGGCCTTCGCCCCGCTCCGCGACGGGGCGGATCGGTGATCTACGCCGAGCTCCACAACGAGATCCGCCCCGACGCCTCCGAGGCGCCCCAGTGGCCGCCGCGACCACCGGCGTGTCGGCTCCAGCCACGAGTGTGTCGGCCCGATCCCACACCAACGCGTGGGACCGCCCCGACTCGACGCATGGTACGAACCTGGCATAACGCCGGGGCATGAGCCGGCGGTGGATGCTGCGAAGCGGAGACGTGGTGCATTTTCTGGTGCCCGGCGTGCAGCTCGTGGGGCGGGCCGTCGATGTGGACGTCGCCCTGGACGACCGGCTCGCGTCGCGGCGCCACGCGGAGATCGAGGTCGTGGGCGACGCGGTGCGGATCCGCGACCTCGGGAGCCGCAACGGCATCATGGTCGACGGGCGTCGGGTGCAGGGTTCGGAGTGGATCGCGCTCGAGGACAAGAGCCACGTGACGATCGGCTCCACTCGCCTGGTGGTGCTCGAGGAGCGGGTCCGCGACTCGATGAAGACCGCGCCGGCGCGGCCCAAGGCCAAGCGGACGCTCCCGCAGCAGCCGATCGCTCCCACCGGATCGAGCGCGACCTACGAGACGTTCCTGGCGGAGGCGGATCGGGCCGCGACGCGAGGGGACCTCGAGCGGCTCGAGAGCGCGACCGATCTGTTGATCGACACGCTCACGGCGGCGCTGCGGCAGGGCATGCCGGGCGATCCGCACGCGGTCCGCTCGGCGTCGAACCACGCGCTGTTCCTCGCCGGCTCACGCGGACCGGCCGATCACTGGCTCGCGCGGGTCTTCCGGCTCGCGACCGCCGCGCGCGCGGCGCTCCCCATGGACGCGCTGTCCCGGATCGAGCGCCTGCTCGGGCCGGCGACGGTCGAGGCGCGCGACGCGCTCGAGGTGTACGCGCGCGAGCTCGACGAGGAGCTGTCCGCGACGACCCGCGGGCGGGCCTTCCTGACTCAGCTCGAGCGCCTGCGTCGGGTCTCGAGCGCCGCCCGAGCCCACGGCTGAGCCAGGCGACCTCGACGGCCGGACCGCGCGCTAGCCGACGCCGCTCGACTGCGTGACGTAGACCCCCGCGATCCCGAGCACGACGATCGCCGTGTCGGCCAGGCCGTTCGCGAGGAACACCAGCCCCGCGCGGTCCAGCCGGCCGTGCACGGGATCGTGACCCGGTAGCTCGTTTCGGGCGCGCCAGGCGAGGACCATGGCGGCGAAGGACAGGGCGGGGAGGGCGAGCAGGCTCAGCCACCAGCGCTCGCCCAGCCAGGTCAGGGGCCACAGGCGCGGCGCGGCGGTCAGGAGGGCGTCGCCGATCGCGGCGAGGAGGTACAGCTTGGCCGTGGCGGCGATCAGCGCGGGCCAGTGCCGCGCGCGGACGAGGTCGAACGCCGCGCCGAGGAGCGACAGGGCCTCGAGGCCCAGGATGAGCAGTCCCCAGATCACCGTGGGGAGCGTAGCTCACGGGTCGCCGGGCTGGGCTCGTCCGGCGGGGAGGCCCCGATCGTCTCGGCCGGGCGCGCGTCCGGTCTTCCACACGATGGCGAACACGGTGGCGACGAGCACGACGTTGCCCACGCCGACGCAGTAGAAGCCGAGCTGCGGGAAGAACGCGAGCACGACGTACCCGGCGCCGTACGTGACCGCGGGGACGAGGAACCACCGGTCCACCGCGGCGGCGACGGTCAGCACCACGGCGAACCAGATCGGGAACTGACCGCGGGTGGTCTCGGCCACGCCGGCGTCGATGATCAGGCCGACCCCGCGGACCAGGCCCTGCGCGAGGACCACGCTGAGCATGGCGACGATCATCACGCGGTTCATCTTGCTGGTGCGCAGCGACTCGCGCATCCAGAGGGCGACCCCCGAGACGATGGCGAGCAGCACCGCGTTGCGCACGAGCAGCGACAGGGGCGTCGCTACGAGCACGCCGAGGTCGTGGAGCGCGCCGGTCACGAAGGGCTGGGCGATGATCGCGGCGCCGACGATGGCGCCGATCCAGAAGCGGCCGCGCAGGCCGGTGCGGGGGTCGAACGCGTCGCGGATCGCGTGCAGCCGGGCGGTCTCGCGGCGCTGCGCCGACCGCGCTCGCTCGATCGACTCCGACAGCTCGGCCGGCGGGGCGCCGTGACGCAGCAGCAGCCGCTCCGCGGCCTCGGGCTGGCCCCGCTCGAGCTCCCATCGCGCCATGGTCTCGAGCGCGAGGTCGAGGCCCTCGCGGGTCGACCGGCGGTCGGGCCAGATCTCGAGCGAGTGCTCGAACGCGAAGCGGCAGTCGCTGAACAGGTCGTAGACGCGCTCGACGGGCGCGTGCGGGTCGCGCAGCGCTCGCTCGAGGGCCTGGCGGCTGCGCTCGGCGCGGTGCGCGAGCGCGACGGCGCCGCGGTGACGGAGGTAGTCGCGCACCCGGTCGGCCAGCCGCTCCACGCTGTCGACGCGCGCGGCCGGGTCCGGCTGCATGGCGTCGCGCACGATGGTCATCAGCTCGGCCGGCGCGTCGTCGGGGATCGAGGGGTCCGACAGCGCGATCGCGCTGACGATCTGCGCGAAGTTGTTGCCCCGGTGCGGCGGGCGCCCCTTGACGATGTGGTGCAGCAGGCCGCCGAGCAGGTACACGTCGGTGCGCGCGCTCAGCTCCGCGGCCCGGCCGCCGAGCATCTCGGGGGCCATGTACGCGGGCGTTCCGGCGAGCTGGTGGGCGTCGCGCGCGAGCGGGAAGCGGCCGGTGCCGTCGTCCTCGAGCGCCACCGCGAGGCCCCAGTCGACGACGTACACCTCGCCGGTCCGGCCGATCATCACGTTCTCGGGCTTGAGGTCGCGGTGCAAGATCCCGCGGCCGTGCGCGAAGTGCATGGCGTCGCACACCCGCAAGAAGACGTTCAGGTTCCACTCGAGGGGGTCCTCGGCGCCGAAGCGCTCGAGGATCTGCGCCGGGTCGTCGATCAGCGCGGCCCAGTCCGTGCCGTCGACCTTCTTGAGGACGACCCACGGCTCGCCGTCGGGGCCCCGCGCGATGTCGTGCACGGGGATGACGTGCGGGTGCTCGAGCGCGCCGGTGATCCACGCCTCGCGCAGCAGCTTGGCCGTCGCGCGCTCGGAGCGGTGATCGGCGCGCAGCG
>Ga0070728_10004554_pt1 | contig 14291 bp, 10 predicted proteins | sample tdDd471_FD_66723 | JGI IMG/M metagenome (GOLD analysis project Ga0070728, IMG submission 66723) | Marine sediment microbial communities from the Atlantic coast under amendment with organic carbon and nitrate - tdDd47.1 | ecosystem: Environmental > Aquatic > Marine > Coastal > Sediment | place...
GGACTCGCCGTCCTCGTCCAGGACGACATATTGCTGCCGTCCCTGGGGTTCGTAAAGAACGCGGATCAGGATCTCGCCGATCAGTCCCTGGGTAAGGAAAAAGACGCCCGACAACATCAGGAAAACGGCGAGCGTCAGGAGCGGCCGATTGCCGATCTCGGCGCCGAACCCGAATTTGAGCACCGTCAGATAGACACCGATGAGGAACCCGATCCCGAAGGCGCCGAGCCCGATGCCGCCGAAGAAATGCATGGGCCGGTGCAGATATCGGTGCAGAAACTTGACCAGCAACAGGTCGAGCAACACCCGCAAGGTTCGGTCGAACCCGTACTTCGACTGACCATGGCGACGCGGGCTGTGATTGACCTCGACCTCGACAACCTTGCCGCCGACCTCTGCCAACACCGCCGGCAGGAAACGGTGCAGCTCGCCATAGATGCGGACATGCTTCAGCCGAGCGCGTCGATAGACCTTCAGCGAGCAGCCATAGTCATGCAGACGCACGCCGGTCAGGGCGGAAATCAGCCGATTGGCGACCCGGGAGACGAAGACTCGCGCGGCGCCGTCCTTGCGGGCCCGGCGCCAGCCGGAGACGAGGTCGGCACCGGTCTCCTCCATCTGGCGCAGAAGTTTGGGAATATCCGCGGGATCGTTCTGCAGGTCGCCGTCGATGGTAACGATGAAGTCGCCGCGACAGGCATCGAACCCCGCCTGAATCGCCGTCGATTGGCCGTAGTTCCGCGCCAGCCGCAAGACCCGCACGACCGGATCGCCCGCCGTCGCCGACGCCAGGCGCGCGCCGGTGCCGTCGGTCGAGCCGTCATCGACCAGGACGATCTCGAAGGACCGGCCCAAGGATTGGAGAGCCGCGCGCAGGGACTCGATCAACGGCGCGACCGAGTCGACCTCGTTGTAAAGGGGCGCGATGACCGAAAGTTCGGGCGCCGGGTCGGCGGCCCCCCCGGAGGGGGCAATCGCGCGAGATTGCGGTCTGTCTGGCATGAATCTTCCGTGCGGCATCGGCGACGGCGCAAGAATACCACCCCGTCGCCGGGCGCTCTATAGACGCCGATCGAAAAAGAGCCGCCGCCGCGCGCCTGGCGCTGGTCCTCGCTCGGTCGGCGCGTGTACGGTTCGGAACCGACGCAGGGAAGGATGGAGAGCCATGAAAGACGACGTATATGCGGCGCTGACGGCCGAGGAGATCGCCGCCCTGCCGACGGTCTATTGCGAGGGCCTGTTCAAGGACCAGGTGGTGCTGGTGTCCGGCGCGGCCGGCGGCATCGGGCTCGCCACCGCGATCCTGTTCGGCCGCCTGGGCGCCACCATCGTTTCCTGCGGCCGCACCGCCGACAAGATGGCGCGGCTGGAAGAGGCGCTGGGGGGTCTGAACATTCCCTGCTTCACCAAATCGATGACGATCCGCGACCCCGAGGCCGTCGACACCCTGATCGCCGAGACATGGGAGCGTTATGGCCGCCTGGACGTGCTGATCAACAATGCCGGCGGACAGTTCGCGGCGCCGGCCCTGGACATCAGCCCCAAGGGCTGGAACGCGGTGCTGGACACCAACCTGTCCGGGTCCTGGTACATGATGCAGGCCGCGGCCCGCCAATGGCGCGACCGCAAGGCGCCGGGCAACATCATCAACATGGTCGCGGTGCTGGGCATGACCTGCAACGGCATTCCGCACACCGCGGCGGCACGGGCCGGCCAGATACAGCTGAGCCGGGCATTGAGCCTGGAATGGGCGCCTTACGACATCCGCATCAACTGCATCGCGATCGGGGTCATCGCCAGCCCCGGCCTGGTCAACTATCCCGAGACCGCCAAGCCGAGCTTCGACCACAACCCGATGCGCCGCCCCGGCACGGTCCACGACATCGCCCAGGCGAGCGTCTATCTGGCGGCGCCGTCGGGCGATTTCGTCACCGGCACGGTGCTGACGGTCGATGGCGGCGCCGACGTCTGGGGCGAATACTGGCCGCTGGGCCGGCCCGACTATTTCCGGGTCGACTACTAGGCGGGAAAGGCCGGCGCGCCCATGCGTCGTCGCATCGGCGCGCCGGCGGAAGAGCCGCTACTGGACGACGACGATCTCGACCCGGCGGTTTCGCGCCTCGGCGACCCCGTCGGCGGTTTCGACCGGCGGCGCGACCTCGCCATAGACCGCCTTGCCGATCAGCTTCGCGTCCACGCCGAGCGCGGTCAGCCGAGCCTGCACCGCGTCGGCGCGCTTGCCGGCAAGCTTCTTGTTGTAGTCGGCCGAACCCGACCGGTCGGTATGCGCGAGCACCCATACCCGGCTCGTGTCGGCCTTCTTCACCTGCGCCGCGGCCTTGGCGACCACGGCCATGGCGGCACTGTCCAGATCCGACTTGTCGAGCCCGAAGAAGGCGTGGAACTTGTGGCGCGCCACCTCGCGCGCGGCGGGCGCGGCCTTCGCCTTGGGCTTGGCCTCCATCGCGGCCTCGACCTTCGACATCGCGATCAGGAAGCGCGACCGGCAAGCGAGAATATCTTCGCTCTGGATGTTCTCTTCCTGCTCCTGCATCCAGCAATCGAAGCTGGTCTGGGCCTTGGCGAGCTCGCCGCCCGCCTTCTTGCGGCCGCCCAGCGACCGCGCCGAGACAAGCCGGCCGCGCGCCGCCGCGAGCTCCTCGACCGCGCCACCCGGGATCTTGCGCTGGTCCATCTTGTCGGGCAGCACATCGACGCCGATCGCCGCGTCTTCCGCCTTGCGGGCGAAGTAGGCGGAATCCTTCCAATCGGCCTCGTCATATTCGGCCTTGGCGAGCGCCGCATAGCCTTTGTAGAGGCCCTTGCTGAAATCGTCGCCGGCGGGCTTGATCGCCTGAAGTTCGCCCAGATCGGGCGCCGCCGTGCAGGCGGCCAACACCAAAACGGCGGCGAGGCCGCCAACGGTCCGAACGAGATTTCGCATGATTCCCCTCCCTTCTTCCGCGCCCCGGCGCGGGACGCCCGATTCTAGACTCCTATGCGAGAACCAAATGTGACACAGCCCTCCCCGAACGCACAAGCCGGCCCCGCCGTCAGGGGCGCACCTCGACATAGTCGATCACCTTGCGCACGCCGTCGCCTTCTCCCGCCCGGGCGACGGCCTTGGCATGTTCTTCCTTCGAGCGGGCGCGGCCCAGCAGATAGACGGCGCCCAGCGCGTCGGCGGCGATCCGGAAATTGACGTCGGCGACGCCGCGGGTGCCGATCAGCCGCGCCTCGGCCTTGGCCTCCATCGCGAGAACGTCGGTCCAGTCCATGACCCTGTGGGCCTCGCGCTTCTGGCGGGCGGCGCTCATATAGGCCACATGCCAATACAGGGTCTTCACGCCCTCGACGGCGCGGACCTTGCGCTCGAAATCATCGTAGGTCGCCTTGTCGTCGAACAGGCCGGTGACCAGGAGTCGCTGCTCGTAGATCTCGGTCGAGGCCTTGATCGTCCCCAGCTCGGCCATGATCGCGTTGACCTTGAGGACGATTTCGTTATCGCGGGCGATGTCGGCGGCGCTGCGCGCCTCGATCGCCCGGTCGATCAAGGTCTTGGGCGCGACCAGGATGTCCTTGAGCTGAGCCCGCGCCGGTGCCGGCTCCGCCGCCGGCGCCGCCAGCGCAATCGCGAGCGCCAGAACCCGCCACCATCCTGCCGCGCCGCGCAATCGATCGCCCATGCCTGCCTCCACCCCCGTCGTCGTCGTCAGGATAGACCGAAAACTGCGACGAGAATATGGCGGTCCGGGGACGGCGCCGGCGGCCCGTCGGATTTCGGCAAGCGATCAGGTGACGGCGCGGAGGGTCCCGGGCGTGGCCGGCGCGGGGCGGTCGAGGGGGAAAGTCCGATCGACATGGGCGAGCAGCGCGCCGACGCAGTCGGCGACGGATCGGAAACCGCTGTCGAGAACGAGCTCGCAGGTCTCCGGCGCCTCGTAGGGCGCCGAGACGCCGGTGAAGTCGGCGATCTCGCCGGCGCGGGCCTTGCGGTACAGCCCCTTGGGATCGCGCGCCTCGCATGTGGCGAGGTCGGCGCGCAGATAGACCTCGTGGAAATCGGCGCCGGCGGCCCGGCGGGCGCGGGCGCGGTCGGCCCGGTAGGGCGAGATGAAGGCGGTCAGCACCAGGAACCCGGCCCGCGCCATCAGCGCCGCCACCTCGCCGGCGCGGCGGATATTCTCGGCCCGGTCGTCGGGCGAGAAGCCGAGATTGGCGTTCAGCCCGTGGCGCAGATTGTCGCCGTCCAGCACATAGACCTGATAGCCCTTGCCGAACAGCCTGAGTTCCAGTTCGGTCGCGAGGGTCGATTTGCCGGACCCAGACAGGCCGGTCAGCCAGATCACCCCGCCCCGATGGCCGGCCCGGTCGGCGCGCATCTCCGCCGTCACCCGATGGTCGACCCGGGCGATGTTGGTGGCCTTGCGCGCGGGTCGGGCGCGCCGGTCGCGGAACCCGTCCAGATCGACCAGCCCGCCGCCGACGATGTCGGGCCCGTCCAGCAGCACAAACCGGCCGGTGCGGTCCAGGTCGCGGGCCGCGTCCAGGGCCAGGACCGCCCGACCGCGCAGCAGGATGTCGGCGACCGCGTGCGGCGGCACCTCGGTATCGGCCAGGTCGGTCATCCGGGCGGTATCGACGACCCGCTCGATCCGCTCCACGGTCACCGGGGTCTCGGCGGTGTGAACGCGCAGGGTCAGGCGCGCGCCGGCGCGCAACGGCGCCCGCCCCAGCCAGAACAGCCGCCCGCGAAAGGCGTCGGTCTCGAAGGCCGGGCTTTCGGGATGGGCGATCACGTCGCCCCGAGCGACGAAGACCTGCTCGTCCAGGGTGATCCCGACCGACTGGCCGGCCTCGGCCTCCAGGATCGGGCCGTCCACGGCCCAGCCCTCGATGCCGCGCACCGCGACCCGGTGGTCGGCGGGCGCGATCACGATCTCGTCGCCGACCCGCAGGCGGCCGCTTTCGATGCGCCCGGCCAGGATGCGGCGGGTATCGAACTTGTAGACGTCCTGGATCGGCAGACGCAGGGGCCGGTTGGCGGCGGATGGGCGCGGCGCGATCCCGCCCAGACGGTCGAGCAGCCCGCCGTCCCGATACCAGGGCGTGCGCGGCGAGGCGTTCAGGATATTGTCGCCGGCGCGGCCCGACACCGGCACGAAGGCCGCGCCCGCGATGCCGAGGGACGCGAGCAGCGTTGTGAAGTCGCGGCGAACCTCGTCGAACCGGGTCTGGGCGTAGTCGACCCGGTCCATCTTGGTGACCGCGACCACCAGCTCGCGCACCCCCAGCAGATGCAGCATGAAGGCGTGGCGGCGCGATTGCTCGCGCACCCCTTCCTCGGCGTCGATCACCACAAGCGCCGCGTCGCAATCGGCGGCGCCGCTGATCATGTTCTTGAGGAACTCGCGATGGCCGGGCGCGTCGATCAGCGCGAAGGACCGCCCGCCATGAGCGAGGCGCACATGACCGGCATCGACGGTGACGCCCTGATCGCGCTCGGCCTGCAACGCGTCGGTGACGAACGCCCACTCGAAGGGCATGCCCCGGCGTTCGCACATGGCGCGCACCGCCGCGACCTTGGTTTCGGACAGGGCGCCCTTGGCATGCAGAAGCCGCCCCACCAGGGTCGATTTGCCGTGATCCACATGGCCGACGACCGCGACCCGCAGCGGCGCCTCGTCAGCGATCCGGGCGGCGCCCGCGCGCGCGGGCGCGACCGTGGGAAGAGTATCCGCCATCGCCTACATGTACCCCGCTTCGCGCAGGCGCTCGAAGGCGTCCTCGCGCTCATGGTCCATGGCCCGGCCGGCCCGCTCGGCGGTCTCGGTGACCGTCAGCTCGGCGATTACCTCGGCGATGGTCGCGGCATCGCTGGGAACCGGATGGGTGATGTCGCGGTCGCCCAGCGACCGGTAGCGCTGGCCGTCGCGGGCGAAATAGAGGTCGACCATGGGGATGCCCTCGCGGGCGCTGTAGCGCCAGACGTCGATCTCGGTCCAGTGCAGCAGCGGATGGACGCGGATATGGGTGCCGGGCGGCGCGTCGGTGCGGAACTGGTCCCAGAATTCCGGCGGCTGGCCGCGCACGTCCCAGACATTGCCGGCGCCGCGCGGGCTGAACACCCGTTCCTTGGCGCGGGTGCCCTCCTCGTCGCGGCGGATGCCGGCGATGATGCCGGTATAGCCCCGCGCCTCGATCAACCGGTTGAGCCCCGCCGTCTTGCGCGCCGCGGCGCGGGCCGCCGGCGGCAGCGACGGATCGGTCTCCTCGATGGGCGGGCAGTCGCCGACGATCAGGTCGAGGTTCCATTCCCGCGCGTAGCGGTCCCGGAAAGCGTACATCTCGGGGAATTTCCGCCCCGTATCCACATGCAGGACCGGGAAGGGCACATGGCCGAAGAAGGCTTTCTTCGCCAGCCACACCATGACGTTGGAATCCTTGCCCAGCGACCACAGCATGGCGACCCGGTCGAGGCGGCTGAAGGCCTCGCGCAGGATATAGATGCTCTGGCTTTCCAGGGCGTCGAGAGGCGTCATCGGCAAGGCTCGGGCTCGATTCTCGAAGGGCCGGGACGGGGCGCCGCCGGCCGAACGCACCGACCCTAGGCCGCCGGGGGCTGATATTTGGTTAACGACCCGACAACGCCAGCCGGCGGCGGCGATTCCCCGATGATGGGAATTGGGCTAGGCTATTTGTTTCTTTCGACGGATTTGGCGAGGCGGGCGGCCATGACGCGGGCGACGGCGCGGGAATTTCGGATCGAGGGCCGCCGGGTCTGGGTGGCCGGGCATCGGGGGCTGGTTGGATCGGCCCTGGTCCGCCGGCTGGCGCGCGAGGCGTGCGAGCTCGTGACCGTCGGCCGCGACCGGGTCGATCTGCGCCGCCAGGCCGAGGTCGAGGATTGGATGGCCGAGACCCGCCCGGAGCTGGTCTTCGTCGCCGCGGCGACGGTCGGCGGCATCCAGGCCAACGCCACCCGCCCGGCCGAGTTCCTGTACGACAACCTGGTCATCGAGACCAACATCATCGGCGCCGCTCACGCGCTGGCTGTGCCCAAGCTCGTCTTTCTGGGATCGTCCTGCATCTATCCGCGCCTGGCGGAACAGCCGATGCGCGAGGACTCGCTCCTGTCCGGGCCGCTGGAGCCGACCAACGAATGGTACGCCATCGCGAAGATCGCCGGGATCAAGCTGTGCGACGCCTTCCGCCGCCAGCATGGCCGCGATTTCGTCTCGGCCATGCCGACCAACCTGTACGGGCCCGGCGACAATTTCGACCTGGAAGGCGGCCATGTCCTGCCGGCCCTGATGCGCCGCCTGCACGAGGCCAAGCTGGCCGGCCAGCCGGCGGTGACGGTCTGGGGGTCGGGCAAGCCGACCCGCGAGTTCCTGCATGTGGACGACCTGGCCGACGCGCTGGTCTTCATCGCCCGGCATTATTCGGCGGAAGGCCAGATCAATGTCGGCACCGGCGAGGAGATCACCATCGCCGACCTCGCCCGGCTGCTGTCCGAGACCGTCGGCTATGCGGGGCGCCTGGACTTCGATACCGCCAAGCCGGACGGCACGCCGCGCAAGCTGGTGGATTCGACCCGCCTGGCGGCGCTGGGCTGGCGGCCCGGCATCCCCTTGGAGACGGGCGTCGCCGAGACCTACCGCTGGTTCCTGGACCGCCTCGCCGACGAGAAGGACGCCCCGCGCGGCTACAAGTCGACGGCCTGAGGCCCCGGAAGACAGGCCCCACCCCGTTGTCGGGGAGGCTACCTTCGGGAGGCCCGCTGTCGGGATGCTTGATTTTGGATGGACGGGGCGGGCGGGGCGTCGTCACGGCGACCCGCGCGCCGCACCCGGTTCCGGCCGGCCGCCTTGGCCTGATAGAGCGCCTCGTCCGCGCGCTTCAGAACATCGTCCACCGTTCCATCCTCGGCCTGCAACTCGGCGACGCCGAAGCTCGCCGTCACGCAGAGGGACGGGTTTTCGCGATCGACACACGCCGTCTCCAGGATAAGCCGCAGACGCTCGGCCAGGATCACCGCCGCCTGGGCGTCGGTTTCCGGCAGGGCCAGGATGAACTCCTCGCCGCCGACGCGGGCGAACAGATCGACGGCGCGGATTTCCGTGCGAACAAGCTTGCCGACCTCCTGTAGGATCGCATCGCCCGCCTGGTGGCCGAATCGGTCGTTGATCGCCTTGAAGTGATCGATGTCGAGGCTAACGAAGGAGAGGGAACGCGCGTAGCGCCGCGCCTGCTCGACCTGGCCCGACGCGCGTTCGTAGAAAGTCCGGCGCCGAAGCGCGCCGGTCAGGCTGTCCTTCGTCGCGACCTGGCGCAGTTCGAGCTCGTCGGTGACGAGGCAGGCCAGATCGGCCAGGGTCGACAACTGTGCCGGCGAAAACCGACGCGGGGCCGTATCCAAGACGCAGAGGGTGCCGATTCTGAACCCCCGCGGTGTCGTCAGCGGCTGGCCGGCATAGGCGCGGATAAAGGGCATGCCGGTGACCAAAGGGTTGTCGCGAAAACGCGGGTCGATCCAGGAATCGGCGACGACAAACACATCGCCCCGCTGGATCGCATGGGTGCAGAAGGAGATTTCCCGGGGCGTCTCGGGCGCCGCCAATCCCTGACGCGACTTGAACCATTGCCGATCCCGATCCACCAGCGAGACCAGCGCCATCGGCACATCCAGCGCAAATTTGGCTGTCCGGGTGATCCGGTCGAAGGCTTCTTCGGGCGGCGTGTCGAGGACGTCGTACCAGTCGAGGTCTTCGAGCCGCTTCAGCTCCTCTTCCACTACGCCTGTGCATCCGCCGGAGTGAGTCTTCTCCATAATCGTTTCCCATCGAACGAATTTATATTTTTGGGAAGGAAACGGAGAGAATGGCGGCGCATCCGTGAAGGAAACCTTTACGGATGCGCATAGGGCCGGTTCGACCGGCGCCGGCCGGCCGGGCGCGCGGACTAGGACGTCGCGCGCAGGGGCACGGCGCTCCGGCCGAGCGACGGCAGGTCCGCCATCGAGGCCAGGTTGGGCATGTCGTCGAGGGCGTCGAACAGGGCCCGGGCCTCGCCGCGACCGTAAGCGCCCTGGGCCAGGCAGTCCTCGAACTTGGCCCACAGCTCGTCGCGGCTGAGCGGCAGGTCCGCGTCGCCCCGCGCGGCCACGACCTGGGCGCTTTCCAATGTTTTGCCGTCGGCCAGGGTCAGCGTCACCCGGTCGAACGGCGCGAAGATGCTCTCCGCGCTGATCCGTTCCTCGGTGGTCTGGACCTCGACGCAGCGGATCAGGCGCTGCACCTCGTCGCCCCGGACAAAGGAATCGGTCAGCTCGGACAGGCCGGCGCGCCCGGCCACCAGGGCCGAGGCCATCGCGAATTCGATCGAGAACTTGGCTTCCAGCCCGGTTCGCGGGCGGGAATTGCGCAGGATCGCGGCTTGGGCGGCGCCCAGCTCGACCCGGATGCCGGTCACCGCCTCGGCCTTCACGCCGGTCTCGGCGCGCAGATCGAGGATCGCGTCCAGCGCCCGGTGCACCGCGTAGCACATGGGATATTTCTTCACCCCCACCCGGTGGGCGACGATCTGCCAGCTTCGGCCGAGCTTGGCGGGCGATTCCCGATCCACCTTGCCGGCGGGCGACAGCGCCGCGAGGAAGCCGCGCGGATGCTCCAGCACGTCGGGCGCCGCGGTCAGGCCATCCTCGGCCAGCCGGGCGGCGAGGACGCCGGCCTGGGCCGCGCGTCCGGCATGGAAGCTCTTGGTCATGGAGCCGAAATTGGCGACTAGGCCGCAGGCCTCGGACGCGGCGATGCCGATGGCTTGCGCCGCCTTGTCCGCGTCCAGCCCGCGCAGGACCGCGCAGGCCGCGGCGGCGCCCAGCACCCCCAGCGCCGAGGTCGGATGCCAGCCCTTCAAATGATGGGCGTCGGCGTCGCGGCCGGCGACCTCGGCCCAGACCTCGTAGCCGGCCACATAGGCGCGGACCAGATCCTTGCCCGTCGTCCCCGGCACCGCGTCGGCCTCGGCCAGCAGCGCCGGCACCAGGACCGTCGAGGGATGGCCGCCCAGCGGCAGCGCCACGTCGTCGTAATCGAGCACATGCATCGCGACCCCGTTGACCAGCGCCGCCAGCGGCGCCGAGACCCGCTCGTCGGTCATGAACAGGCGCGATTCCGGGGCCTCGTCGCGGGTTCGGAAGCGGCGCTCGACGATCCCGACATTGGCCTCGGCGCGGCCGGGGATCATCACCCCGACGCCGTCGATGGTGCCGGTTTCGACCACCTCCACCGCCGCGGCGGGAATGGCGTCGAAGGTCAGGCCGGCGACGAAGGCGCCGATGTCCTGGGTCAAGGATGCGGCCATCGGAATTCTCCCCAATTATCCGCCGCCGGCCGCCTATCGGGGGGGCCGGGAGGCGGTCCTCCCAACGGGATTCGCCGCACGACGCGGCGACGGTTTGACTATGCGATGAAACGATTCCATCATCAGCCCGCGCGCGCTGTCAAGGAAGACCGTCCGACCGTGCCGATCCGGCCCCGGAAAACGGGCCGCGCGAGTTGGCGGATCGAGAGGAAAATCGGGGGAAATCGATGAAACACATGGCGGCCAGCCTGGACGACAAATACAGCCTGGAGCGCGGGCGCGTGTACATCACCGGCATCCAAGCCCTGGTCCGGCTGCCGATCATGCAGCGCCAGCGCGACCTGGCCGCCGGGTTGAACACGGCGGGATACGTCACCGGCTATCGGGGCTCGCCGGTCGCCGCCTACGATCTGGAGCTGTGGCGGGCGCAGAAGTTCCTGGAAGACAACCACATCAAGTTCGAGCCCGGCCTGAACGAGGACATCGCCGCCACCGCCGTCTGGGGCAGCCAGCAGGCCAACCTGTCGGGCCAAGCCAAGTATGACGGCGTGTTCGGTATCTGGTACGCCAAGAACCCGGGGCTGGACCGCTGCGGCGATCCCTTCAAGCACGCCAACATGGCCGGCACCTCGCCCCATGGCGGGGTGCTGGCGATCGCCGGCGACGACCATGGGGCGCTGTCCTCCAGCCTGGCCAACCAGAGCGACCAGGCGCTGGTCTCGGTGATGATGCCGATCCTCTATCCGGCCAACGTCCAGGACTATCTGGATTTCGGCCTGACCGGCTTCGCCATGTCCCGCTATGCCGGGTTGTGGGTGGCGTTCAAGGCGGTGACCGAGGTCGTCGAAAGCGGCGCCTCGGTGACGGTCGACCCCGATCGGCCGCGCTTCGTCCTGCCGACCGATTTCGAAATGCCGGAAGGTGGGCTGAACATCCGCGTCCCCGACACCCGCTTCGACATGGAGGACCGCCTCGTCAATCACCGGCTGCCGGCCGCCCAGGCCTTCGCCCGCGCCAACCCGGTCGACCGGGTGGTGATGGATTCGCCCGACGCGCGCATCGGCATCGCCGCGTCGGGCAAGGCCTATCTGGATCTGCGCCAGGCGCTGGAATATCTGGGCATCGACGAGGCGGCCGCCGCGCGGATCGGGCTGCGGGTCTACAAGGTCGGCATGATCTGGCCGCTGGAACCCGAAGGCGCGCGCCGCTTCGCCGAGGGGCTGGACAAAGTGATCGTGATCGAGGAGAAGCGCGCCTTCGTCGAGGACCAGCTCACCTCGATCCTCTACAACCTGCCCGCCGGGCGGCGCCCGGCCGTGGTCGGCAAGACCGACGAGACCGGCAGGCCCATGGTCCCGGCCCATGGCGAGACGAGCCCGGCGATGCTCGCCCGGCTGCTGGCCGGCCAGCTGGCGGGGCTGGACGGCATGCCCGACTTCGGCCCCTGCCTGGCCGAAATCGCCGCCCGCGAGGACTCCGGCAACGCCGAATACACCAACGTCGTGCGCACGCCGTTCTTCTGTTCCGGCTGTCCCCACAATACCGGCGTCCGCGCGCCCGAGGGCAGCCGCGTCTTCGGCGGGGTCGGCTGTCACGCGATGGCGGTCTGGGTGCCGGGATCGGGGGTCGAGGCCTTCACCCAGATGGGCGGCGAGGGCGCGACCTGGATGGGCGAGGCGCCCTTCACCAACACCCAGCATGTGTTCCAGAATCTGGGCGACGGGACCTATTACCATTCCGGGCTGCTGGCGATCCGCGCCGCCGTCGCCGCCAAGGTCAACATCACCTACAAGATCCTGTTCAACGACGCGGTGGCGATGACCGGCGGCCAGCCCCTGGACGCCGACCTGAACGTCCCGCGCATCGCCCAGCAATGCTTCCATGAGGGCGTCGGGCGGATCGTCGTCGCCTCGGACGAGCCGGAGAAATACGGCGGCAAAGCCGGCTTCCCCCCGGGGGTGACGATCCATCACCGCAGCGAGCTGGACCGGGTGCAGAAGGAGCTGCGCGAGACGCCCGGCGTCACCATCCTCATCTACGACCAGACCTGCGCCGCCGAGAAGCGCCGCCGCCGCAAGCGCGGCACCTTCCCCGATCCGCTGAAGCGCTCCTTCATCAACGATCTGGTCTGCGAGGGCTGCGGCGATTGCGGGCTGGCGTCGAACTGCGTCGCCATCTCGCTGCTTGAGACCGAGACCGGCCGCAAGCGCGTCATCGACCAGTCCGCCTGCAACAAGGACTATTCCTGCCTCAAGGGCTTCTGCCCGTCCTTCGTCACCGTCCATGGCGGCGGGCTGCGCAAGCTGGAGGGCACGGTCGCCGATCCGGACGCCCTGTTCCGCGACCTGCCCGAGCCGGCGATCCCCGAGATCGACGCCCCGTACGACATCGTCGCCGGCGGCATCGGCGGCACCGGCGTGCTGACCGTCGGCGCGCTGATCGGGATGGCCGCGCATCTGGAGGACCGGGGCTGCTCGGTCCTCGACTTCACCGGCCTGTCCCAGAAGAACGGCGAGGTGATGAGCGAGGTCCGCATCGCGCCCCGGCCCGAGGATTTGCATTCGATCCGCATCGCCAACGGCAACGCCGATCTGCTGCTCGGCTGCGACCTGGTGGTCGCGGCGGGGGCGGAGGCGCTGAAGCGGGTCCGCCTCGGCAAGACCCGGGCCGTGGTCAACACCCATATCGTCCCCACCGCCGCCTTCACCCGCGAGCCCGACATGGAGCTGGACGGCGGCCATATGGGGCGGATCGTCGCCAACGCGGTGGGCGGGGAGAACGCCACCTTCCTGAACGCCAACGCCCTGATGACGGCGCTGATGGGCGACAGCATCACCACCAACACCTTCCTGATGGGGCTCGCCTGGCAGCAAGGGCTGATCCCCGTCGGCCGCGTGGCGATGGAGAAAGCCATCGAATTGAACGGGGTTGCCGTCCGGGACAATCTGCGGGCCTTCAACTGGGGCCGCCTCGCCGCCCACGACCCGGCGAAGATCGACGCGGCCGCCGCGCCCTACCTGACCGGCCGGGCCAGGGCCGAGGCGCGGCTGGAGGATTTCGAGGCCATCCTCGCCTATCGGGCGGGCGAGCTGACCGCCTATCAGAACGCCGCCTACGCCGAACGCTACACCCGCCTGGTGCGCCGGGCCGCCGAGACCGAGGCCGCTCAAGCCAAGGGCAAAAGCGGCCTCGCCCTGGCGGTCGCGCGCTATTTCTTCAAGCTGATGGCCTACAAGGATGAATACGAGGTCGCCCGCCTCTACACCGACGGCCGGTTCGAAGACAAGCTCGCCGCCCAGTTCGAGGGGGTCGAGAAGCTCCGCTTCCACATGGCCCCGCCCCTGTTCGCCAAGCGCGACCCGGAGACCGGCCGGCTACAGAAGCGCGAATACGGCCCCTGGATGTTCAAGGCCCTGAAGCTGGTGGCGCGGCTGCGCGTCCTGCGCGGCACCGCGTTCGATCCCTTCGGACGCACCGCCGAGCGGCGCGCCGAGCGGGCGCTGATCGACGCCTATGAGGAGACGGTCGAAGGGCTGTTGGACAGGCTGACGGCGGAGCGCCACGCCCTGGCCGTCGACATCGCCGCGATCCCCGAACATATCCGGGGCTTCGGCCATGTGAAGGAACGCCATCTCCAGGCCGCCAAGGCCAAGGAGGCCGAGCTCCTGGCCGCCTATCACGGCGACGCCCCGACCCGCCAGGCCGCCGAATAGGCCGCGATCGCGGCGCCGTGCGCCCGCCCGGCGGGACCGCCAATAGGATTTGGGCAGGCCCAGCACCTTGTGGCCGATGAAGGCAAGGATCATGTTGGTCGAGATCGGCGCGATCTGGAACAGCCGCGTCTCCGCCCAGACCCGGCCGACATCGAATTCGACCGCCTGGCTGAACCCGCCATAGGTCTGCAAGCAGGCGTCCGCCGCCTTCCA
>Ga0070728_10004561_pt1 | contig 14272 bp, 11 predicted proteins | sample tdDd471_FD_66723 | JGI IMG/M metagenome (GOLD analysis project Ga0070728, IMG submission 66723) | Marine sediment microbial communities from the Atlantic coast under amendment with organic carbon and nitrate - tdDd47.1 | ecosystem: Environmental > Aquatic > Marine > Coastal > Sediment | place...
TTGAGCAGACCCTGCAGATCGCCAACGCGGGACCTGAAGGATCGATCCTGAGCTACCAGATCGAACGGGTCGATCCGGCGACCATTCCCGACGGCAGGCCGGCTTCGCCCGACAAGAGTATCCAGGGCTCGACCATGACCATGTCGACAGGAAACTACGAACCAGGCACCACTCTTGATGTCGAGGTGTCGGTGCATGCAGTGGCTCCCAACGGTTTCCTGACCGTGGTCACCCTGCTCATGCCGCCGGGTGTGACGTTGAACAGCGGCGGTGATCTAGCCATTGACGGCAACTCGGTCCTGTTCTGGGGTGAGCAGGTGGGGCCTGGCTGCCTGACCACCTGGGACGGACACTCCGGAGAATGGATCCAGTACATCCCCGACGGCGCCTCGGTGACCGCCACCCTGAACCTGTCCTTCGCCGAGGATCTCGTGGGTGAACTGGAATTCGAATACATGCTCGAGGACGAAGGCTACTGGACACCTGCCGACCAGGTCTTCGGCGCCATCATCCTGGGCAATGATCTGCCCAGTGTCCGGGTCGAGTATCCGGAGGCCGGCACGGTGGCAGTCATCGGTGAGGAACTCCCGATCCAGTACTCCATGGTGAACGCCGGCGACCGGGTAGACATCGATTTGCAGCGCCAGCCGGGAGGTGCTTGGGAATCCCTGGTCCAAGAGGCTGACGCGGCCGCTGGTAGCTGGACCTGGCAAGTGGCTGGAGACCCGGGACCGTATGCCGTGATCCGGGTGACTGATTCTCTGGACCCCGCAATCACCGGGGAAAGCGACACCTTTGCCGTGGGTCGCAATCTGGACTGGCTCCAGCTCACCCCGCTGTCCGGGGCTGTGAACGCGGGGCAATCCGTGGACATCACCCTGACCCTGGATGCTGCGGGTCTCGCGCTGGGCGACTACGAGGCGGTACTGGTGATCACCACCAACAGTGGTCAGTCATTCAACGTGCCCATCGATCTGACGGTGGACGATACGAGTGGGGCCGGGGCCAAGGTACCCCGTACGGTGTCCTTGCTCGGCAACTACCCGAACCCGTTCAACCCGTCGACGACGCTGAGCTTCGCGTTGCCGTCCGACATGCCCGTGACCCTGGATATCTATTCGGCGAGGGGAATGCGTGTTCGTCGCGTGCTGGCCGAGCCACGAACAGCCGGTGTCCATCACGTGGTCTGGGATGGAACAGACAGTCATGGGAGGACGGTCGCCTCAGGTGTCTACTTCTATCGACTGGTGACCCCGGAGGCCACCCTCACCGACAAGGTGCTGCTCGCCAAGTAGGGTGACGTAATCAGCCATAAAAAAGCCCGGTCGCCAGGTCCAGAAGACCAGGCGACCGGGCAATTCTTAAGTATGATCGCTGGTCGGCTTAACCCAGTTTCACCGTCAGGCCGATGGCGGCTTCCCACTGCCAGATGGCGTTGCCGGTGATGCCGAGGCTGGCGCCGCCGGAACCGAACCAGACGCCGCCGCCGGTGTTGTACAGGGTCGGCAATACCTTGAACGAGCCGCGCAGGCCGAACCGCTGGGCTTCGCCGAAGTAGGCCTTGGCACCCACACCGATGACGAAGGAGAACTTGGTCATCGTGCCCACATTGTAGGTCTCATCTTCGATGACGACGGTTCCCTGCTCCGGGCTGTAATAGGTCACACCAAGACTGGTGGACACGAAGGGCCGAACTTGACCCTCCAGCAGGCCTCGGACCGCCCCGATTTGCCAGTAGTTGACCGACATGTCCGTCAGTCTATCCTTGGAGCCCCGGGTATCCCAATCCAGGCCGCCCTCCTGGCGAGTATAGCTCAGCTCCAGGGCCATGGCCGGATCCAGGGGAACATCCAGGGCGAACCCATAGCTGGGGCCGGTGGCTGTCCGCAGAGTTCCGTAATAAGTGCTGATGTTGCCGCCCCACATGGAGCCGTAGGTGGCACTGAACTCGATGGGAGGCCTCTCACCACCGCCACCGCCACCGCCACTACCACCACCACGGCGCTGGGCCATGGCATCGCCGGTGCACAGCAGGGTCGTCATTATCACGAGGCTAAGAGCCAGCAGGGTATTCCGTCGAAATCCAGTCATGTCGTTGCTTCTTTCTTGGACTGTGGTGTGACGGTCGGTGACCATGAATAATGCACCCTACTGTACATCGGAATCCTGCGGACGCCATGCCTGATTCACTTTTTTGAGGCTTCTGGAGGGCTCCCGATCGGGGTCCATGTTCATGGCCGGCCAAGGTGTTGTTGGCCCAAAAAAACCGACTGCCTCATCCGTCAGGACAGGGCAGTCGGGCTGGATCATGATCAAGGCCGGGCTGATTAACCCAGTTTCACCGTCAGGCCAATGGCTGCTTCCCACTGCCAGATGGTGCTGCCGGTCACGCCCACGCTGGCACCGCCACTCCCGAACCAGGCTCCACCACCGGCATTGTAAATGGTCGGTAGCGTCTTGAACGAGGCTCGCAGACCGATTTTCTCCGCCTCGCCGAAATAGGCCTTAACGCCCACACCGATGACGAAGGAGAACTTGGTCATGGTGGAGATGTTGTACGTGGTGTCATCGATCTCCACGGTGCTGCTGGATGGGCTGTAATAAGTCGCGCCCAGGCTGGTGGTCACGAAGGGGCGCACCGCGCCGTCGATCAGGCCGCGGATGGCGCCGATCTGCCAGTAGTTCACCGACATGTCCGTCAGCTCGGTCGTGGTCCCCATGGAATCCCAGTTCAACCCACCGTCCTGGCGAGTGTAGCTCAATTCGAGGGACATGGCCGGCTGCAAGGGGATGTCCAGGGCGATCCCGTAGCTGGGGCCCGTGGCTGTGCGGAGCTTGCCGTTATAGGCCTGGATGTTGCCGCCCCACATGGAGCCATAGGTGACGCTGACCTCGATGGGGGGCTTGCCGCCGCCGCCACCTCCGGGTTGGGCCAGGGCCGTACCGGTGCACAGCAGAGTCATCATCATTACCAGGCTCAGAGCCACCAGGGAGTTCTTCCGGTATCCAGACATGTCGTTTCCTTTTCTTGGGCCGTGGGTTTGACAGTCGCTGACCAGGAATATCAGGCCCTACTGTACACTGTATCTGCCCGAGTGCCACGCCTGATTCAGCATCCTGGACCCCGGGAAGGCTAGGGTATGGTGACATGTTCATAGCCTGTGATCGTGTAGCAGATCACTTCCATGGGACGGGCCTCCTCGTCGGTGTCTGGATTAGAACCGCCGCCCAGGACGGACTTGACCCCGTCGATGAAGCCGGTGACCAGAAGAACCCGATCATTGCCGACAAAGAAGAGGTAGTCCCGCTGAGCATCACCCGGGCAGTCCACTTGCACCTGGTGATTGAAATGCCCCTCGGGGTCGAACACATCGTAGGTCTGCATGATGCCGGGCGATTGATCGACGATCCCCTGGCTGCTCAGGATCCAGAGCGTGCCGTCGGGCGCCACGCGCAAGCCATTCTGGATCCAGCAGATGTCGGGTGCAGACTCACCGACCTGCACCTCGAAGGGGAAGGGAAGTTCCCTCAGTTCCATGGAGAACAACTCGATCAGTTCGTCCCTCTGGGCTTTTGTCCTCATGACATGGTCGTAGTCGCGATGGATCACCCGTAGCAGGGTGCCGGTTGGGGAATAGACGGAGATGGCATACTCGTCCCGTTCGGCAGCGGCGTAGAGATTTCCCCGGGCATCGAGGTCGCTGCGACGAAGGAACCAGGGGATGACCTCGAACTCGTTGAATACGAATTCGTGGAAATTGAAGGTGTGCTCGTGGTGGTAGAACCGGTGGATTTCGTTTCCTTCGAGATCGAATGACGAGATGAAATCGGTGCGGCTCTGGACCATGGGGTCGGCTTCAGAGAAGGCGGACACGCCGCCCACGAGGAACACGCCGCCACGGCTCTTGGCCTCATGCAGGATGGAGAAGCCGCGGAATGCGGGGTCATCATCGCCAGGTCGGATATCGCCCGCGGGTGCACCCTCCCTGGTCACTCTGACGATCTTGCCGGGAGAGTTCTGGACCAGGGCCACCGTGCCGTCGGCGAGGAGGGCCAGACCCTGGGGGCCCCGGATCTCACCAGGTCCGTCGCCCTCCCGGCTCAGGGTCCGCAGGAATTCGCCATCGGGTGAGAACACGAACACCTGGGATTGCTGGCGATCGAGCAGGTAGATGTTGCCGCTCTCATCCGTCTCTACATGGGTGATGAGACCGAAGAAGACATCATCGTCATCTCCGCCGATTCGCCATTGCTCTTGCAGTTGCATCCGGTCCACACCATGGGGAGCCACGGCGGGATTGTTGATATGGGGGACCTCATCCATGAGTTCGACCTTGGCGGCCATGACGGGGAGCGTCAGCATGAGAAGGAGGGCAGCCAGGAGGACGGAAGATCCTGAATGCACCGGAGGGGTCATCTTGGTCATCACTTTACCTCGTCAGAACAATCAGTCGCTCGGGTCGGGAGGCTCGGGCTTCTCCGCTTCGAGGTCGAGGATGTCGCCGGGCTTGCATTCCAGCTCCCGGCAGATGGCCTCGAGGGTCACGAAACGGATTCCCTTCACCTTGCCCGTCTTGAGCAATGACAGATTGGTCATGGAGATACCGATGCGCGCAGCCAGCTCCTTCAGCGACATCTGCCGCTCGGCCATCATCACATCGAGTTTAACGCGAATAGGCATGGTTCCTTCCAGTACCTGTGAGTTTGTCGGTGGTCACGGCAGGCTCAGACAATGGACTGGCTGTCCTGCTTGTATTCGAATCCGATCCTGAAGATCTCGGCCATCACCAGCAGGCAGAGTCCCAGGAAGATGAAGATCATCACGCCGCTCTCGAGGATGTCACCCATGGTGCCGAGGTCCGAGGAGCCGAAGTGGAGGCGCGGATAGCCGGCCTCGAAGTGGGAGCGGACATAGAGGGAGATGGCGCCTTCGCGGGCCAGGGTCAGGGGTGCGCCGGCGAACATGTAGAGGGACAGGCGACGGAAGCTGTCCACCGTCTCCTTCGTGAAGGGATTGTTGGCGGCGATGGCCGTGGCGATGCGGCGCAGGTGCTTGAAAAACATGAGCATGATCAAGAAACCGCCCAGGACCGTGCCGTACTGGATGGCGATGGTCTCCCAGCTGCGGGGCGTGATGAAGCCGATCTGGGGATTCTCGATCTGGAGTTCGATCACCTCGATGTCCGGGTCGAGGGAGCGCACCTCAAAGGCCTCGACGGGGACGTCGGCCCGGATCTTCCAGCCGTGGATGTCGTACCGGGGGCCCTGGAAGAAGAAGACGAAGGTGAACACGAGCAGGAGGGCGGAGAAGAAGAAGATAGACAGGCCGTAGCCCAGGTTGACCAGGATCTTCAGCAGGGAGGCGACCGAGTATTTTCCCAGGATACGCATGACTTCACCGGTCCGTGTTCTGGTTCGTAGGAGACTGCCGTGTCGGGATGAATCGTACCGAGGATATTTATGTAAGTCAAGGAGAGTTTTATGTAAAACATAAATTAAAGAATGTGAAAGATAAATGTGATTTGGTGGTGGCAGGGTGGGGCGAAGCCGTCTGGACCTGTCGGTGAGGTTGGGGAGGAGGAGTCCGGATCGAGGGTCAGGGAAGGCGGGCGGCCAGGTCGTCCAGGGCCGGTTCATCGGGTGCCAGGGCCTGCGCTCGGGTCAGCACCTGGCGGGCGGACTCGACCCGGCCGTGGTCCAGCAGGATGGTGGTGGCCCGGATCAGAACCGGCACATCGAGAAGATCCGCCGGCACATCCTCGTCGGCGATGGCGCCGGCGCGATCCGGGGTGCCGTTGGAACGGTCGGCATCGAGGAGGAGGGCGCGCTCCCGGGGCGAGAGCCGCTCGGGCCAGCCGGGCGACAGCAAGGCGGCGACCCCGTGATGGTCGCCGGCATGGGCACGGGCCTCGGCCAGCTGGCGGCGATGACCGCTGGTCGGCTCGTCCTCGTAGCGACGTTCCAGCAACTCCAGCCACAGGGCCTGCTCCTCGTCGCTGCCGCTGAACATCTCCAGCAGCTGAGGGTCGAGCTCGCGGCCCTGGATCAGCCGGTCCAGACTGGCGGCCCTTGCGAGTTCCTCGTCCGAGGCCACCAGCTGGACGGGCTGGGGGCTCATGTCCACCTTGACCTCGCGACCGCGGGCCACCGATTGCAGCATCTTGACGGCCCGGCTGTTGTCGGGCAGGAGTCGGGCCGCGCAGAGGAAGTCGGCCTCGGCCTCCTCGTATCGGCCATGGTGCAGATGCAGGAGGCCCCGGTTGAAATAGTTGGTCCCGTCCTCGGGTGTGATCTGCTCGACCCGGGCGAAGGCGGCGAGGGCATCGTCCTCGTTGCCCAGGTAGCAGGCCGCGATGGCCAGCGATTGCCAGCCACGGGCATGATGGGGTTCCAGCTCGACGCAGCGTTGCAACTCCTCGATGCTGTCGCCGAGCCGACCCGCGTTCAGGGCAGCCACCCCGCGCAGGAACTGCAGATCCGCCTCGGTATCCGAGCCTGCGAGTTCCGCGACGACGCCATGGCTCAGGTCGATCTCGGCGGCGGCCCAGTCGCCGCGCTGAAGATTCAGCCGGGCGCGAAGGAGTCGGGCCTCGGCGGCGTGGATCTCGCGGCGGACACAGGCGTCGAGGGCGGTGAAGGTCTGATCCCAGAGATCGGGATTCGCGGCGTCATCGTGGAGCTGACAGGTCAGGGCCCTGGTGGTTGCGAATCCCCAAAGGCTGCCCACGGTGAAGAATCGGCGGTAGCCGAGGAAGTAGGGCTCGCCGGTGGCCGTCTGGCCGAGGATGCGGTCGGTCCCATTGAGCGGGGTCTGGGGGTAGAAGCCCATGTAGGGCCGCTGGATGCAGGCCAGGCTCCAGAATCGCCCGGCCATCTCGGGATCGCCGAGCTCTTCGCAGATCAGCCCCAGGTCCTGCCAGTACCGCCAGCCGACCCCGGCGGGTAGGCGAGCCGGACGCTCGTAGCCCATGTGGAACGCCGCCAGGTCGGGGTAGCCGGACCGGAGCTCGGCCCAGGCGTGCACCCAGGTGCGGAGGAAATTGTTTTCCAGTCTCCTCAGTCCCGACTCGACCTCGATCGTCGGCAGACCGGTGATCCATCGCTGGGCCACGGCACGGTCGCCCTGCTCGGCGGCGCAGAGGGCGCGCACGAGGTCGGCCTCCATGGCCGGGGCGAGCTCATGTTCGGTGGAGTGGTCGGCCGTGAATTCGGCGGTGTGCCCGTCGAGCCAGAGGATGGCGGCCTGGTAGCGACCGCTGTCGCGAAGGACCCAGGCTTCGTCCAGCAGCAGGCGTGGGCGGCGCGGGTCGGGCGGGGTGGTGAGGTCGAACAGGCGTTTCCGGGCGAGGGCTGCCGTCGGTTCGTCGCCGACCACGGCGCTGAAGTAGGCGAGGTGATACCACCCGCCGACGTTGGTAGGATCGGTGCCTGCGGCCGTGTGCAACCGGGAGAGGGCCCGGGCCAGGACGAGATCCAGGTGATGCCCGGCGCCGGTCTGGCCGCTCAGGACCTTGGCGTCGTAGCGCATGCGGTAGGCACGGTCGGCCACGGCGAGGAAGGCTTCGTGGACCAGCTCATCGGCGGCTTGCCGACGCCATTGACGGTCGGTCCCTGGCAGGGCGGTGAATTCGTCGATACCCAGCGAATCCCAGGGGGCGTCGAAACGGGTGGCCGTGGCGTAGTCATGAGCAGGGTCGGACGCGGCGTCGCCGTACTGGCGCATGTACAGCACCCGGGTTGAGGCGGGCAGATGCCAGGCCAGCTCGTTCCATTCGATGGTCTCGTGCACAGGCTCCGGATCAGAGACCGGATCCGGGGCGGAACTGCACGCCATCAGGAACGAGGCGCCGATCATGGCCGCGACAATCAGATACTTCATGCTCACCCCCAGCCTGAATTAACCAGACAGCGATGGTCTGGTCAATTCATGGCGACCGGGGGCGATTTGGTTCTCTGGTCACCGATACAGGGCCTTGATCCCGCTCAGGCTCGTGGACTCCACCGGCACCGTCCCCAGGATCTCCAGCCTGACATCGCTGATCGTGCCGTAGGAATCGGTGGTGAGCGAGCAGATCCCGATCAGGATCAGGTCTATGAAAAACTCGGCGTGGATCTCGGCGCCGATCAATTCATTCAGGTCGAGGACCCCCGGTGGGCAACACGATTCCAACGTGGCGGTCAACTCCGTGAACGGTCCTTCCTGCGGGGCGATGGAGGCATGGAAGAAGTCGCCGGGGAAGGCCGGTGAGGAGAAGAAGACGCTGAGGCCGGGCATGATGGGGCTGACCTCGGGGCCGCCGCCGTCGTCGCAGGTGATCTCGCCCATGACCCACTCACCCGACATCACCAGCTCGATCTGGTCGATGCTCGTGATGTGGTCCGGGATGGTGAAGTCGACGGTGCGAACATTCGGGTGGCCGAAGTTGGGCGGGACGTTGGGGCTGATCTCGTAGCTGCCGGTGAGTTCGGGGAAGGTGAGGGTGGCGGTGTCGGCGGAGGCGGTGGTGGCGAGCAGGCAGGCCAGGAGCATGAGGGCGATGGTTTTCATGATTTTCTCCCTTGTTGAATCCCGGGTGATGATAGCACATGGAAAGGGAGGTCATCATTCCGAGATCGGGAGGGACCTGAGCTCAAATGAAAGGGGCCGGCCAGGATGGCCGACCCCGATTGATCCATCAGATACGCCCTACTCGAGTCCATGCTCCTTCTTGAAGTCCGCGAACGCCGGCTCTTCCACGTCCGACACGTCCCAGCGGCCCGCCTCGAGGAATTCGGATTTCTCGAGCACGACCTTGTGGTCAGGCCCTGGCGGCGGCGTCGGTCCCGCCGTATCCCAGGCATCGTCCGCGACGACGGCCATGCGTTCCTTGATGCCGTCCCGGGTGATGTTCCAGACCATCAGGTCGTCCGCCATGGAGAGCGGGCCGTCGTAGGTCTGGCGGATGGCGTCGTAGATCGCGTAGCGCGTGGCTTCTTCGTTGAAGAAGTGGTAGGCCACGGCGTGCCGGGGCTTGATCGTGCTCATGATCTTGCCGAAAGCCTGCGCCGAGGTGTGGATGTCCCACTGCATCATCATGGCGCGTTGCGGCGGCTGCCCGTAGAAGTCCATCAACTGCTCGGGGGTGAGCATGCATTCGTTGATCACGAAGTCGGCGTCCCGGCAGTGCTCGATGAACCACTTATTGGGGGCCGTGTCGCCCGCGTAGACGAGCTTGTAGCCCTTCCACTCGAGGATGAAACTCACCGGGCCGGCGGTGATGTGGATCGCGGGGATGGTGCGGATCACCACACCATCCTCCTCGTATATGACCTCGTTGATGGCTTGCCAGTCGAATTCGTGTGCCGTGATCTGGCCCGGTACCGAGCTGATCTTCTCGGCCCGGGTCATGTAGTCCCAGTTGTAGCACTTCATGAATCCGTCGATCGCATAGGCCGTGCCCATGTCCTCCGTGGCGCCGGTGGGGCCCCAGAGCTCCAGCGGACCTGAGCGGCCGCCGGTCCAGCCGCCGGCCCACAGTGGCGCCAGGTCGCCGAAGTGGTCTGTATGCAGGTGGCTGATGAAGACCTTGGTGAGGAAGTCCATGGGGATGTTCATCGCCATGACGTTGCGCATGGAGCCCGAGCCGATATCGAAGAGGAACTTGTCGCCGTTGCCGAGTTCGATGAGGAAGCAGGCGGCGGCCTGGCCGCGACGGGCGGCCGGCATGCCCGTACCCAGCGCCGTCACCCGGATCTCGTCCTCGGCCAGCGCCTCGGTGCCGGGGCTGTACTGGAAGGGATTCTGGACCGTGCCCGTGGGGTCAGCGAGGTAGGGGCGATCGCCGACCTCGCCGGCGCCTCCTGCGCGGGCGGTGTCGACGAAGGAAAGGTCTGCGGTGGCGAGATAGGCGCCTGTGGCGAGGCCGATGGCCAGGAGCATAGCGCCGGTCATTCTGTGTTGCTTCATGATGGTCTCCCCGGAAGTGATTAAAGTCCGGTTTCGACGCGAGTGTGGGTGATGGGCATCATGTTGAGCGCGTCCAGATTGGCTCAAGAGTCATCGACAGAGTACAGTGCTGTACAGTATGCCGCAAGACGAGATGAAACTGTTGGGTCAATGATTCGAATCAGGATCCGCCAGCATCAACGCCAGTTGTCGCCGCCGGATCGATTCGTCCGCGAAGGTAGCCTCGCCGAACATGATCGGGGCCCAGGAACAGTAGGCCACGAACAATCTGGTGCGGGCGTCCCGGTCCGCTCCGGTAAATCCGGCCTCGCCGAAGATCCCGCCGATGTAAGTGAGGCGCATGGCGTAGACCTCTTCGACCCGTTGCTTCACATGGGGATCCTGCTGGGCCCAGCTGCGCATGGCGAGGTCGAAGCGGGTGAGTCGGTGTCGGTCGATCATTGCCATGACCTGGAGCAGTCTCTGGGTAGGGGGCAATGGTGAGATTGTCGAATCGTCGATGACGATACTGGTATAGGATTCAGTCCAGTAGGACACAATCTGGTCGAGGAGATCCTGACGATTGGCGAAATGGAAATAGAAGCCGCTCCGTGCCACTCCGAGGCGGCCGGCGAGGCGTTCGATCTTGACGCCCTCGATTCCCTCGGCCTCGAGGGCCGTGAGGGCGGTTTCCAGCCAGTCGGTCTTGCTCTTGCCTGGTCTCGGCACGATTCAATGCTCCCCGTTCGAGATGACGAACGGGGAACGTAGCATGGACCGGATCCGTCATGCAATTGCGGCACCTACTCGGGTAACTCAGGCGGCGTATATCCTTCCCACTTGCCGGCATTGATGTCCTCGGAGATCCAACCGTTCGCCACCGACGGATCCTCACGCTCCGCCCGCCGATAGGCCTCGGTTGTTCCCGTCGGCATGACGTTCTCGTCCACCATCGCCTCGCGCACCACGATCTGCTCGTCGGTCACGTTCCAGACGACCATGTCGGTGGCCAGGGTGAGCGGACCGTCATAGGTCTCGCGTACGGCCTCCAGGGTTTCGTCGTAGACGTCATGCCAGGTCCAGAAGTGATAGCCGATGGCGTGACGCGGCTTGACGGTTGCCATGATCTTGCCGAAGGCCTGGGGCGGCGTATGGATATACGACGTGATCCAGACGGCCTGGGCGTAGGGCGTGTCGAGGGCCTTCTGCAGACCTGCCGGGGTGAAGAAACACTCGTGGATCACGAGCTCAGCCCCCGCAGCGTGCTTGATGAACCACTTGTTGGGGTAGCTGTCGCCGCCGAAGACGAAGCTGCGGTTCTTCCATTCGAGGCGGAAGCTCACCGAACCGTCGAGCACGTGGATGGCGGGGAAGGACGAGATGGTGACCCCGTTTTCCTCGTAGATGGGACCTTCAGTACGGAAGTCGTACTCGTGCGCAATCACCTTGCCGCCCTCGATGGGGAAGCCGGTGCGGCGGCCCTCGATATCCCAGGCCCAGGAGTCTCGCTGGTTGTCCACGAAGGCCTTGGTGCCCAATCGCGGTTCGGACCCCGACGGACCGTAGACGTGCAGCGGCGTGTAGCGACCGTTCATCCAGCCGCCGATGTACAGCTCGGCGAAGCCGCCCACGTGGTCCGAGTGCAGGTGGCTGACGAAGGCCTTGTCCACCTTGGACCAGTCGGGACGCAGCTTGGAAAAGTTCTCCATGGAACCACTGCCGATGTCGAAGAGAAACTTGTCGCCGTTGCCCAGCTCGACGAACCAGCAGCTCGCCTTCTGCTTTCCGGTGATGACGTTGGGCATGCCGGTTCCGAGGGCGGTGACGCGCATCTCGTTCGGGCCCAGGAGTTCGGTGTTGGGATAGTACTCGCGGGGGTAGATGCCGTTCTTGATTTCGGTGGGCGTGCGGCCCTGTGGGTAGAGGGTGCCGTCGAAGATGTTGTCGGTCTTGGCCGACTGCTGGGCGTGGGCAACGAGAACTCCGCCGGCGCATACCAGCCAGACTATCGCCAGCCTGATCGAGATCGTTCTTCCTGGATTCATGGCGAGCAGCTCCTTTGGCCGAATGGTATGACCGACATCGACGGTCGAGTACGATCGGACTCGGGTGGGTGTGCTATTACGGCAGTGTAATGGTTCCATCATGCACATATAGTTAAGCAATGAAAGACTACGATCGTCGGCTGCTTGTCGCCATTTCAAATCAATCAATCGTTGTAGTCCTGGACCGCTTGGCTTGGTTCATTCCGGAGCTCTCTACTATTCCCAGCGATCCTCCCAGGTGCGTCGAGTGAACCGTCTGCTGGACCTCTCCCGGCCCTCCGGTGTATCCTGCGGCATCACTTCCTTAGCCCGATTGGGGATCGCGACTTGGTCAGATTCATCGCCGTCATCTTGCTCATGGCCATCCTCGCACCGGATGTCCAGGCCGATATGATCAGCCTCTCCGGTGCCGAGAACGCCCGCAACATCGCCGTCTTCGAGGTGACCGATGATGCCGTCGAGGTCCGGTTCGAGATCTACGTCGGCGACCTCGAGACCTTCATGGATCTCCTGCCTGACCACTGGTTGCGCGACGATGCTCCAGCACGACCCGCCGAGGCCCAGCGGTGGCGCCGATTTGCGCACGAAACCCTACAGATCACGGCCGACGGTCGACCACTTCCAGTGGAGGTGGGGATCGTGGAGCCCCGCACGCGGATAGAGCGGTTTTCCCCGTTCGCGGGACGGCTGAACCCCTTCACGGGCCGTGTGGTCCCTGGACCACCAGATGATAAGCGGGTGGTGTACGCGGAGTTGCGCTATCCATTCCCCGGTGGCGAGCGACCGGCCAGGATCACCATCACGCCTCCTCTCGGTGACGGTGGTCTGGCCCGGGAGAACATCGGATTCACCCTGAATCACCGAGGGGTCCAGGTGGTCGATTTCAAGTCCCTCGCCGGTGCGGTGGATCTGCATCTCGACTGGGACGATCCCTGGTATTCCCGCTTCGAGCAACCGAACCTCCGCCGCTGGCAGAAGTCGGGCCTGATGACCTTCCTCTACATCGAGCCCTTCGAGGTCCGCCACGAGATGCTGGTGCGCGTGAAGGACATGATGGCCCTCATGGACCTCGACCTGCGCGACCCCGAATGGATCGAGCCCGACGAGTTCCGCCAGGTGGAGCAGGCCATCGGGGCCTTCCTGCTCGAGCACTCCAACGTGACCATCGACGGCGTTCGCGGCGAGGGCGTTCTCGATCGCATCAACTTCGTACGTTACACCCGCCGCCAGACGCTCTTCCTGACCGAGCCGGAGCGGCTCTCGGTGCCCTCGGCCATGCTCGGCGTGGTGATCGTCTACTTCACCGACGGCCTCCCGCAAGAGGCCACCATGGAGTGGGATCTCTTCACCGACCGCATCCAGGAGGTGCCGGCCAACGCCATCGATCCGGCGGGACCGTTTCCCACCTCGGTCACGCCCGATGATCCGGTCCATGTGTGGACCAACTTCCTGAAGACCTACCGGATTCCCACCGTCGACGCCGTGGCGGTCGACCGTAGCCTCGTGTCGCCGCGGGTGCCGCTGCTGAGCATCGTGCTTCTCCTGGGACTGATCCCGGTGTGGCGCGTGTACCGGGCGCGCGCCCATGTCGAGGGCTCGCGCCGAGGGCCGTTGCAGCTGGGCGGCGTGTTCCTCGTGGCCGCCGCGGTGGCCTGGCCGCTGGTGTCCATCGATCTGCCCGGGCGCGCGACCGTGGAAGGCGAGCAGAGCCACGCCCTCGTCGAGAGCCTCCTGCGCAACGTCTACCGATCCTTCGATTTCCGCGACGAGGATGACGTGTACGACAAGCTGGCGGTCACGGTGTCCGGCGACCTGCTCACCGACATCTACCTGGAGAACCGGCGGTCCTTCGCCGTGCAGCAGGCCGGCGGCGCCCAGGCCAAGGTGGAGGATGTGCAGATCGAAGCGGTCACCGCCGCGCGAGAGGGACGAGGCCTTCGGTTCGACACCACCTGGGTCGCCACGGGCAGCGTGGGCCACTGGGGGCACCTGCATCTGCGGACCAACCGCTACCAGGCCCTGATCACCGTGATCCCCGAGGGCGGGTCCTGGAAGATCACCGGCATGGAGATCCTCGACGAGGAGCGCCTCGACCCGAACCAGGCAGTGGAGTCTTGACGCCGGTGGGCGGTCTCGGCTAACAATGCGGACACCAAGGAAACGGGGGCCCATGGATTCCACTCGCCCGGCCATCACCATCAACGATCTGGATTTCCGCTACCGCGAGGGTGCCTTCCGCCTGCGCGTCCCTTCGCTGACCGTGGCCCAGGGCGAGACCGTGGCCGTGATCGGTCCCAGCGGC
>Ga0070728_10004562_pt1 | contig 14271 bp, 9 predicted proteins | sample tdDd471_FD_66723 | JGI IMG/M metagenome (GOLD analysis project Ga0070728, IMG submission 66723) | Marine sediment microbial communities from the Atlantic coast under amendment with organic carbon and nitrate - tdDd47.1 | ecosystem: Environmental > Aquatic > Marine > Coastal > Sediment | place...
GAGCTGTGTCGCGAAGCGCACGCGCTGCGTCGCTACACGGACTGCGTCGCCCGCCGTCGGCTCGGGCGCCGCATCAGCCGCGTCGGTCCCGGACCCCTCGCCGGATCCCTCTTCGCTCGCGACCTGCTCGAACATCGAGTTCACGGCGTCGGCCACCGGACCACGCGACAGGATGACCACGATGAGCACCACCGCCATCATGGCGAGGTTGGCCCACGTCACCCACGAAGGGCCCGAAGGCCGGCGCAGCGGCCGGCGTTCACGTCGACGACTCATGTCAGCGGGCCTCGGAGAAATCGCGCAGCACGAGCTCGACCTGCGTCTGGCCCTTCGAACGCACCACACGCGGCGTGAACACGATGTCCACCGCGCGCCGCAGCTCGCCGACGCGCTTGCCGAGCCCGTACCCGTAGGCATCGAGCACGACCGAACCCTGGCGAAGCCGCACGCGGGCGTTGCTTCCGTTCACGATGCGCGCCTGAATCGGCTGCACCCGCCGTGCTTCGAACACCGGCTCCGGGTTCGCGGCGCCAAAGGGCGCGAGCGACTCGAGCTCGTCAATCAGCGAGGGCGTGATGGCGTCGAAGCCGAGCACGCCGTCGATGTGCACCGTCCGATCGGGCACGGCGTCATGGCCTGTCTGCTCGGCGACCCCGGCTTCGACCCGTCGGCGCAGCTCGTCTTCGTGGACGGCCTTGAACGCCACTCCGGCCGCCACCTTGTGGCCGCCCCAGGTGTCGAGCAGGTCCCGCGTGTCGTGCAGCACCTGCAGCATGTCGATGCCGTCCGGTGCGCGAATCGATCCCTTGGCCATTCCGCTCTGGTCGATCGCCGCCACGAGCGACGGCCGGTTGTACCGCTCGACGAGGCGCGACGCGACGATGCCCAGCACGCCGGGGTGCCAGTCGGCATCCACGAGCACGAGGGCAGGGGCCTCGCGTTCGACGAGCTGCTCCGCGCGCTCTACGGCCTGAGTCAGTACATCCTTCTCTGCTGCCTGGCGGGCCGAGTTGAACGACTGCAGGTCGCTCGTGATGCGGTCGGCGACGCGAAAGTTGTCCGCGATGAGCAGGTCGACGCACTGGTTGGCGTCGTCCATGCGGCCGGCGGCGTTCAGCAGCGGCGCGAGGCGATAGCCGACGGTGCGCGCGGTGATGGCGTTCGCGTGGGCCGGCTCGAAGTTCGACCGCAGCAGGCGGGCGGACCGCATGAGGGCGCAGATGCCCGGGCGCCGCGCGCTACGCAGCCGCTCCATCCCGGCGCGGACGAAGATGCGGTTCTCGTCGACCAGCGGCACGAGGTCACTGATCGTGCCGAGCGCGACGAGGTCCGTCATTCGCTCGACGCCGAGTCGCGGCCAGCCTTCTTCGGCCTTCGACAGAAAGCGGTCGAGCCCGAGGATCAGGTTGAAGGCGACGCCGACCGCGGCGAGCCCCTTGAACGGGAACTCACAGCGCGGCTGCATCGGGTTGAGGAGCGCGGCACAGCGCGGCAGCCGAGGCCCGGGCATGTGGTGGTCGACGACGATGACGTCGACCCCGGCGTCCTTCGCCTTCTTGATGCCCTCGAGGCTGCTCGTGCCACAGTCCGCGGTGATGATCAGCTTCGGGTTGTGGGGCAGGTGATCGCGGTCGAGGCTGCGCACCGACAACCCCACCGACGCGTCGTTGCGGTTGATGATGTGGTAGTGCACGTCGGCGCCCGCCTGGCGGAGCCCCTCCATGATGACCGCCGTCGCGGTGATCCCGTCGACGTCGTAGTCCCCGTGCACGTGGATCCGTTCGCGCCGAACAATGGCGCGTCGAATCCGCCGAACTGCTTTCTCCATGTCCTTCATCAGGAAGGGATCGTGCAGCTCGTCGAACTCGGGCTTCAGAAAGCCTCGCATCACCTCAAGCCCGTTCAGGCCCCGATTCAACAGGACCTGAGCCGTCAGCTCTCGGATCTGGAACTCACGGGCGTAGTGTGTGCTCGCGCGCTTTCTGGGTGGGTAGCGGTGCCAAAGCATCCGTATCGTGACAGGTGTGTGATCGTTTCTTCATCCACCACAGTATACGCACGGTTTCGCCGCGCGCCTACCGCTGTAACCGAACGAACGTCTGGCGCGCCCGATCGGTTCCCGCCACCGCGAAGCTCCCCGGGGCGCATCCGGCGGCGTACTGCGGGATGCCGCGCCTCACGCTCGGCGTAGCCCTCGCCGAGCTTGAGCAAAAACGAACGCTGCGCCGAACCCGAGGGCGCGGCGCAGCGGTCGAACGAGCGTCTCGCGATCAGGCGAGAGCTTCGGTGGCCTCACGGGCCTTGCGCCGCTCGTCGAGCCAGTTGCTCGTCCAGACGAGCACCGGGCTGGCGACGTAGATCGACGAGTACGTACCGACGATGACGCCGATGATCATCGCGAGGGCGAACGAGCGGATGAGCCCGCCGCCGAAGAGGAAGATGATGACGACCGCGATGAGCGTCGTGACCGACGTGAGGACCGTACGGCTCAGGCACTCGTTCACGCTGCGGTTCACGAGCCCGAGGATGTTGCTCGGGTTCTCGGTCAGCTGGATGTTCTCGCGGACACGGTCGAAGTTCACGATCGTGTCGTTCAGCGAGTAGCCGACGATGGTGAGCAGCGCAGCGATGATCGGCAGGCTGATCTCCTGCTGCAGAATCACGAAGATGCCCATCGTGATCATGACGTCGTGAAAGAGCGCGAGCACGGCGCCCGGCGCATACCGCAGGTCGAAGCGCACCGCGATGTAGAGCAGGATGGCGATGAGCGCGAAGAGGACGGCCTTGATGCCGTCGTCCCGCAGCTGCTGACCGACGCGCGGACCGACGGTCTCGACGCGGTCGATGACGCCGAACTCCTCGCCGAAGGCGGCGACGAACTGCTCGGTCACCACACCCTGCACCGCAGACACGCGGATGTCGAAGCGGCGGTCGCCCGCGGCGCCGTACCCGACGACCTCGGCCTCGTCGAACCCGGCCTCCTGCAGGGCTGCGAGGATGGCCGCCTCGGCCACCACCTTGTTGGCCTCATGCTCTTCGGGCGTCGGGACGTAGTCGTCTCCGGTCCCGTCGTACTCGTAGGCCGACTCGGGCAGCTGCGAGTAGATGCGGTCGCCGGCGGCCTCGTCGAAGTCGATGACGGTGTCTTCACCGTACAGACCCACGATGGCGTCGGTAAGCGCAGTGCGGCGCTCTTCGTTCATCGTCGTCGTGGCCGACGTGCTGATGAGGTACTGGTTGTTGCCCTCGGCGCCGAACTCCTGCACCGCCGCGTCCTCGAAGCCCATCCCCTCGACGGCCGTACGCACGTCGCCGATCGGGTGATGCTCGTTGAACCGAACGATGATGTTCGTGCCGCCGGCGAAGTCGATGCCGTACTTCGGGCCCGGCACGACCAGCAGCACCAGACTCGCCAGCACCAGCGCGGCGGAGATGCCGGCGAAGATGTAGCGCTTGCCGAGAAAGTCGATCTCGGCGCGGTTGGTTTTCTGCGACATGGTCAGGGGCTCACATGTTCAGCCGCGTGATCTTGCGGCCGTCGAGGAGGTAGTCGAACACGAGACGGGTCAGCACGACGGCCGTCAGGAGCGACGACGCGATGCCGATGAGCAGGGTGACCGCGAAACCGCGGACCGGGCCCGACCCGAACTCGAGGAGGATGATGCCGGCGACCGCCGTGGTGACGTTCGCGTCGACGACGGCCGAGAGGGCCTTCTCGTACCCCGACGCGATCGAGGCACGCAGGGTCTTGCCGAGGCGGCGCTCCTCCTTGATGCGCTCGAAGATGATGACGTTCGCGTCGACGGCCATACCGATCGTCAACGTGATGCCGGCGATGCCGGGCAGGGTCAGCGTCGCGCCGAGCAGCGAGAGCATCGCGCCGATGAACAGCACGTTCATGAAGAGGGCGAGGTTCGTGATGAGGCCCGCCATCTTGTAGTAGAAGAGCACGAAGAGCACGACGAGACCGAACGCGATGGCCAGCGAGAGCGAGCCGCTGCGGATCGAGTCGGCACCGAGCGACGGGCCGACCTGCGTCTCGAACTGCTTCTCGATGGGCGCGGGCAGGGCGCCGTTGCGCAGCACGATCGTGAGCGCCTCGGCCTCCAGGTACATCTGGTTGTACGACCCGCCGCTGCCCATCGTGATCTGGGCGCGACCGCCGCAGATGGGCTCGTTGATGTTCGGCGCCGAGCGGACCTCGTTGTCGAGGACAATGGCCATCCGGCGGCCCGAGTTCTCGGTGGTCAGCGTGCAGAAAAGGTTGGCGCCGGTGGCGTCGAACTGCAGCGAGACGACCGGCTTGGCGGTCTGCGGGTCGGTGGCGACGCGGGCGTCCGCGACGTACTCACCGGTGAGGTCCGCCTGCGCCTCGAGCAGCATCGGCTGGTAGCCGATGAGCTCCATCTCCTGCGTCTGCGGGTTCGTCTGCTCGAGACGCTCGAACGCGACGACCGTGCCGGCCGGCGTCTCGACGTTTTCGAACGCCTCGACGAGCGCCTCGCGGGCTTCGTTCGTGGCATCGGCGCGGGGCAGCGACCCGGCGGCCTGCGTCACGCCCTCGATCTGGGGCAGGTTCACCGACGCGAGGAAGCTGTTGCTCTGCTCGGACACCATCTGGAACCGCAGCACGGCCGTGCGCGCGATGATGTCCTTCGTCTGCTCGAACTGCTCTTCGGACAGACCGGGCAACTGGACGATAATGTCCGTGTCGCCGCGACGCGAGATGCTCGGCTCGGCGACGCCGGTCGAGTCGATGCGGCCACGGATCGTCTCGATCGCCTGGCTGATCGCGTAGTCCTTCGTCTCTTCGATGAACGCAGCGTCCACCTCGAGGCGCAGGCCGCCGCCGGCTTCGGTCGTCGCCACGAGGTTCATGAGCGCGAGCTCGTCCTCGTCGACGAGGTCCAGCGGGCTCATGTCGCCTTCGACGGTGATGCGCAGGGCGGGCTCACCCGCGATGCGCTCGACCGTGGCGGTGACGTCGAGGTCGTCGTCCTCGATCTTCGCCTCGACCTCGTCGCGAATCTGGTCGACGAAACGGTCGACCTTGTCGCTGATCGCACGGTCGACATCCACCTGGTACTGCAGGTGGAGACCCCCCTGAAGGTCGAGACCCCAGGTGATGTGGCGGTGCCCGATCGCGTTGTAGAGCGTCGTGTACCACCCCGGCCACACCTCCGGATTGTCCGGAGGCACGATGTCTTCGTGCACCGTCTGATAGTACGTGGGGATCAGCAGCAGGATCGAGCCCACCGCCGCCACGACAAACAGGACGGTCTTCGTCCACCAGCTACCCGACATCTCAACTCCGTGTCCTCGGCGTGCGCCGATAGGGGTACGCTACGCCTCGTCGGACGACGTCTCGTCGTCCTGTCGCTTCACGATCTGGCTGAGCGCGACGCGAATCTTCGTCTTCGGGGCGACTTCGAGAACGGCGGCCTTCACCGAGCCCTTCGTGTCGATCTCCACGATGCGGCCGAAGAGGCCGCCCGCGGTGATGACGCGATCGTCGGTCTTCAGGGCGTCACGAAACTCCTGCGCCTCCTGAATCTGCTTCTGCTGCGGCCGAAGCACGATCAAGTACAGCACCGCCAGCAGCATCAGAGGGAAGAAGGCCGCCTGAAGACAGCTCGCCGGGGCATCCTGTGCGAGGAGAATCGCTGCGCTCACCGTCGCTCCACGTTACCGTTACTCGTACAAAAATCGCGACGCGGTGCGTCGCGGGATCGCGCCCTGGGCGCGAAGGCGCCACCTGCTACCAGAACCGTCACGGGTGGGTCAACCCTTCAACCGTGAGATCCGCCGGTCCAACCAGCGTGGCAGCTGCGCCGGAACGTATCGTATTCACCGCGCCGGATGGCTGCACGCGCATCCCGCACGAGATCGAGGTAGTACGTCAGATTGTGCAGGGTCGCGAGCCGCGGGCCGAGCAGCTCCTTGTTGCGAAACAGGTGGTGCAGGTACGCGCGACTGAATCGCCGGCACGCGAGGCAACCGCACGACGGGTCGAGCGGAGCCTCGTCGTGGCGGTGACCGGCGTTGCGCAGGTTCAGCTTCCCCGTACGCGTGAAGACCGAGCCCTTGCGCGCGTTCCGCGTGGGCATGACGCAGTCGAACATGTCGATGCCTCGGCCGATCGCCTCGACGAGGTCTTCGGGGCGCCCGACGCCCATCAGGTACCGCGGGCGGTCCGCCGGCATCGAAGGCGTCACCGCTTCCAGCGTGTCGTACATATCTTCAGGCGCCTCACCGACGGCGAGCCCGCCGAGCGCGATCCCGTCGAAGGCGTGCGCCGAGAGCTCTTCGATGTGCGCGATGCGAAGGCTCACGTCCGTGCCGCCCTGGCCGATGGCGAAGAGCGCCCCGGGCGCACGATCCGCGACCGCCAGCGAGCGCAACGCCCAGTCCGTCGAGCGCTTCACGGCCTGCTCGAGGGTCTTCGGCGTCGCGGGCAGGGCGGGGCACTGATCCAGCTGCATCATGATCGTCGAGCCGATCGTCGCCTGGATCTCGACGACACGCTCGGGGGTGAAGCGGTGCTTCGATCCGTCGATGTGGCTGCGAAAGTCGACGCCGTCGTCGTCGAACTTCGCGAGATCGCTCAGGCTGTAGAACTGAAAGCCGCCTGAATCCGTGAGGATCGGCCCGGACCAGTCCATGAACCGGTGCAGCCCACCGAACTGCTCCATCACGCCCATGCCCGGGCGCAAGTACAGGTGGTACGTGTTCCCGAGGATGATCTCGGCGCCGACGTCCTCGAGGTCCTGCGGCGTGAGGCTCTTCACCGTGCCGAGCGTGCCGACGGGCATGAACATCGGTGTGTCGAACCCGCCGCGGGACGTCTCGACGCGCCCGAGCCGAGCCATCCCCGAGGTCGCCTCGAGCGTGAACGCGAAGTTCGGGTCCGTCATCGGGGTCTCCGCGGGACGAACATCGCGTCCCCGTAGCTGTAGAACCGGTAGCCCTCGCGCACCGCGTGGGCGTACGCGTCGAGAAGCAGCTCTGGGCCGGTCATCGCGCCGACGAGGGCCAGCAGCGTGCTCTTCGGCAGGTGAAAGTTGGTGATGAGCGCGTCGACCTGGGCGAACGCGAACCCGGGCCGGATGAAGAGCGCAGTTCGCCCGGCGCCCGCTGAGAGCATCCCCCCGGCCGATGCCGCCTCGAGGGTGCGCACGACCGTCGTCCCCACGGCGACGACTCGGCCGCCGCGACGCCGGGTCTCGGCGATGGCGTCGACCGTCGCCTGAGGGACGTCGTACGCCTCGGTGTGCATCTCGTGGTCGTCGAGGCGATCGGTCTGGACCGGCTTGAATGTGCCGGCCCCGACGAGCAGCGTCACCGACGCTCGACGCACGCCGCGTTCGGCGAGCGTGGCCAGCAGGACGTCGTCGAAGTGCAGTCCCGCGGTCGGCGCCGCCACCGCGCCGGGGCGGTCTGCGTACACGGTCTGGTACCGCCCGGCGTCCTCGGCGCGAAGCTCTGCCTCGCCGAGGTCCCTCCGGCGCTTGAGGATGTACGGCGGCAGCGGGACCTCGCCCCCCGCGGTCAGCACATCGTCGAGCGACACGCCGGGGTCGAGCGACAGCCGCGCGAGCCCGTCGCGGCCGCGCGCGTCGAAGCGCATGCGGTGGGCCTCGCCGATCGTGATCCACTCGCCTTCACCGAGGCGCTTGTTGGACCGCAGCATCGCGACCACGGGTCCGTCGGCGTCCCATCGCCCTTCATCCCCCAGCCCGACGACGAAGACCTCGACGCGCCCACCGGTGGACCGATGCCCACGCAGCCGAACCGGGCTCACCTTCGCATCGTTCACGACGAGCAGATCGTCGGGGCCGAGACGATCGACGATCGTCGCGAATGTGGCGTCCTCGATGGCGCCCCCGACCGGGTCGACCACCAGCAGTCGCGACGCGCGTCGCTGCGCCGCGGGCTCGTGGGCGACGAGGTGCGGGGGCAGGGCGAAATCCCAGGCGTCGATTTGGGTCCAGTCCGTCATCGGCGAGACCCTGCCACGCGAATCTGCCACGAGCAACGGGCGAACCCGCGAATTGGACTTCCGCGCCACAGGGTGGGACGCTCGCCGCATCCTGCCGCACGTCACCGCGCACCGCCGCGCCTCGACCCCTGCGGCGCGAGCTGCCCACGGATCGCCATGACGCCTCGTCGTGCCTCGATGTCTCGTTTCGCCGCCTCGCTCGGCGCGCTGTCCGCCGTGATTCTGAGCGGCGGCCTGCTCGCCGGACAGAACCTGCCCGGGCGGCAGATCGTGTACACCTCGGCGATCCCTGCGCCGGTCGGCACGACCGCCGAGGACTTCGAGCCGCCGCCGTCGCCGATGGAGCTGCGTGCGGCCTTCGCCGCGGGCGCCGCCGGCGTGGTCGCCGCGAATTCGGCCGCGGAGGCCGTCGTGCCCGAGGTCCCCTGGACCGAACACGGGCTCGCGCGCACGCCGATCGACCCGGCGAGCATCACGTTCGACGAAGAACGCGACCGCTGGATCGCGCCGCTCGACGACGGACGCATCGCCGTCCTGACGCTGGAGCCGTCGGTGCAGCGGCACCTCGAAGGCGTCGTCTCGCGATACGAAGAACCGGGCGAGGCCATCGTCGCCATCGAACCGTCGACCGGTCGGGTCATCGGCATGGTCGACGACGGCGCGGACCCGGCCATCCACGACGGGCTGGCCCGCCGGCGGTACGCGTGGGCGGCGTCGACGTTCAAGGTCATTACCGGCGCGGCCTTCCTCGCCGAGGGCATCGCGACCCCCGAGACGACCGTCTGCTACTCGGGTGGGTCGAGCGGCTTCGAACTCGCGAACCTCGAGCCGTCGGACAACGACGAAATCTGCCTGACCCTCACCGAGGCGATGGCGTGGTCCGCGAACCTCGTGTTCGCCCGCATCGCCGACCAGCACCTCGCGCCCGAGCGGCTGCAGTACTGGGCCGAGCGGTTCGGCTACAACACGTCGATCCCGTTCGAGCTGCCGCTGGAGCGTTCGGTCGCCGAGATCCCCGAGGACCGGCTCGAGTTCGCGCGCTCGGCGGCGGGCTTTCGCCACACGCGCCTCTCGCCGCTGCACGGCGCGCTCATTCAGGCCGCCATCGCCAACGACGGCGTGATGATGGTCCCGACGATCGTCGACCACATCGAGACCGCCGACGGCGAGGTCGTGTACACCCACCGCCCGGCGGAATGGCGCACCGTGCTCGGTCCCGGGGTCAACGCCCGCCTCGTCGAGACGCTGTCCGAGACCTGCAGCGAGGGCACGGCCCGCGCGTACTTCGCACAGCGGGACGGCTGGCCGTCCACCGTGCGCGTGTGGGGCAAGACCGGCACGCTCTCGAACCGCGAGGTCGACGGCAGCCAGCCCGATCAGGCCTACCTCTTCACGTGGTTCACCGGATTCGCAGAGCAGGGCGATGACGCCGTCGCCGTGGGCGGTCTGGTCGTCAATACCCCCACGTGGTGGATCAAGGGCTCGTACCTCGCCGCCGAGGCGGTGCTGGCGTCCGTGCGCTAGTCGGCCGCATGGCCCGCCGCGCTGGTCGCCAGCGCGCGCAGACCGCATGATGGGCGCGCCTGCCGCCCGGACGCGCCGTGTTTCTCGAGCGCCTCGCTGACTGGATCCTGCGCCACCGCGCGCTCGCCCTCGTGGCGCTGCTCGCTGCGACGGCGCTCTTCGGTCGTGCGCTCTATCCGCTGCAGTACGACTTCAGCTTCGCCGCGCTCTTCATCGGCGAGGGTGAAGACTACGATCAGCTGCGCGACTACCTGAACCGGTTCGGCTCGGACGTGAACTTCGTCGTCGTGGCCGCCGAGTCCGACACGTTGTACTCGCACGATCGCATGGCGCAGATCGACGCCCTCGCGACGTCCATCGCCGCACTGGAGGGCGTCGAAGACGTCGTCTCGCCGACGAACGCCGAAGACATGGTCGGCGGCAACGGCGAGCTGCGCATGCAGCGGCTCGTGCCGCACCCGCTGCCGGACGACCCGGCCGAATGGGACGCGATCCGGGACGCCGCGACGAGCCATCGGCTCCTCGGCGGCACCGTGTACGGCGTGGAGGGGCGACACGCTGCCATCCTCGTCCGCTACGGCATCGAGACGTCGCCGGACGCGTGCAGCGACGGCATCGACAACGACGCAAACGGCCAGGTGGACTGCCACGATGCGTCGTGTTTCGGCAACCAGTCGCACGACGCCTGCGCGCCGGCCGCGTCCGAGACGACGAACGCAGCCTGCACCAACGGCGTCGACGACGACGAGGACGGCGCGCTCGACTGTGCCGACCCGGACTGCGCCGAGCTCGCGGCGTGCGCGTGGGTGGGCAGCGACGAGTCGTCCCGCGGCGCCTGCCGGGACGACATCGACAACGACGGTGACGGCCGCATCGACTGCGCCGACCCGGACTGCGCGCGCAATCCGGACGTGCCGTACTGCCACACGACGCTCGCCGTCGAGCGGCTCGTCGACGACGCCCGCACGGACGACCTCCAACTGTACATCGGCGGCGTCCCCTGGGTGAGCGAGGCGTACACCCGCGTGATCCAGCACGACCTGAAGACCTTCCTGCCCATCACGTCGATCCTCGTCGCGATCGTGCTCGGGATGCTCTTTCGCAATGTGCCCGGCGTCGTGCTGCCCGGCGCTGTGGTCGGCCTCGGCATCGTGTGGGCCATCGGGTTCATGATGCTGACCGGCGGCAAGCTGAACATCATCAACAGCGTCATGCCGACGCTGCTGCTAGTCATCGCGGTCGCAGACACGGTTCACGTGATCGCGCGATGGATGGAGGAAGCGGGGCGGTTCGACGATCGTCGCGACCTCGCGCAGTACACCATGCGCCGCATGACGGTCGCCTGCGCGCTCACGAGCCTCACCAGCGCCGTCGGGTTCGGCACGCTCGTCACCGCCCGCCTGCCGATCATCCGCGACTTCGGCATGTACAGCGCCGCCGGCATCCTGCTCGCGTTCGGCGTGATGCTCCTTCTGATGCCGCCGGTCTTGTCGATGCTGCCTGTACCGAAGCAGCGGGCGCATGGCGACGGCTGGTTCGGCCGAGGCGCCGACGCGTTCGCAGGGGCGTGCGTGCGGCTGGCCATCGATCGGCCGCGCGTCGTCGGCGTGCTGACCGCGGTCGTCGTGCTCGGCGCGGTGTTCGGCGTGACCCTCGTACGCCAGAACTCGCGCATGACCGAAGAACTGCACCCGGCGCACCCGGTGTCGGTCGCGAACGCCGAGATCGAGGCGCACCTCGGGGGCGTGCTTTCGGGCGCGGTGGTGTTCGAGGGGCCGCCCGAGGCGTTCACGGACCCCGACGTCCTCGCGCTGCTCGATGAGATCGGCACGTTCGCCGAGGACTGGCGCGCCCCGCACACCGGCGATCCGCTCGTCGGGCGCGCGGTGTCGATCGCGCCGGTCATCGCCGAGGCCCACGCCGACTGGCGCGGCGTCGACGAGCCGTCCATCCCCGACACCGCAGCCGGCGTCGCGGCGCTGCTCGACCAGGTCCCCGTCGACGAGCGGCAGCGACTGGTGAGCGCCGACTACAGCGTCGCGCACGTGACGTTTCGGATGTACGACGGCGGCTCCGCGGCGTGGTCGGCGCTACAGAGCGAGCTGCGTGCCCGCCTCGACGCCGGCGTCGCTGGATTGGACGTCCCCATCGAATGGCGCATCACCGGCTCGTCGACCCTCGGCCAGAACGCGATGGGCTACATGGTCCGGGACCTCGTCTCGAGCCTGCTGCTCGCCGTGCTGATCATCGTCGCGCTGATGTCGATCCTGTTTCGAAGCGTGAAGCTCGGGATCATCTCGATGATCCCGAATCTGCTGCCGATTCTCATGACTCTCGGCGCAGTCGGATACTTCGGAGTCGAGCTGCGCGTGTCGACCGCGGTCGTGTTCAGCATCTCGCTGGGCATCGCCGTCGACGACACGATCCACGTGCTCGTCCGCCTGCGCGAGGAGCTCGCGCGCGGCGAGGGCACCTACGCCGACGCGATGGAGCGGGCGGTGCGCAGCGCAGGCCGGGCCGTTCTCTTTACGACGCTCCTGCTCTGTGCCGGGTTCGGCATCCTCGGGATGAGTGAGTTCACCGCCGTGCGGGAGCTCGCGATGCTCGGCGGGGTCACGCTCCTGTCGGCGGTCTTCGGCGACCTGGTGGTCCTGCCGTGGGTGCTCGTCCGGCTGCACCCGGACGTCGGTCGGCTCGACCACTCCGGTGAGGGCGGTGGGCCCGCCACCGCGCCCGCGGATTCGACGCCCGGACGTGCCAATTCCGATTGACAGGCGCCGCCACGCTCGGCTAGTACCGCTCGTCCCGCATGACGCTCTCGGGTGTCGCACGGGTACGCTGAAGTAGCTCAGTTGGTTAGAGCAAACCGCTCATACCGGTTAGGTCCGGGGTTCGAGTCCCTGCTTCAGCACTGACGAGGCGCCACCGCGCCTCGTCAGCTCGTTTTTGCCTCTGAAATCAGAGGATTCGCCTCGCTGCCGGGGCCGAACGAGCTCGAAACGGTGCCGCACCGCATTCGACGGGGCCCGTCCACCGGGCGCACCGTGAGGTTTGCGCCTGTCGTAGAAAACCCTACAATCCGACCTCTGCGTGCAGCGCACGTCGAACCCGGTGGGAGTGGGCCTTGGACCTGAATCAGCTTCACAACGCCGTCGCGACCCTCGAACGAAAGGTCGGGGACGCGACGCACTACGAGATCCTGGGCCTGCAGCGCGGAGCGGACGAAGCCGACATCAAGGCGGCGTTCCACCGGGTCGCGCGGATGCTTCACATCGACAACTACGCTCGGCACGAGATCCCGCAGGACCTCCGCGTCCGGATGGAAGCCGTCATGGGCGAGGTCTCGCGAGCCCGTCAGGTGCTGAGCGATCCGGCGCAGCGTGAAGAATACGACGCGATGCTCTCGCTGGCCGAGCGCGGCGTGCCCACCGACGTCGGCAAGATCTTCGAGGCGGACAGCCTCTTCAAGGGCGGCGTCCGGCTCGTCGACCGCGGTGTCTTCGACGAGGCGCGCAAGCGATTCCAGGCCGCCGTCGACATCAACCCGACCGAGCCGGACTACTGGGCATACCTGCGGTGGGCCGAGTTCTGCCTGCTCGAGTCCGACAAGCGCGGTCGTCCGACCGAGCCTGCGTCGGTCGAGCGGATCCGTCGGCATCTGCAGAAGCTCGCCGACGAGAACCCGAAGTGTGACGACGCCCAGGTCTTTCTCGGACACATCGCCAAGGCCGAGGCCGACGAGGCGGTGGCGCTGAAGCACTACAAGGCAGCGCTGCGGATCAACCGCGACAACGTCGCCGCGCAGTCGAACATCCGGCTGCTCAAGCAGCGCGAGAAGAAGAAGAGCGAGAGCGGCTTCTTCGCGAAGCTCTTCAACCGCTAGACCGCCAGGTCGAAGCCGCGACCGCCGAATCCTCCGTCCACCGGATGACCACGAGGCCGGCGGTCGGACGGTTGGCCGATGCGTCGCCAGGATCCGTGACGCTGGCCGCAGTCCGGTCTGCGTGGTCCGCTGTCGAACCGCGGACGCGCACCCGCGGCGCCTGGGGCTCGGATGCCAGGGCTCGACCGACCCGAATCGCCGACGCGAATCATCGGCACGCGGGGTTCGAATGCCGGTGCTCGACAGACCACGCCGGGCGCTCTGTATCGCGCCACCCGAAATCGGGCATCCGGACGACTGAACGCGATGGTGCTCCAGAATCCGCACCACAGGTCCGATAATGTACATTATGTAAACCCTGGTATCGATCGTGCACTGGAGGGGTCTGGACGAGTCACGGCCCCCAGCCCCGGTATCGCGCCGCGTTCTCGACGGATCCACCCACAGATTCGCCATCGGCTCGGTTGACCATGCCGGGAGCGAGACCTACCGTCCGGCGAAGAGCCAACCCAACTTCGCCCTGACTGTCCGTGCTACAGGTCTCCCGCCGCGTCGAATATGCGCTCCGTGCCAGCATCGTGCTCGCCGGTCGCGTCCCCGGTGAGCGGTTGAGCTACCGGGCCATCGCTGCGCTCGAGGGGATCCCCGAGGAGTTCCTGGCGAAGATTCTGCGTGCCCTCGTCGACGCCGGCGTCGCGACGTCGACGCGCGGACCCAACGGCGGCTTCGCGCTCGCACGTGAACCGGCCACCATCAGCTTTCTCGATGTTATCGAGGCGGTCGATGGTCCCGTGGCGCTGAACGCCTGCTGCGACCGCGGCGTCGGCTGCGACCGTGTCAGTTCGTGCGTGATGGACCACGTCTG
>Ga0070728_10004577_pt1 | contig 14239 bp, 19 predicted proteins | sample tdDd471_FD_66723 | JGI IMG/M metagenome (GOLD analysis project Ga0070728, IMG submission 66723) | Marine sediment microbial communities from the Atlantic coast under amendment with organic carbon and nitrate - tdDd47.1 | ecosystem: Environmental > Aquatic > Marine > Coastal > Sediment | place...
GCGGTTCAATAGCCATCATTGCTTCGGGCTTACATTTTTACAAGCGCATGAAAATGGAAGGAAAGACCTTCAGGGAAATACTCAGCGCTCATCACTATAGCGGAAGAACGGTTGAGGTCAGTTTCCTTGGCGGACTGGCTTCATTAAAAATCGACGGGGCAAAGAACAACCTGCCTGCCTTGGACAGCAGTTCATCCGGCCATGTCAAGCAACTCGAAGACCCGGAAGCGATACGGTATAAAGAGTTTTCCGAACTTGTCCGTCTGCTTGAAAACGGCCTTATTACCCTTGAAGAATATAACAGATTCAAGGAACAACTTTTCAAGTCATAGAAGCATTTTGGCAGCACGCCCACTTCAACTTAGGTCAAACTGAAAGGCAACCCATGAAAAAACTAACCATTGCTCTTCTGTCCGGAGGGATATCATCCGAGCGTGAAGTTTCCATCGCCAGCGGAAACCAGGTCTATAAGGCACTGGATCACAACAAGTACCATATTATTCGTTATGATCCAAAAACCGATCTTCCGAAACTGGTCGCAGATGCCTCTATAATTGATGCTTCACTGATAATTCTCCATGGACCGTTTGGTGAGGACGGTACACTCCAGGGACTGCTCGATCTTCTGGATATTCCGTATCAAGGATCGGGTGTTCTCGGGAGTGCACTGGGTATGAACAAACTTGCCTCCAAACATCTTTATGAAAAATCCGGACTTCGGGTCCCGCCCTATATCGTAATAAAAAAAGATGATGTTTTAGATTCGGACGCATGTGCCCAACAGCTGGGTCTGCCATTAGTTGTGAAGCCGGTGGCCAGTGGTTCTAGTGTTGGAATCTCCCTGGTTAAATCTACGAAATCCCTAAAGGATGCGGTGAATGAAGCCTTTAACGAAGATCCGATGGTTCTGATAGAAGCACATATCGACGGGATTGAACTTACCGGCGGTGTTATCGGCAATGAGAATCTGGAAGCCTTGCCCATCATTGAAATAATTCCTGATAAATCCTGTGACTTTTTCGATTACACGGCAAAGTATACAGCAGGTGTCACCCAGGAGATATGTCCGGCCCGGATCGACGACGTGCTCACCGAGAAGGCACAGGAAACAGCCAGAACAGCCCATAAAGCGCTTTTTTGCAGAGGCTACAGCCGAACAGACATGATTCTCAAAGATAATGAGCTTTATGTCCTCGAAACCAACACAATTCCCGGCATGACCGCCACGAGCCTATTGCCACAAGCAGCCGCTGCCGCGGGGATTCCCTTCGGCCAGCTTCTGGACAGATTGATTGAGTTAAGTATCGAAGGACACAAAAGCGGCGGGTGATTCAATGATCGTCAGAGGCAGCAGGGAACTCAAGGAAGTCTATCAAGACCTTCGTTCGGGAGATATTTTTTTAGGGACACTGGCTTACAAACATATGAAACAATCTGCCCTTATCGATCTTCTCGAACGGGGCATTTCATGTTTTCCATCTCCCCTTTCACAGGTCCTGAACAACTCCAAGGCTGCGCAAGTCCTCATTTTTAAAAAATGGATGTTGCCCCATACATTCGTTATTGTGCGGCGGTCGGATCTTCTCGATACGATAAATATTTATAACAGGCTCAAGATCGCCCCTGTGATTACAAAGGAAGACCGTATGCACTGCGGTCATGGTGTGCGAAAGTGGGACACCATTGAAGTCTTATACAGTTTCATGGCCTTGTCCGAATCTTCATATCCTTTTGTTGTTCAGCCTTTTTTAGACGACTTTATTGACGTACGGGTTATTATTGTTGGGGATTATATGGAGGCATATGTCAGAAATAATCCCAACAATTTCAGGATGAATATCTCCATGGGCGGAGAAAGTTATCCCTACGATCCGGATGAGAATATAGAAAGATTTTGTCATGCCGTAATGGAACGCGGTAAATTTCCCTATGCCCACTTGGATATTATGATTACAGACGACGGAAATTATTACCTTTCGGAGATTGCCTTAAATGGCGGGACCAAAGGTGCAAAGATTGATCGAAAGGAACTCGTTCAAAAGAAGCAAGATTTGCTTGAAAGCCTTGCCAGCATATCCTGAAAAGGAGGTTTATTTGAAAACAGGAAAAAAAACTTTGAAACAATCCGGCCGGCCGCCTGAAGTCGGGATTGTCATGGGAAGCGATTCCGATCTTAAAATAATGGAAGAAGCCGCTTCGGTTTTGAAACAATTTGGGGTATCCTATGAAATGACGGTTGCCTCCGCACACCGAAGTCCCAAAAGGGCGATTAAATTCGCCACTTCCGCCCATAAGCGGGGCATAAAAGTCATTATTGCCGGAGCCGGACACGCAGCCCATCTGGCCGGGTTTATGGCGGCCCATACTTCGCTGCCGATCATAGGGGTTCCCATAGATTCCTCATGCCTTCAGGGATTCGATGCACTCCTATCAACCGTTCAAATGCCGCCGGGGGTCCCTGTCGCCACCGTATCCATCGGGAAGCCGGGTGCAAGAAATGCAGGTATCCTTGCCGTACAGATACTGGCACTTGCAGACCCGAACCTTACAAAAATGCTGGAAACGTATAAAAAGGAGCTTGCAAAACAAGTTGATCAAAAAGCAAAAAAGCTTAAAGATCATTCAAGTTGACCCTCTCAATCCCTCTCATGATCAAATCTTAGAGGCCTATCGGATCGTTAAAAACGGTGGGGTCATAATGTTCCCTACCCAGCACCTCTATGGACTGGGTGCAGAGGCCTTGAACATCAAAGCTGTCGACAAGGTCTTTAAAATAAAGCAGCGGCCGTATAATAAACCGCTGCTTGTCCTTATACACGAACAAAAAGATCTGACAAAGCTGGTTCAACAAATCCCCGCTTCAGCCATTCGCATTATGGAATGCTTCTGGCCGGGTGCACTGACCATCGTATTTGAGGCCAAAAAGGTATTGCCCGCAAATCTTACCGCCGGTACAGACAGGATCGGTGTCCGAATGCCGCAACACCCTGTTGCCCTGGCGCTCGCCAAGGCGCTCAAAAGCCCCATAACCGCCACAAGCGCAAACATTACGGGCAATTCAGGGTGTTCACGAGTTTCAGATATAGACCCGCTGATTGCCGACCCGCTTGACCTTATTCTGGATGCCGGACCTCTCAAAGGCGGCATCGGATCAACCGTCGTCGATGTTACACATGATTTTCCGAAAATTCTGAGAGAAGGCGCAATCCCTGCAAAGGATATCTTTGCTGTTCTCGGGGGCGCAGATATCGGGTAACCGGTATTTTCCACCCGATAAGGCAGACACCCAATGTTCAAAATAGATGACATCACCGGCCAAGTCCTGAAAAACTGCGATATTGCGGATTCCCAACATGCCGGTCTTTATTCCATATGCGGTTTGGCATTAAGATTGCGGGATCTATATAAATGGGAAAAAGGATTGGATCCCTGGGTTGAAAAGGACTCTTCCGAGGTCTTAAAATGGATTGGCGACAAAGAAGAAAAATGGGAAAAACTTCTGGAAAAAGAATTCGGAGACATCACCATTCTCGGACGTCGTTTCGACCCATTTGATGCCACAGAGATCAACGCGGTTCTAGAGCCCCATGGATTCATTTACGGAAGCGGGTATGCTCGCAGCCTTAAACCCACATTTTTTCTCGCTTCCATCGAGGAAAAGAAAGAAGTAAATGGATACACGGTATTTATCCTCGGTCACGAGCTTGCCCGTGATCTACTGACAATCCCTGCCCTGTCCCAAGACAATTGCATCTTTGTAAGACAAGAACCGGCAAAACTATTTCTCTGGGATCAAATATTTTATATAAAAAAATCCGGGCGGTATGCTCTCAGGTTTGCCTTTGAAATTTATGGACTGAAAGAACAGACACCCAAAGAGTTACAACGTAATTTCGCAAGAATTGCGGTGGATGAAACAGACAAATACATCTACCACGAGCTGGGTGAAATTCAGGATACTGTTTTTGATCGTCACCTATGGCGCGAAATTATTGCGGCGTTCCCTCACACACCCATCGAACTGCTCGTCCGAACCGTTAAGGACCTTCTTGCAGACACCAACGAATACGGAACACTTCCATATATAGCCAGAGAACGGAAAACAGCGTCTCTGGCATTTTATGTTGCGTTCCTCGAAAGTTTTACAAAAGAAATATTTCCTCAAATAATCGATGCGTTTCAAAAATTTACACATACCTATGACTGGCTCATTGTAGAGCAAGCCGTGGCCGAAGGGTACCATACCGCAAAATCCTACGCAGAAGCGATCACCCGTATTTACCGGAGAGGAAAGACCAAAAACGATATGAAATGGGTGGAAAATGAGATAACAAGACGTTTTCTATCCACCCTTGTTCGCTAACGCTATTTTCCACGCGCAGAGCGTGTTCCAGGACGCACAGATGATTCCAAAAGAAGACGCACAGAAAATAACCCAATGGGCCCAAGAACTTGATGATGATATATTCATCGATCTGATCTTGACCCAAGATGAACGCAGCGAAATATTTCGTGATTTCTGTGACAATTTGACGCGCATTGCCCCTAACGTCAAAGTTAAACCGGAAAAGGACGAAGAATCGACACCCCCTGCAATCCAGGTCGGCAACGTTCGATACCAGGCGATTCCCGAAGGCAAGGTGCTCGAACCTTTTCTGAATGTTTTGGCCAACCGTGACACCCCTGCCCAACATGTGAATGTATCGTTTCAGACCAAGCTTTTTAATAACCAGATCCCTGCCTGGCTGAAAATCTATATTATGCCCCATTGTCCCTTTTGCCCGAAAACGGTCATGCAATTTCTCTCCCTTGCCAAGGGAAACGAATCTATAAAATTGATCATTATCGATGGAGCGCTCTTTCCTGAAATAGCGGCATCCGACAATATTCATTCCGCCCCCACTGTTTTACTCGAAGATCAATTTCGCTGGACCGGATCGATCCAGATCGAAGAAGTGGTCGATATGATATTGAACCGGGATCCCTCTCAACTCAGTGCGTCATCGCTGCAAGCCATGTTTGAAGAAGGGAGCGCTGTGGAGGTTGCCAACATGATGCTCGGCTGTGGAGAAATCTTCCCGGCCTTCATGGACCTCTTGGTCCATAAAAAATGGCCGGTTCGCCTGGCTGCCATGGTCGTGTTTGAAACCATAGCCGAGGAAAACCGTGAACTGGCCGGCCATACCATCCCATTTTTATGGGATTGTTTTCCCCGGGCAGAAGATGCGGTCAAAGGAGACATTCTCTACCTTTTGGGCAACGCCGGGGATAAAGGGGTCATCCCAAAGATAGAAACGCTCTTGAACGGTCCGTACCCCGTTGAGGTGATAGACGCCGCCAAAGAAGCACTTGAGGCGCTCAAATAACATTGGCGATGTCGTGTCCATGTCTGTCAATATCAATTAAATGGGATGTATATTTTAACAGATCTGAGTTCAAAAGCTTGAATTTGTCGACAATCCGTGTTCATCTGTGCCCTAAGGTATAGATTTGCCGAAAAAAATTTTGGCCCTAAATGAGCGCAAACAAAACGAGAAGAATGTCTGATCTGTTTAATTTGCAAGTTCAGATGCATAAAACACCATTCACAATAAACAGGAGATATTGAAATGCTGAATCACGAATTGTTGAAGGATGAGGGGATACTTATCGTAACCCCCGATGGCCCCTTGGAATCGTCGGATTTTGCGAGGCTGGCGAAAAAAATCGATCCTTTTATCGAAGAAAAAGGCAAACTCAACGGATTGATGATTTACGCTGAGTCGTTCCCGGGATGGAATGACTTTGCGGCGTTGGTCTCTCATCTAAAATTTGTCAAAAATCATCATCAACACATCGAGAGAGTTGCAGCGGTGACCGACAGTGGTTTTTTGTCGATTTTGCCGCGAGTTGCCGGGCATTTTGTCAGTGCAGAAATAAGACACTTTGATTGCCGGGACAAAAAACACGCCCTTAATTGGCTGAAAGGCCTCAACGACTGATCGTGGAAGGGGGTCCATCTGAAATGAAAATAACGCATCAGAAGTGCCGTGAAATACAAGCGCCGATTGTCTCTTCGCTCATTTACGGTTTTGCTCGAGAGATCGGTTATGAAAAAGCCATAGAAATCGCCAAAAACGTCATCGGCGAAGATGCAGTCGCGTCCGGGAAAAAGTCGGCACAGGCATATTCGGGGAACACCATAGCTGAACTGTCTAAAATCGTAAAAGAAATTTGGGCAAAAGATAATGCATTGACCCTAGAGATGCTCAAAGAAAATGAAACCACGCTATTCTTTGATGTCACCCACTGTGAATATGCACAGATGTATGAAAAAATGGGTTTAAAAGATATCGGATTCTTTCTTTCGTGCAACAGGGATTTTTCATTTATGAAAGGATTTAATCCACAGATCGAGTTAAGAAGAACAAAAACTATAATGGAAGGCGCTGAATGTTGTGATTTCCGATTTTCACTTCTTGGATAGAACATTCAGGTTTGATCCTTTTTTATGATATGGGAACCTTCAGACTATGAACATGAGAACAAAATCCCTCTTGATTTTATGCCTTCTCGGAATTATTGATGCGGTCATACCGATACCCATTATCGGCCTGGTTTTAATATACGTTATCGTTCAAAAGCCGCCCTGGTTTGCGGAGATCGTACAAGAAATTTATCACTTGGAATGAAGCACCCTGCAGCTCCGTTGAAATAGGGTTTACCCTGATGACAGAGGCATTCTCACTTCTCAAAGGCCACGAATGCTTTGGCAGAATGATGGTGGGATATCCCAAATTCAGGTATCATAGACTGCCGATACGTAAGCCTGGACCCATCACCTGGCATTGCCAAGATCGGCTCAAATGCAAAGGATACAAACATTCTATTCCAATCAAAAAAACTAAATCGGAGTCCATATGTCGGACATTAATATAACCAGGGGCCATATCCCCGGTTCCATCGGCCGGGTGGTTGAACTCCATGGAACCTACTACCATGCGCATTGGGAATTCGGCCACTTCTTCGAATCAAAGGTGGCCGCCGAACTTGCAGAATTCATCGGAAGATATGACAAAAATCGAGATGGCTTCTGGACGGCTTCATTGGAAGGCCGTGTTGAAGGATCCATTACCATCGACGGGATTCACAACACCGGCAAGGGTGCGCATCTCCGCTGGTTCATCGTGTCCGATGCGATGCGCGGGAAAGGCATCGGCAACCGGCTGATCCATTCGGCCGTGGACTTTTGCCGTAACAAAGGCTACAGAAGAATTTACCTCTGGACTTTTGAGGGACTGAATCCTGCGAGATATCTCTACGAGAAGCATGGTTTCAAACTTATAGAACAACGCAGTGGCATGCAGTGGGGTACGGAGGTTATCGAACAGCAATTTGAACGACGGTTCAGATAGTATTGAGGAAAGGCAGGCCTGGTCAGCTTATTGAACGACAGGATCGTTTCACAGGTGATGGACGAGCTTTCATCTCTCAAAGTCATCTCCAACATCACGGTGGGCTATGACAATATCGATATTGATGCCGCAACCCGGCAAAACATCATGGTGACCAATACACCGGGCGTGCTGACAGAGACCACCGAATCTGATCAATGACGCGGTCTTTTAACTGTCCGGCGATCGACCCCGCCTTTTCCAATTTTTCTACATTATTGAATATGTAAATCTTTACATAATAATTGTGGTGCTTGTTTCACAATATTATGGGTCCAATCCCCTTTCCATTCAGCTAACCAATTGAATTTTTTAAAGAAGATAAAACGATTCGGTTATGCATGATTATTGCATAAAATAGAATGCAATTCAAAATACAGACAAAGGGGCCAACCCATGGCATCAAATTTCCACATTTTTTCTTTTGAAACCCGAGACACCCTCCACCTGAAATTGGCCGGTGACTTTGACGGAAATTCTGCACACGAGTTGATCGATACGTTAATTACGCATGGCAAGAAGTTCTATCAGATTTTTATTGATACCAACGACCTAAAGACCATTTACCCTTTTGGTAGAGATGTGCTTCAAAAGAAACTGGGTCCCCTTAACAAACAGTTTGAAAACCTTATCTTTATCGGGATAAACGAACATAACATTGCAGAAAATTAAGCGAAAATCTGCGCATTGCTGCAATGGATTTTCAGCCGTGCACGCCAACAGAAACTTTAGCCAATCCCCTGAATCGTCGTAAATGTTCTTGGCAAGCGCCTCCAAAGGTTATACTTTAATAGGAAACCTGAAGAACAATATAGATCCTTTGTCCGCAAAAAAAATTCAAAAAACGTTAACACAACCTTAGAAAAAGATAACCATATGACCATGAAAGCCTTTCAAGATTACTATTCGGAGAATTTCGCAAGCTGCTTTGGATGTGGCAGACTCAATGAACATGGCTTACACATAAAAAGCTATTGGGATGGAGAAGAAAGCGTATGCCGCTTTAAGCCCAAACACTATCATACCGGTGGTTTTCCAGGAAATGTATACGGCGGATTGATCGCATCCTTAATGGATTGTCATGGCGCCGGTACAGCTTACGCAGCAACGTATCTTAAAAACGGAAGTAAAACCGATACAGATCCGGCCTCACGCTATGTCACCGCCGCTTTACATGTGGATTATTTGGCTCCGACGCCGATGAATGAAACCTTGGAACTCCGTGGAAAAGTGAAAGAAATCCGGGGCCGCAAAGTGATTGTTTCCATGACGCTCTCTGTCAAAGAAACGGTATGTGCAAAGGGTGAATTGGTGATGGTTCGGATATCTGAAGAGTCTTTGTCTGAATAGAATCCGTAATGCTTACCGGTTAGGGCAATTCTGATACAAGGCATTTGGAGCAAACGAACGGACCTAAAAAACCAAACCGGCTATGGGTACTCTTCATCCGATTCTTCAGCTTCGAGAACCGATTTTGATCGCTTGTTTTTGACCATTATAAAACAGACGGTGACCGAAAAAAATATTGCCATTGGAAGAAAAAGTTCCGCCAGCATCATCTGACCTTCACCCGCACCGGGGTCTACCGACTCAATCCGTGTGACCTTTTCCGGGCTACTCACCCTTGAGTGAACGGTTATCACCATTGCGGCAATATAAATTGCCACAAATACAATGGCGAAAATACACAATCTTTTTTCAAATTTACTCATCCCCATATAACCTTCGGCAAGAATTTTTTTTCGGTTTTTCAATATGCATCCGAACCATATTATTGGTTTAATAATCGGAAAATCAAGATAAAGTTTAATCCCGCAGTTTTGGGTCCTGATTTTCTATTTGCTACGAACCTTTTAAACTTTCAATCTGAGAGTCTCTGTCAAATTGAATCGCCACGCCTTTTGAGGTAGAACGCACCCGGCGTCCTGTACAGCCCCTCAAACGCTTCACCTCCTTAAGTTCTTCGATGCTGTCACTCGGAATGGTAAAATCCAGAATAAACCGGGTTTCTTCCGGAAAAAACGTTAAGGTATTAATGAATGTGCCGGAAGCAGATATGTCACTGGTTTCAAGATCTAACACCCTCTTTCTGCCTGGCGTTATACCTTCCAGTCTTACAGGGAGTGGAAGAATAAACCTTTCATATTGACGTCTCTCTTTCATTGATATCCCCTTTCTATCGAATCTTTAGGGCGCTTCTCCAAAAGATAATAATAAAATAGCATCTGCACCTAATGCAAAAACAATGTTTCGTGCCGAGTATAAGACGCATCCACCACTTTCGGCAGATTCGTTGATGGGTTATATAACCGCATTCAGGACATTTATTTTGAAAGTTTTTTCTTTCCACTGCCATTATTCCCTTTGGTCAGAAATAATGATCAGATAAAAACAAAATTATACCCTTGTATAGCCAGGAAAAAATTGCCAGTGAGATCAACCGAACAAGAAATGGTTAATAGCAGAAGTGTATGAGATGCAGGTCAACTTTCAGAACTATAAACTCCTTTAAGTGCAATATGGCAAGCCCGTTTGGATGTCAATGAGGACGGAGATGAATTTTTCGGTATCTATACTGCGGTGCTTTAGTTCATTCAGAAGACCAGGATCATTTCTCGTTCGCGGGCATCTTTTTATCAGCCAAGTTTGTTTTATATCAAAAAAAATCGTGATTGCAAAGAATTTGTTTAGCATACAACATGTTATCATGTTAACATGCAAACTCAAAGAGAGCCCTGAACCCATAGTAAAATAAAAATTGAATTGTCAAACATAGCCATTGAAGGCACCTGAAGCAATGACTTTGTGGATGGTTTTACCGTGAACCGAGGAAAACCTTCAGGCATTTTTGTTTTTAAATAAAAAACCCCTGCCAGCATGACTGACAAGGGCACGCGCTTTGATAAACCGGCAAAACTTTTTAATTTAATGAAAAACCTTGTTCTTATCAGATAGTTTCAACCCTAAAGCTAACAGGATTTTTCGTTTTGTTCCCATTCTGCTTGGTTTCCCCTGCTCTACCCGTGTCAGGGTGATGGATGATATATTTGCCTTTCTGGCAAGTTCGGTTTTGCTTATCATTAAAGATTCTCTAATTTCTTTTATGGAGTTTGTGTTCATTTTATTATACCTCGTCCAGGTTCAGCTCAATCTTGTAATCTGAGCCTGAAATAATTTTTTTACCGGAAGTTTAGTCCAGAAAATAGTTCGAAATTATGATATGTTAAGCGGTTAAACAGGAAAAGGTCAAATGGATACAGGGGGTCCATCATGGAATTAAAAATTACCTACACACACTTCGACATCAGAAAAGTGAGTATTTATGATGAACTTGAAGTGGATTTAAAAGCTTGCCTTGCAGAAAACGGATTTGAACTGACAGATGACGATTTTGACTTTGAGAGCGGACAGAGAACCTTGAGCTTTATAAATGAAGAATGGTTGTCTAAATTCGAAGAAGACGATTAATCATCCAACCACGAGCTGATCAGCCGCTTCCGAAAAGGAAATTCTCTGATTTCCTGCCCGTGTATAAATTTTCAAAAAAAGCGCTTCAGCTTGCAGCTCAAAAACAAGCTCTTTACCTGGAATCCCTAATCAGCAAAATTTCAAGCACAGTCCATGATTTCAACGAAAAAAAGGATAGCCACAGTGCTGGCTATCCCTTTTAAACCGATTGCTAATCGTTGGTGCCGAGGGACAGAATCGAACTGCCGACACGGGGATTTTCAGTCCCCTGCTCTACCGACTGAGCTACCTCGGCGTGATTTGAGATAAATAGGAAAAATATTAGAAGCCCTTTTTTTTGTCAAGATATTTTTATCCCATATCGCCAAAAAGATGCTGAAGTAAAACACAAGCCGCAACCGTCGCTGTTTCGGCTCTTAAGATCCGCGGTCCCAGACTCGCAGTGACAAATCCCCGAGCCCTGGCACTCTCAATTTCCTGTTTGGTGAAACCGCCTTCGGGTCCAAGCAACGCATAAATTTTATTGATTTTACCATCAGGCCCCGGCAATTTGGCGTTGAGCGGCTGCAGATCATCTTCCCAAAAAGCGATCTTAAGGTCGGCGGTCTGAGAAAGATTCAATATTTCTTCGAAGGATACCGTGTCGCCAATTTTCATAATACAGCCTCGCTTGCACTGCTTGATGGCTTCTCTGGATATTTTTTCCCACCGTTTCGTCCGTGCTGAGAGCTGTTTTTTGTCCGGTCTCGGGATGGATCTTTCGGCGATAAAAGGGATCCATTTTATGATGCCGAGTTCACTGAGCTGTCGAACGAGGCCGTCCATTTTCTTTTCTTTTAAAAACCCTTGAGCCACCGTAATTTGAACGGGCGATTCTGCTGTTGAAGGGAAACGGCGAATCACCGACACCGTAACCCTTCCGGTGGACAAATCGACGATTTTGGCTTCGCATTCAAATCCCTTCCCGTCAAAAAGACCAATTTTATCACCGGATTTCAGGCGCAATACCGTCTTGATGTGCCTGGCATCGGAACCGGTGATAACGAAATTCGACCCCGTGCTTTTGTCGGGTTCAATAAAAAAGTACCGCATACGATTTATTATACCTGCATTTTACAAAGGTCAAGTTTGTTAAAAAGCAAATATCTTGACACACTAGGGTCCCTATGATAAATTTTTTCGAATTTTAGGATATTTATTTCGCAATAATGCATGCCCTTTTATGGGAAACGGGGGGTTGATATGACAATCAATGGTAAGCCCGACAAGAACACTGAAAGGACAGAACCGGCGGAAGATGACGAGATCATCGAACTCAAGGACGAGATAGAAGGCGGGCCGGAAGACGATGATGAAATACTCGACCTTTTAGATGCTGTTGAGGAACTCCCCATAGAAGATCAAAAGGACATCACCCTCACTGAAACAGAAGAACCCGTTGAAGATGAGGAGATTTTAGAACTAACGGATGAGATCATCGAACCATCACAAGACGATGAAGAAATCATCGATTTGATCGAAGAACCCGGTGAGTCTATTTTTAAAACCGACGACCCGTCACCGGAATCGGACGATATCCCTGACTTAGAAAGCCATCTTTTTGAAGAAACCATTGACTTTGATGAGGAATTGGACCAAGAAGTGACCCTGGATCCGTCCCTCAAAGATGATTTCGTCGATTCATTGGGGATTGAGCTCGAAACAGGAGAAGATATTCCGGAAGTTTCCTTGAAAGGCGACAGGGTATCCGACGAACAGATAGAGGCGGCGTTAGAGCGCGTCATAAAAAAGATGTTTTACGAAAAAATCGATGGTATTCTTGTTGAAGTGATTGAAAAAACAGTTAAGAAGGAAATAGAAAGGCTGAAAAACATTCTGCTCGAAGAGGAATCGGGCAGCGAAAAATAATTGTTCTTTTGGGCACCAATGACGTCCGGTCTGTTGAGCCTGATCATGTCAAAAAACGAAATGGAAAAAACTCGGGGATTATCAATAATCCCCTTTTCCATTTTTTAGCCGTATCGGATGCCATGTGTTGTCCGGAACAAGTTATGAATAGGGAGTATTAAGGTATGAGTTCCAATCTTTTAGACAAAAGTTATGAGCCCCATGATGTTGAAAGACGATGGTACGATTTCTGGGAAAAAGAAGGGCTGTTTGCAGCCGATGCCGCGGACGTCGACCGGAAAGGCTATTCCATCGTCATTCCCCCGCCGAATGTCACCGGTGTTCTTCACATGGGGCATGCCCTCAATAATACATTGCAGGATATTCTCTGCCGCTACCGAAGATTGCGGGGTGATAATGTCTTGTGGATGCCCGGGACCGACCATGCAGGAATCGCCACTCAGAACGTTGTTGAAAAAAAGCTCGCCAGCGAGGGGTTGGATCGTCACCAGGTCGGCAGGGAAAAATTCATCGAGGCGGTCTGGGAGTGGCGAGGTGAGTATGGCAGTGCAATTATCAATCAACTGAAACGTCTTGGAGCTTCATGTGACTGGGATCGGGAGCGTTTTACCATGGATGAAGGACTTTCGACAGCCGTCCGAAAGGTTTTCGTGACGCTCTACCAAGAAGGTCTTATCTACCGGGGCAATTACATTATTAACTGGTGCGGCCGCTGCCATACAGCGCTTGCTGATCTTGAAGTCGAACATGAAGAGCATGACGGGTATTTATATCATATCCGATATCCTTTTGCAGATGGAAAGGGGGGCGTCGTCGTCGCAACGACCCGGCCTGAAACCATGTTGGGAGATACTGCGGTGGCCGTAAATCCCGATGACGAGCGCTATCACGGCATCGAATCTCACCAGGTCATTCTTCCTTTGATGGACAGAAAGATCCCCATCATCAAAGATAAATATGTGGACACGTCCTTTGGAACGGGAGCATTGAAGATTACACCGGCTCATGACCCCAATGACTTTGAAATCGGAAATCGCCACAACCTGGAACGGATCAAAGTTATCGATGATGATGGCCGCATGAACGCCGAAGCCGGCAAATTTAAAGGGCTTGACCGGTTCAAATGCAGGGACGCCGTGGTTAAAGCCCTTAAAAAAGCGGGGCTCCTTAAAAAAGTAGAACCCTATAAACACAGCATCGGACATTGTTATCGATGCGATACCATCATCGAGCCGAATTTGTCAAAACAGTGGTTCGTGAAAACCGGCCCCCTTGCGGAAAAGGCCATGGACGCCGTCAAGAACGGTGACACCAAAATCATTCCTGAAATATGGACGAAGACGTATTTTGAATGGATGAACAATGTTAAGGACTGGTGTATTTCAAGGCAGATATGGTGGGGGCATCAGATTCCGGCGTGGACCTGCGGG
>Ga0070728_10004580_pt1 | contig 14230 bp, 11 predicted proteins | sample tdDd471_FD_66723 | JGI IMG/M metagenome (GOLD analysis project Ga0070728, IMG submission 66723) | Marine sediment microbial communities from the Atlantic coast under amendment with organic carbon and nitrate - tdDd47.1 | ecosystem: Environmental > Aquatic > Marine > Coastal > Sediment | place...
ATCGCGGTAATATCACAATCCGTCACTACGCCAGTATATTCAAAACTCTCCGTCACGATGCGTACTTGACGTTGATGTAAACCCATTTCGCTACGGGGTGTATAAATTAAACTCGTCAAAATTTGGTCATCGGGTTTTTCTTGGGCGATAATCCATATATCATAATCTGGATGTAAGCCATAAACCGTTGATGTAACCAATCCTGCATCATCAATTGTGCGAATCGTTTCACTTAGTTTTGTAATGCCGATGCTCGGTGAGGCTTGTCGAAAACGATTGGTGACGGCAGTTGGGGTACGGACACTCACTTGAAATGGTAATTGCTCCAAACGTGGATACACTAACATCAAGACTGTGCCACGCTCTAAGTTGTTGATGGTGCGCTCAGCAATGTTCAAGTCGTTGGAAAATAGTAGCCCTGTAGCAATTTCTTGTACGAGCCAGTTGGGTGGGTGAAACATGGTGTAGTTGCCATCTTTGGTATCATAATGGGCGAATGTATCAAAATCGAGTTGTGAACCCGCAAATAACACCGTCGCAGGGACTTCCATTGATTCTGCTATCGTCGTTACAGCATCGGCATAGTTGGCTATTTCACCTACAGGGACTTGAATATTTACTAATCCAATCCGTCCATCAAATAACGGGAATAAGATAAATAACCCTTCCTGTCCGTCAGCTTCTATCGTATATCGAACAACTGCACCATCATCATTGCCAATGGTTGTCGGCACAAGGTCATCAAACTGATACGTCGGTTCTTCGGCTTCAATTCCTAGCATAATCTGCTCATAGGTGACATCCACCGCGAATAAGTCTAAGGTTACGACTTGAACCAGAGCTTGCCCTGATAAACCCAGAAATCTATCGGATGTATTGGTGACATTGACAACATTATTGCTCATCCGTTGTACTGTCCAATCTAATGGATAACGGAATCGGATAAAATTATCGACAAATGTCCAATAACCCGAATCAACGACTTCTGTTGCGGAGAGTGTGGCGAGGATGGCTAACACATGATCATAATGTAACTCAAGCTCATCTTGCGCGACAGTGGCTAAGATACCCCCAATTTTCCCATTGCCCATATCAATAATACCGATGATACGCTGTACACTCCGCCCTAAATCATCACGGGTAACAATCGCCGCTTGCCGACCATTAATCCGTATATTGTCAATTTCATCATAAACTTGATTGCGCGTTGCCTGTGTATTCAGTTGTTCCAGATAAGTTTGTGGGTCTGCGCTGGCTAATGCCCCAACATTAATCAAAATTCGTAGATAAACTTCACCACGATCTAAACCAGAGTTGAGCGCATCTAATGCTCGTAAATTACTCCCAAGCTCAATCGTATCGCCTGTGACTTCTCCGACAACCCAACCTGCGGGATAAGAGAACATGACATTCTGGTCACGATAGGTCTGTGGTAAAGAAACCTGTTGTGCTTGCACGATCGATAGTGTGGTAATTAAAAGTGACAAAATCAAAAAGAGTCTTCGCATTATTGGTTCTCACGCTTTATCAATAGTTTCATGTCTATTGTACGTCAGAAGTATGGAATCTGTCATTTCTAATGATGTTAACGAGTCTATTTCAATATTTTGCAGTACATAATAACCAGAAGTAATGAGTGAAGAGTGATGAGTATTTGCCGACTTAGGGTTGATTTTGTGAAGCATTTCGTTGACGAGCTTAACATGTATTGAGCATCTCTTTATATACCGTGACAGTGGCTTGTGCGATGCTGTCATGGGTAAATTGTGATAGGAAACGCTGTCGTCCTTTTTGGATGAGATCAGTACGGAGGGGTGCATTATCCATCAATTGTTGGATAGATTGCGTGAGGGCGATTGCATCTCCTTCTGGCACAATTAACCCTGCGTCACCGATGACGGTTGGAATTGCACCGCTATCACTACCGATGACGGGTATACCACTCGCCATTGCTTCGATGAGGACACGTCCAAATTGTTCTTTCCAGTTGGGACGGGTGAGCGACGGCAATACCAGTGCATCTATTTTATGATACTCGGCAGGTAAATCAGTTGATGGTAATTGCCCGACAAATTCAACTTTATCAGCAATCTTCAGTGATCGAGCCAATACTTTCATATCATCAATCGCAGACCCACCACTGACCAAGCGCAGTCGCCAATCACCTTGCAATTGTGCAACGGCTTGTAAGAGAACTTCTATCCCTTTTTCGGGGACAATCCGCGCAATGAATCCAATCGTGAACGGACGCACTGGACGAGTATCGGCAGGCTTAAAGAGGTCGCTATCTGTGCCAAATTGCGGGATGGTCGCCATCTGCCCCTGATAGCCTTTAGCGCGCATCACATCCCCTGCATCATCGGTTCCGACTAGTGCATAATCGGTATTATTAAAGACCCATTGTTCACCCCAGCTAAACGGTGGCACATAATCGCGCTTGATATTCTGCCAGCTAAAAAATAACGATTTGGCATAGACACGTTTGGCATGATAGAGGGCTTGCCATGTGGCGACATTATACGGCTCTTCATCAATATGAACGATGTCGGGCTGAAAGTTGCGGATATGGTGTCCGATGGTGGGGTAATGGTGCAGATGAAAGTTACCATTAAAGCGAATCGGGATTTCCGTCAATTGATAGCCCTTGGTATAGACACGCTCTAAGGGCTGTTCACCGCGTTCATCTTTCCATGAAGGGGGTACAAGCACACATAATTCAATACCTTGTTGGGCGATGGCTTCTAGCTTACGTTGATAGATACCGACAATACAGGCTTTGGAGACCATTAAAACGCGCATGACTATCCTGTGGGTTGGTTGAGTCCGCGCCTATTATACTCAATTCAACGCCAACTTGATAAGCAACACTTATATCCCAAATGATAGTCTGATTGTTGTTTAGCGTAAATGGGGCACATCACTCAGCTAGCATTGTTATTGAACTGTCTTTATGCTATCTTAGATTTTAGAACTTAACATACACAATGGATAATCTGCGTGCCTCGTAAAATAGCACTCCTCATTGATGCTGACAATATATCTTACAAATTTTTGCCGCGTATTCTTGAAGAAGCGCAAGATTGTGGTGAGGTTATATTACAGGCAGTTTATGGTGATTGGGAACAACCTAATTTGCAAAACTGGCGCGAAGTTGCCGAGCAATATGATTTCCATCTCAGGCATCAAAACAACGATCCAAACACAAAAAATTCGACTGATATGAGACTCACTGTAGAGGCAATGGATATACTTCATTGGAAAAAGCCAGACTGTTTTTGCTTAGTCACGAATGATGCCGATTACATCCCATTATGTGATAGACTCCACGAAGCAAAGAAACGGGTAATTGGGATCGGTTATTATCAAGCATCCGAAATATTGATCCGGTCTTGTGATCAATTCATCTTCATCGGACAACGTCCATCACCGACTCAACAGACGATTGAATCATTGGTTGCAGTATCCGATAGTGTAACCACTAGCACACCTACCGAACCCATTCCGTTAACCGCAAATCAGAAACTTGAATTACAAAAACTGATATTAAAAGCCATCACTAAAGTACCACAAGAAAAGGATGGATGGGTTGATATATCGAGGTTGGGGACAGCACTCCGCCAAGTACAAGCCGACTTTGAACCTAGCAATTACGGCTATAATCGACTCAATCCACTTTTAGGCGAAATGCTCGATTTTGTGGAGATACAAGAAGCTATACCAACATGGGTACAATTCAAACTGACTACGGCTTCAAAACGATCCAAGCTGAATAATCAGCAAAAACTTGTAGTAGAAGCCTTTACCAGTGTTGAGCAAGAGACTGGCGATTCGATAACATTACAAACATTGGGTTCGACACTCCGCCAGTTACAAGAAGGATTTACACCAAAGACTTATGGACACGCTAGTCTAAGAAAATTTCTACAAAGTATGCCCGATTTAGTACAACTCCAATCAGGTAGTCCCGCATTAATACGGCTAAAAAACGGTGTAGCTCCAAAACAACCAAAGCCGAAAACACCACCTAAAACGAAAACACCACCTAAAACGAATAACGCACAGAAACTTATCATTGAGGCGTTTGCAAGAGTGCCACAAACAACTGGCAAATGGATAACATTATCAGCTCTAGGCACAGCACTCAGTCAAGTACAAACAGGATTTAGTTCAAAGACATACGGACATAGCAACCTAACAAAACTGTTGCAAAGTATGCCCGATTTGATCGACCTTCAATTTGAGGGTAAAGTCGCCAAATTAACCCGACTCAAAAAATAGAATCTGAGTCAGGCTGATGGTAGCATGTTATATGTCTTGCTAGAAAATTAAAATCCGCGACGTTGACTATAGCGTTCTTCTTTGAAGGGGTCGCCCTCGTTATGATAGCCACCTTGTTCCCAGAATCCCGGTTTATCCACAGGACTAAATTCTAAAGCGCGTAAGAACTTGGCACTCTTCCAGAAATAACGTTTGGGGACGAGTGTCCGCACTGGACCACCATGTTCGAGTAACTCAGGATCTTTCAGCCAATCACCTTCATATTTGTAGGCGAGCATGACATCATCATCCATCATGGTTTCGATGGGCAGATTGGTTGTATAGCCATAATCACAATGGGCGATAACATAGCGTGCATCCGAGGTCAGCTTGAATTGTTTGATAAAATCATTAAACATCACGCCTTCCCATGTGGTATCAAATTTGCTCCAACGGGTCACACAATGAATATCCGTGGTAATCGTTTTTGTAGGGAGCGTCAAGAATTCATCCCATGTCCAGCGTTTCTCTTCTTGGACTTCACCAAACACTCGTAAATCCCATGTTTTAGGGTCGAATTTGGGGATCGGTCCATAGGTCAAGAGGGGGAATTTCTGCGTCAACGATTGACCTTCTGGCAAGCGACCAGAAGCGCGCATTTCTTTTTCTTCATTACGACGATTTAAAAAATTCATGACATTCACCATTCTACTTATGCATGGGTTTTTATCTGTGATGCAAAACTTACATTATCTTAGACTATCGAAATCACGGAAATCTTTCTAACAAATGAACAAATTCTAATCATTGGATGTGAGGCGAAGAATCGTACGAAGCAAGATATTTGCGCCTGTTTCAATATGATGCCACTCTGTAAATTCTTTTGGATTATGACTGATGCCATCGACAGACGGTAAAAAGATCATAGCCGTTGGCACGATTTGATTCAGAATTTGGGCATCATGTCCTGCATAACTCACAATATCCATATAAGATGCATCCTCTTCCTGACAAGATAACTCAATCTGCTTGATTAAGTCGAGTGACATCTGTTCGGCTTCGCGGTGTAACACACGGTCAATCCCAACCGACAGGCGATAGTCTTTCGCACAATCTTGAGCAAGGCGGATAATACGGGCTTCGATTTCTTTGAGCTTCTCTGTATTGGGGTGACGACATTCAACCCGCAACGAGGCTTCTGAGGGGACAACATTAAAGGTATCTGGCTTGACACTTACATGTCCGCAATTAACGACACTCTCGCTATATTCTTGTGTGATGACACTATGGACTAAAATAATAAACGCCGCAGCTCCTTGTAGAGCATCACGGCGTTGTTCGGCAGTGGTTGTGCCAGCATGGGCGGCTTCCCCAAAAAAGGTGAGGTTAAAGGTGGTACGCCCCACAATCCTTTTGACAATGCCAATATCTTTCTTTGCATGATAGAGTTTGTCACTTTGTTCGATATGTAATTCTAAATAACCTAGAATTTTTTCAGGGTCACGTTTTGCACGTCGGATTTCTGGTGGGAGAATCCCAGCCCGAAACAGTGCCGCACGGAATGCCCCATTATCTTGTAAGGAATCGTTGATGTCATCAGGCGAAAGTTTGCCCGTTAGCCCATAACTCCCTAAAAATGATTTCCATGTGCCTTCTTCATCAGTGAAGTTTATGACTTCTAAATTTGTATTGAGCTTGATACCCGATTCTTTAATGGTACGCAGACACTCTAAACCAGCTAATACGCCGATTGCGCCATCATAGCGTCCACCATTGGGCACAGTATCCAGATGTGAGCCAATGAGCAAGGTTTTTGCATGTGGGTTTTCGCTAGAAAGAACACCACCTAAATTCCCAACCTCATCATCTTGTACCCATAATCCTGCTTCTTCAATGCGGTCCGCAAACCATGCGCGCGCGACAAGATCATCATTCGATAACGCCAATCGTGTGATACCACCACCGACTGTCGCGCCAATCTCGCCTAAAACTTCAAAGTCCGTTAGGAGACGCTTACCATCAATTTTAAGGTTTGTTTGTGTTGATACCAAAAAGATAAACCCACTTCCCTATGATTGATTGCTGGATTTACTCATGAATTATAGGGAGAAATCATTTTTGAACAAGCATCATCCTCATTAATGACTGTTTGATAATATTAAGATCCATCGTTTTGCCCTATTCACATCGGCTATCTGTCCTATAATCGTAGCTAACTCATATATAAATCCGAATTTCGTTACAGATTGGTACGAAATTCAGTTATATAGAGACTTCAGACCATATGTACTTGGGTGTTTGTTATCGGTCATTGGTAAAAGCACGCGATTCACTTATCGAGATTTAAACCCAAAACCAAGAACTCTGCCAAGAGTAATATAAATTGGATTGTTCAGCAGTTTATCAAGTTATCCAAAACTGACATTATTAAGGTAAATGATATGGTACGAGATCGTAAAGAAATTATTCGTCAATGTACCCACTTTGTATCTGGACATTATACTGTGTCTCCTCATGATATGTTTGTTGCTTTAACAGACTTCACACCATCGGATGCTTCCGATGATCATTATGGTGAGGGCGAGCTAATTTCTAATTTTGAAGCTGAAGTTGCAACATTACTAGGCAAACCCGCCGCAGTCTTTATGCCCTCTGGCACAATGGCGCAACAAATTGCCTTGCGTATTCATGCTAATCATAGTGGCAATCGCAATGTTGCCTTCCATCCAACATGCCACCTAGAAATGCACGAAAAACATGCTTACCGTGAATTACATCAGTTAAGTGGCACTCTCGTCGGAAATCCAGATTACCTGATGACATTAGACGACCTCAAAGCGGTTAAGACACCGATTGGAACATTACTGATCGAACTGCCACAACGCGAAATCGGCGGCATGTTACCCTCATGGGATGACCTCACCGAAATTGTCACATATGCCAGAGAACGTGGTATGTCCCTTCATTTAGATGGCGCACGTCTATGGGAATCACAACCATTTTATGATCGCTCCTACGCTGAAATTTGTGATTTATTTGATACCGTTTATGTCTCATTCTACAAAACATTAAACGGGATTAATGGTGCAATGCTATTGGGAGAGCCGCACATTATTGACGAGGCGAAAGTTTGGCAACGACGACATGGTGGCAATCTATATCGGATGTACCCCTATGTTTTATCGGCAAAAATGGGCTTAGATCAGCATTTGCCACAGGTCAAAGCCTATTATGAAAAAGCGGTAGAGATCGCCGCCGCTATATCACAAATTGATGGTATAGAAATCAAGCCAACGATACCTAATTGCAATCGTATGTTTGTCTACTTTCACCGAGATAGTCAACGCTTAATAGACACCGTGCTTGATATCGCTAGCGAAACCCAAACCCTGTTGTTTTATAGCAGTAGACGAAGCCCGATACCTGCTTATGCAATGACAGAAATGTGGATGGGCAACGCGGCACTTGATTTACCAACCGATAAAATTGCAGAATTATTTACCGAGCTTATGCGCCGTTCTGCTAACGAAAACTAAGCATTTTTTCTGTGGGCGCATTTCTTCCTGTGAAGCATTTGAATGATCTTCGGCTACCTACTCAAAAGATAGCTTGCATATCATGAGTTGCTAACCTTGCCCTATCCACACTTCCTATGTGATCTATAATCGAGTCTCTTATTAAACATCACCCAAAATAGCAGACCTTATGCAAAAGACTATTACTACAGATTCTAATTTCCGTTGGGTTATCCTAGCGATGACAACCTTAACAGGCTTTGTGGCGATGGGCTTTCAGACCACGAGCTTATCGGCTTTGTTTAGCGAAATCGCAAAATCTGTTGATCTTGACTTAGTACAGATTGGGCTTGTGTGGGGTGTTAGTACCGTCATGGGGATCGTGACCACTGTTATCGGTGGCTCGTTTGTGGATTATTTCGGGACGCGGCGTTCACTCGTCACATTATGTATCCTAATTGGCATCACAGGCGCATTACGTGGATTTGCTGTCGATTTCTGGACGCTGTTCTTTTCCTCATTTTTGTTTGGCATGGTGCAACCCGTTGTCCCGATGAACCTCGTTAAACTCCTTCGACAATGGTTTCCATCAGAACAATTGGGGCTGGCGAGCGGGATTATGTCGGCAGGTTTTGCAACAGGCTTGATGTTAGGCTCTCGCTTAAGTGCCACAACCTTATCCCCGATGCTGGGGGGCTGGCGCGGTGTATTAATTTTCCTCGGTGTCCTCACTGTGCTACTGGGTTTTCTGTGGTTCATGATTCACCCACCCGTTGAGAAGACTAAAGTCAAACGCCCTAATATTCGATTGATCTTTGCCAATGTGCGCTATGTCACCCGTTATCATGAGTTGTGGATCTATGCGATTGCACGATTTGGTGCGCTGGGAGTGATGCGCGGTGTTGTGGGGTATGTGCCGACCTATCTTAGGGAAATCGGTTGGGATGTGTTGGATGCTGATACTGCCATTACCTTATTTTTCCTTGCGAGTTTGATTGGTGTTGTGCCTCTATCGTATTTATCGGATCGTATAGGTAATCGTCGGTTGGTGATGACTGTTGGTGTAACCATGATGTCGATTGGTACAGGGTTGATGTTCTTTGTTGGTGATGTATTCTGGGGTGTAATGGTCTCGATGGTCATTGCTGGCTTCTTCTTTGATACTTTTATGGCACTCAGTGGCGCGGCTGTTACTGAAATGGAAGGGCTTGATATGACGATGATTGGCAGTGCCTTGGGTTTTGCATATATGATGCAAAATCTCAGTGCAACGATTATGCCACCCATCGGCAATGCGCTATCGGTCTTTGGTTTGAATGTGCCGTTTTTGCTATGGGCATCGTCGGGATTGATTGCGGTGGTTGCTCTGCTCAGTTATCGTGGGCAGAAACCTAAATAAGCGTGTACAAACAGGTAGGGGTAATTCGATGGCTGATTTTCATGAACAAATCAAACGGCTTGTGGATACCTCACCTGTGTCGGGTGTCGCTATCGCGACCATCAACAATTCCGACATTGATATAAGTTGCTATGGTAGTCATCAAGGTCAGCCATTAGATGATGCTACGCCGCTATTGGTCGCCTCACTGACAAAACCTGTATTTGCTTATGCCGTGATGCAATTGGTTGAACGTGGCACGATAGAGTTAGATAAACCCCTTGCTGATTATTTGCCTTATCCCTATCTGGAAAATGAACCTTACTTGTCAGAAATAACAGCTCGACATGCGCTCAGTCACACTACAGGTTTTCCTAATTGGCGTGACGCTGATGGGTTAGCTTCGGCATTCCGTCCGGGTACAGCATATAGCTATTCGTCGGAAGGGTTGAATTATTTACAGGTCGTTTTTGAATACTTGAGCGGTCAATCCCTCTCTGAATATCTTGATGTAAATGTATTTTCACCGTTACACATGGTCAATAGCCGTTTAATCTTGGAAGATGCCAATCAGCTAAAACAAAAACCATATCTTGCCCATCTGGTAGCAACACCATTACAAGCCAATGGCGCACTCAGCTTAGAAACGACAATAAGTGACTATAGTCAATTTATGCAAGAGATGTTGCGTACTGAAAGTGTAATCGCGCCTCGCCTAAGCCCTAAAACACTGGAGTTGATGGTACAGCCTATTATTCAAGTTGGGGATTATTCATCACTATCTTGGGGGTTAGGGTGGGGACTACAGCATAGGAATCACGATGACATCAGTTTTTGGCATTGGGGCGTACGGGGTGATGTACCGACGCAAAGTTATGTAGTGGGATGGCGATCCAAAGCACAGGCAACCGTCATCATCACAAATCATCTTCAAGGCTTGGAACTTTGCCATGAAATTACCAAATTGCTTTATGATGACCAAACATCGCTACCAGCCTTTGATTGGTTGTTGCCCCCTCAACATTGGCGTGGAGATGGAACAATTCCTCAATCAGACTAAATTTTGCGCCATCAGCACAGCATGTTAAGATTAGCCTGTTAAAAATACACAGTGGAGTTGATTGTGCCTAAGCCGAACTTTCTCATCATTATGTCCGATGAACATGCCCCGATGTATAGCAGTGTCTATGGGCATCCTATAGTACAGACCCCGAATATGAAACGCCTCGCTGATGCTGGCGCGACATTTGATGCGGCGTATTGTAATTCCCCAATCTGCATGGCATCGCGCATGTCCTTCATGACAGGTCGGTTTATCCATAATATCGGCACATGGGACAATGTAACGGCGTTACGCTCCGATGAAATCACATGGGCACATCGCTTGCGCTCCATCGGTTATGATGTGGTTCTGTCAGGCAAGCAACATTTTGGCGGTGCAGATCAGCTGCATGGTTTTCAGGCACAATTAGCGCGCGATTTACATTCAGAACGCTATCATCCGATTCATACATGGGAAGATGGCATTATCCCAGCCAAACAACCGTGGCAATCGGTGTATGAAGCGGGTGCGGGTTTAACAGAAGAACTTGTTGTTGATGATCTGGTACAGGTCAAAGCACTCGAATTTCTGCGCGATTCGGCACGGCAGGATAAACCATGGGCACTGAACGCCTCGTTTATTGCACCTCATTTTCCCTTGATTGCTCCCAAACGCTTCTGGGATATGTACCCATTAGACGACATTGATTTACCAGAAATCCCTGAGGGACATCTGGATAATTTACACCCTGTTTATCAACGTTTCCGGACGATGTTTGGCTTCCCACAATTTCCCGATGATATAGTGCGCCAAGCCCGCGCTGGCTATTATGCGTTGATTACCTATCTGGATGAAAAAGTTGGTGAACTGATCGACGTACTAAAAGAAACGGGACAATATGAAAATACGGTCATTATCCATATCAGTGATCATGGTGATATGAATGGTGAGCATGGTATGTGGCGTAAATCGAACTTCTATGAAGCGTCATCGCGTGTACCGTTACAAATCGTATGGCAAGGTCACATCGCAGGTAATCAGCGCATCCCACAAGCCGTTTCGTTGGTTGATGTTGTCGCAACCATGTGTGATATTGCCGAAGACCAAACCCAATCCCCACTTGATGGTGACTCATTGCTCCCCTTGATGACAACAGGTGATGACAATTGGAAAGATGAAGCATTTTCTGAATATTTAGCGCATGGGGTGGATCGTCCGATGGCGATGTTACGACGGGGACGCTATAAGTTAAATTATAGTTGGAATGACCCTGTAGAACTTTATGATTTGCAAGATGACCCCAACGAATTCCATAATCTGGCAGATAGTCCAGCACATCAAGACATCATAGCCGATTTGACACAACGGATACTCGCGGACTGGAATCCTGCCGAACTGAATGAAATTGTACGGGAAAGCCAACAACGGCAACGTTTCATCGAAAATACAGTTGGGAGAGTCTGGCGTAAACCACGATGGGATTGATACATCAATAGGTCTACGATTTATGATTCTGTGGACGAGATATATTTATTGATGTAACCCAATAGCTGATTTTTACGAACAGGCTTCAAAATATATTCACTCACACCCATTTCAAAACTTTCTTCACCTTTGAATATATCAGCGGTCAGCATCAATATAGGAATATCCATAAGCTGTGGATGTGCCTTAATCGTTTTGACAACTTGTAATCCGTGCATCCCCGGTAAATGAACATCACAGATAATCAGGTCGGGGATATGTTCTTCGGCTAGTGCAATCCCATCACGCCCTGTTTCGGCAACTAGCGCAAGAAATCCATCCGATTCTGCAATGGCTTTTATCATGATACCAATCGAGATGTCATCTTCTATCACCACGATTGTGGTTTTTTTAGAACTCGGTGGCGGCGCTTCAGCCTCAACATCATCTGTTACATCTTGAGTAACATTTGGTATTTTAAGTGATTCAGTATTGATGTCTTTTTTGGTTTTATCTGTTGTAATCAATCGCGCAGATTTTGTGTTCGATTGCTTAAGCGTATCTTCTTGTAGTTTGATATAGAGTCGAATGTGATTGACATACGCCTCTTCCCCGTCTAGCTGACTTAAGGCATATAGGACACTTTCTAAGGTGGGCATATCAGGTAATTTATTCATGACGATTCCTAAGTTTAGACGTATTCTACTTGAAGCATATACAATCAAGTATAGTCCTGATAATCGATTCAAACAGCTATTGATTTGGGATAACTGTTGATTTCAGACAGAGCTTCCTTAGATTATCGCATCAACCGTTTTTGAATTAAGCCGACTAACCAGCGTAATTCTTCGATTCTTAGAATCATGGCAACCACCAAGAAGATGCCACCATACAATGCCCCCGTGACCGTTACAAGCAGAGCTTCACGCAAGATACCAAATGTCCCGATGGCTTCCGATATCATCGGCAATGTCACCCATGCGATCCCCCCCATAATCAGCGATGCTGTTAAGGTTTTTATGAATGTCATGATTAACCGTTGTGAGCCAAATCCTTGCATCCGTTTACCTAATAAAACTGCTGAGATTAAGGCATGGACAAAATGTTTGATGCTATCGGCTATCATCAAACTGAACAACCCATATTGTTCGACCAGCAATACCGCCACCACCATATAAACCACTAAGCTAACCATCCCAATGAGCGCAGGCGTAAGCGTATCTTTACGGGCATAAAACGCATATACCAACAATAAATCGACTGCCGCAAATGGTAATCCAACCAGATATAAGCGAAGGGCTTGTCCGGTGATGTCGGTATCGACTGCGGTAAACGCACCATGTTCAAACAAGAGCGATATAATCGGTGTGGCTAGCACAAATAACCCAATGGCGGCAGGCAAAATAAGTGTCGTTGTTAAACGCAAGCCTAATCCCAACGTATCCTTGAAGGCACGAACGGCGGTTGGGGTCATCTCGGCAGATTGTCGGGCGAGTGTCGGTAAAATCGCAACACTAATTGCGGTGGCAACTAAGCCCTGTGGGAACTGGATAAGGGTTGTCGCCCAATTCATATAAGCGATGCTCCCTTCTCCTGTTTGGCTGGCGATATTATAGCTAAAGGGACGGATGATTAAGGTGTCCATCACCAGCGAAAACATGACAGGGGCATATAGTACCGCTACGCCCTTGAGGGCAGGATGTCGCCAATTTAAGGTGAAGCGGAGTTTGGTAATTTTGAGCCCCGTTAACTGGAGGAGTAATTGAACGAATGCCCCGACCAACCAACCAAATGCCACCACGATAATACCGTGGGCAGGGCGTGCGATGATAAACGGCGAAATATCATATCCTACCGTGAGATTTGGTAACATTGCCACCGATGGCGCAAGCACCAGCGTAACCAGTACGATACTTCCGTTAAAGACCACACCCGCAAAGGCAGGTAATGCAAATGAACGCAGGGCATAGAGTGTGCCACTGAAGATTGCAAATAAACTCAGGAAAATCAGCGCAGGGGCAGTCATGCGTAACATATCGGTTGCAAGGCGCAAGGTTTGGGTATCTGCACCACTGGCGACCAATGAAACCACTTGCGGTGTAAATAATTCAATGAGTAACACCAATACCGCGAGGACAACAGTGATTAAGCTCAGTAAAATAGATACCACGCGCCATAATTCATCTTTGCCACGCACGGTAATGATCTCGCTAAGGACAGGTACGATTGCACCGTTGATATGTCCGCCGATGAGTAAATCGTAGATCGCTTTGGGGACAATAATCGCTACTTGAAACGCATCGACTGCACCTGTTGCACCGAATAAAAATGTCAGTACCGTTTCCCGCGCAAGCCCTAACACACGACTAAAAATATTACCCAGCGCAAGGATACCTGTTGCAGTTGCTAAGCGTGCATTGGTACGTTCTTGCTCACTTTCGGTTTTAGTGGGAGTGGATGGTACATTTTCTTCAACCGATAATGTCGGGCTGTCTACACTCATTCATAGTACTTTCGCTAATCGGATTATTGCGTTCTTGCTGTTTCATCATAAACCCAATACAACACTATACA
>Ga0070728_10004581_pt1 | contig 14229 bp, 12 predicted proteins | sample tdDd471_FD_66723 | JGI IMG/M metagenome (GOLD analysis project Ga0070728, IMG submission 66723) | Marine sediment microbial communities from the Atlantic coast under amendment with organic carbon and nitrate - tdDd47.1 | ecosystem: Environmental > Aquatic > Marine > Coastal > Sediment | place...
GCAAGTGAGGCGATCGTGAAACGCGACCAAGCGAACAAGGCCGGATTTACGCTTATCGAGGTCCTCGTCGTCATCTCCATTATTGGGGTGCTGGCCGGACTCGTCGGAGTTCTGATCAACAAGGCGCGCTCCAGTCAGCTGGAGACTTCGACGCAGCAGTTGGTGAAGACCACTCTCCCGATGAAGATCGAGATGTACCGGCAGGAGATGGGGCGGTATCCCGCCTCGACCATCAGCGGGCTGCAGAAGGCCGGCGGCAAGAACAAGCTGTGGAAGAACGTCACCACGCAGGACGGCAACGACATCAACCAGTCGGTTGAGGTGCTGATCGTCCAGCTTCGCCATCCGGACTTTTCCAAGCGTCTTCAGGACGACGAACTGGGCTCCATCGATCCGGCGACCGACAACGTTGACGAGGACGAGTTCACCGAGCAGCCCGCCGGGAGCGAGGACAGCGCTGCCATCGAGTTGCTCGATGCGTGGGGGAACCCGCTCATTTACATCTACAACGGGGACTACGACAAGGTCTTCCAGGTGACGAACGCGCGCGGCGAGACCGTGGAAGTCAGCGCGCTGAAGAAGCCCAACGGGACGTTCTACAACCCGAACAAGTTTCAGATCATCTCGCTGGGTGAGAACGGCAAGCAGGAAATCGAAGGCGACCCGGACCTGTGGGATGACGTCCACAACTTCAGTCCCGTCGCAGGAGAATAGGTATGCGACGGTTGCGCGCTTTCACGCTGGTCGAGATCCTGGTGGTCCTGAGCCTGTTCGCCGTCCTCATGGGACTGGGCGTGGGCATGATCCAGCGCGCCGGAAGTGGCAACACGCTGACGCAGACCACGAACGCGATGGCCAACCTTCTGGCCGCGGCGCGCGCCAGCGCGTACGGCAGTGCCACCGCATACGTCACGGTCGACTCGGAGGCGGGCGGTGCGCTCGGTGGCGGTGTGCTGCGGGTGTTTCGCCAGCGGCCCGTCCTCACCTGGCATTGCGAGAATTTCGAGGACGCCAGCGAAGTCGACCTGCTGACGCGTGCCGGAGCGGTGGACGTGGCGACCAACGCGCCCGTGCCGAGCCTGGCCGGCAAGCACATCGTCTTCCAGAGTGGCGGCCGCGTGAATGTGGCAGACCGCCCTTGGTTGCAGTTCGTCGATGGTTTCTCCATCGAGTGCCGGCTGCTGGTTCCCGCCACCACGTCCAAGCAGTCCATGCGGCTGTTCAAGAAGGGCAGCGCGATCGACATCGCCGTGATTCACGGTCCCGCAGGGCGCTATGACATCGAAGCCACGATTCGCCTCGCGCAGGACGAAGAGGGCAAGGGGGCCGGCAAGTACACGGTGAAGACCGGCGAGCGCGGCCCCGAAGAGGTGGTCGAGTGGCGCGGCGCAATCCTGCCGGAACGCTGGCAGGACATCCGGATCGCCTACGACCGCAACGAGTTCACCATCCAGGTGGAGGGTTCGTTGCGCGGCGTGCGCACCGGCAAGAACAACGCGATGGCCCCGGATCTGGGCGACTCCGTCTCCAAGCTCGTCATCGGCGATGGCTACGAGGGCGGATTCGACAGCCTTCAGATCGGCGGCATCTACGAGGATGACGACGATCGCTTCGACTACTCCGAGAACGTGTTCCGGATCGATGACAACGGCAAGCCGGTCACCGGCCGCGAGTTCATTCACTTCCGCAACCGGCAGCTCGATCCGCAGTACCACACCCGGCCGATGCAGCTGGTCTTCCGCCTGGGCGAGGACACCGAATCGGTGCCTGCGCCGCGCCGTTTGGTGATGATCGGCCTGAGTGGCGAGACGTTCGTGAAGAGGCCGGGCGAGTGATGGCGCGGCCGGCCATGAACCTACCGACGCAGGAAACCCGGCATATGCATGCAACCAGCAACTCTCGGGGCCGCGGTTTCACGCTGCTTGAGATCATGATCGCCATGAGCCTGTTCACCACGATCGGGTTCGCGGTGGTGTTGCTCATGACGAGCGGCATGGACATGTGGCTCAGTGGCACGCGCGGCGCGCAGCAGGAGGACCGCAGGGAGCAGAGCCTCCCGCGCCTGGAGGAAGACCTTCGGCACATGCGCCTGCCCGGCCACCACGATCGCATTCCGGTCGCGAAGGGCGAGACCAACGTGCAGGCGGAACTGCCGGCGCTGGTACCGGACAACCGGCTCCTCTCCAACTACGTCTACTACAAGTTCGGGGACCGCGAGGTTCCCTGCCGCTACGTCTCCTTCGTCCGCGACATCCGGGGCCTCGGCGAGATCGACGTATACGCCCGTCGCGCCGGGACCAACCCGAAGGCGGACAAGCGGATCGACGGCGTCGACGACGAGGAAGAGTTCAAGAAGAACTCGCACATGCCGACGGGCGGGCAAATCGAGGTTCTCTGGATCTGGCTGCCGGATCCCGACGGCGCCGGCATCGGGACCGTCTACCGCGCGTATCGGTCGCCCATCGGCGGCGAGGGCACGCTGCTCGATCCGAAGAACTTCGACGAGTACGGCAAGTTGATGCGCGACGTCAAGCCGCAGGCCGTCTTCCAGGATGTGCTTCTGTTCGACGTCTACTTCTGGACGCAGTTCACGACGACCTGGCAGTTCCAGCGGGGCGATCCCCGCGTCACTTCGCGCCCCAAGAATCTGGCCGAGGTCAATGCGGGGCAGAGCGCCTGCGGGCCGTCGCGCGTCTGGGACAGCACGCGCGGTTGGTTCGTCGGAGGCCGCGACGACTTCCGTCTCAACAACACCAAGAAGTCGATCAACTTCGTGGGGGACGACATCTGGCCCCGCATGGTTCGCATCGAGTTTGCGCTGCGGGAGATGGAAACGGAGCTGAAGAGTGACTTCACATCCGGGGATCCGACGTTCTCGGTGCACGACGCGCGGTTCGCCACCGGACTCGGTGAGCTGTACAACGTCCCGATGAAGATCGGTACCGAGTGGCTGCGGATTCAGAGCCGCGACTACACGGATGTCGACACATTCATCATCGACCGACGCGGCCTGCGCGGCACGAAAGCGGTCAATCACCCCGCGGACACGAAGGTCTACTTCGGACGTCTCTACGATGTGACGGTGGAGATCCCCTCGTATCGCGATGACAACAACTAGCGTCGTGGCGCCGGTCGTCGATTCCGTCGGCCGGTCCTGCGCCGGGCCGACCATTGGGTTCGACGAGTCGGGCGGAGCGGAGCGCAATGGCGCTGCAGCCCGGTGCTAGACTGGAAGGGAACGCCCATGAAGCGGTTCAGAGCAAATACCCCCGGATTCACCCTGCTAGAGGTGATGATCGCGATGTCGATCCTCGCGATCGGGGCGACGTCGATCCTGTCGATCTTCGTGGCGGCGATCAGCTTCCACACCGAGCGTGTCGAGGGCAACCGCATCACGGAGTTGCGCAACTGGGCGCGGCAGCATGCGCAGATCGTGTTCAATAACTTCAACCCGAACGATCCCGAAAGGGCGAAGAAGGGCGAGAAGCCGATTCCGCCGAAGATCGTCGTCGATCTGACGGATCTGGAAACGGCATCCGCCAGCACCGATCCGGTCGTGAGGGAAGCGGCGGAAAAGTTCCCGGGGTTCAAGTACGAGGTCCTCTTCGAGGAGGACCAGTTTTCGGTGGCTGGATCGAGCGTCGTCGCCCACATTCGGATCTACCGAATGAGCGGGCAGCTTGATGAGACGCAGCTGGTCGACAAGGAATTCCTGACTCGTACCGGAGTCCCATATCACGAGTACTTCCGGAACCCCTCATGGGGCGGATCGCAGAACAAGCGGGACAGCGAACGACGCGCACTCGATCCGCGACGGCGATAGTCGAAGAGCCGGGAGTATCGAAGAACCGGTTGGGCTTCGTTGCGAAGCCGAGGTCCGAAGGAGTCATGATGCGTAGTCTGTTCATTCTCTCCACGGTGGTCGCCCTGACCGTCGTTGCGGTTGCCGAAGCCGGGAAGCCTGTCCCCGTCCGTCTCAAGAACGGTTCGCGCGTGGTCGGCTACGTCGTCGAGAAGGAGTGCTCCGACACCGCCATCGTGCTGCGGGACGTGCGGACGCGCCGCAAGATCACGATCCCGTGGAACAAGATTCGTCCCGACATGGCTCGCAAGCTACGCATCGATCTCGGATTCGAGGTCGCGGAAGCGAAAGGCGGGCATCGGATCGAGGCCGATCGGATTCGCAACAAGACCGGGAATCTGTTCACCGGCGTCATTCTGAACCCGAAGACCGCACAGAAGGACGGCTACTACGAGCTGAAAACCGCCGACGGGGTCCTGAAGATCCGCGTGGGCGACGTGCGCGAGCAGACCAAGGTCGAGGTCGATGCGGGGCTCGTCTACACGCCGGTCGAACTCTACGAGCTGAAGCTCAAGGAGCGAGAGCCGGTTACGGCATCCGATCACTACCAGCTGGCCGAGTACGCTCGCATCGTCGGCGCGCTCCCGCAGGCCAAGGAGCACTACGAAACCGTGCTGCGCGTCGATGAGGAGAAGAAGTATCCTCCCGCCGCGATCGAGCGCCTCTTGGCGCTCGTCGACAAACTCCTCGCGTCGCAGGAGGCCCGCGACATGCTGGCCGACGTTCAGAAGGACATCGTGTTCAACCGGTTCGAGAAAGCGACTGCCGCGTTGGCTGCGTTCCGCGAGAAGTACGGCGACGACGAGATGTTCGCGAAGGAGGCGGAGTCTCTCGAGAAGCGCATGGTCGAGCGACGCGAAGAGTACTTCGCGGAGCAGATCGCCAAGCGGCTGCTCGCCGAGGTCAAGGCGCTGCTCGCGAAGCGGGTCAAGGAGCCGGAACTCACGATTCGCGAAGCGATGAACTATGCCGCGGGCGAAGCGTCCGCCGAGGACTCGGTGAGCAGCCAGGCGATCGCCAATGTCGCCGCGGAACTCAAGATCGAGCCGGACGAGGTGATCGAGCTCTGGAAGCTGCGCCCCAAGCGCTCTCTTCAGAAGGCTTTCTACCGCGATGGCACCTTCATCGTGCTTGAGAACCTGGAGGACGCGCTGGCCAAGGCGCCCAAGCCCAAGTTCCCCAAGGGCAAACAGAAGCCCAAAATGCCTCAGCCGCGCGCCAAGATGACGGCGGATCGCTGGTGGAAGAACAAGGTCACCCTGCGGAAATGGCGGGACCTGCGCGACTTCTTGTACGCCCATTGGGCCGAGAAGAGTGGCGCGGTCGAGCTGATCGTGCCCAAGGACGAGGGGTGTCCCACTTGCGCCGGCAAGGGGTTCCTGGTCCAGACGCTGCAGTCCGGAGGTGGTAACGTGATTTACTCTGATCGTTGTCCGACTTGCCACATGGCCACGAAATTCCGCATCGTCCGCTTCAAGTAGTCCTCATGCGCACTCTGATTCTCTCCGGCGTGTCCCTCGCGCTTCTCCTCGTGTTCGCCCCCGTGGCCGCGGCCAAGCCGCCGGCTTCCTCGGGATTCGTTCGCCTGCAGCAGCTCAACACCGAACTGGCCAAGCGCTATCAGGAGCTGAAAAAAGCCGAGGAGTTCGAGAAGAAGCCTCTGCCGGAAAAGCTGCTGATCAAGTGGGACGAGGGCGAGACCTCGTTCGGGTCCGTGAAGAAGCTGACGGGCGAGGTCGTGGTCAAGGCGATCTTCGAATGGGCGGAGCTGACCGGGCCCAACCCGAGCGAAGCAGCCACGCGCGTCGCCAAGATGCTCCCTCAGGCGCTGAAAACGCACTACGGAGAAGCGATCAGGATCACGACGGCCTTCAAGCGGGATCGGTATCAGGTCGGCAAGGAGCTGGTCGATCAGCTCGTCAAGCCGCCCCTGCACGTCCGCGAGCTCGCCATCGAGTGCCTGCAGATGACCTACAACCAGGGCCGCAAGGCCTACGTGGCGGAAGACAGCAAGGCACGCCGCATCAAGAAACAAAAAGAGTGGAAAGACTACGTCCGGCGGCGCGCCAAGTAGCTGCCGCCGGCTGGTTTCTGGCTGCCGCCGGCTGGTTACTGGCTGCCGCCGGCTGGCTTCTGGCTGCCGCCGGCTGGCTGCCGCGAGTGGCCCTGCTGCTGCCGCTGGCGGCCCTGCTGACCGCTTGCGCGACTTCCGAAGAGGACGGAGATCCGTGGCCGTCCTCCGACCCGCTCGCCGAACGCGAACAGGCGATCGGTTGGCTCGACGGCGAGGCGATCACTTACGGTGACCTCGCGCGGTTCCTGCGCGCGCGGGACGCACTCAGTTTCTCGCGGACGCTCGACGGCCTGATCGTGGATCGGATCACGCGCACCGAGGCGGAAACGCGACGCGTCGATGTGCCCATCGCCTTGACCGAGCGTCGCACGCGGACCCGCTACCTCGCGTTCGAGACGCGGCTGCGGGACGCGACGAAGGAACGCACCGGGGAAGAAATCGAACCGCGCATCTGGCTCCGTCGCACGCTCGGGCTCACCCCCGAGCAGTTCCAGATCTATCTGCGGGGCCAGATCCAGGTGGAGTTGCTGCAGGATCGTCTGATCCGTTACGCGCAGTACCGCGAACGCAGTGTCTCGGTGTCGCTGATCGTCGTCGAGGACGCACAAGCCGCGCAGGTCGTCCAGCAACGGCTGGGTGCGGGGAAGCCCTTCGCGGTCGTGGCGCAAGAACTCTCCAAGCACGCCACGGCGAAGGAAGGTGGCCAGATCGACCATCGCATGATCGTCGCCGACTTCGAGGATGCGAGCACCGCCGGCGCGGTGTTCGGAGCCGCCGCCGGCACGTCGCTGGGCCCTTTCGAGATCCAGGCGGATGGACGCGGGTTTTTCCAGGTCTACTTCGTCCACGACGTGCGCGAGGCGCGACGGATTCCCTATGCCGAGCTCGCGCCCGAGATCGAGAAGGGGCTCCAGAAGCGTCCCGTCTCCGTGGGAGAATACGTTCATTGGCGTCGCCGTATGCAGGAGATCCACGGGTTCCTGACATCGGTCGGGAGCGATAGCGTCCGCTAGAATGGGACACGACCGACCGCATCGCGAGGACGATCAGAGAAAGCAGTCCATGATCCAACGAACCGATCCCGACCCGACAGCCGAAATCGATCCGACGGAGGCTGGCGACGGCAAGCCCGCGCGCGGTGCGGAACTGCCGCAAGCGAAGGGCGAGCAGGCACCGAAGGGCGAGCAGGCACCGAAGGGCGAGCAGGATCTGAAGCCCGAGGAGGCTACGAAGCCCAAGAAGGCAGCAGCCGCGCTCAGCGATGCGGAGATCCCCGCGCTGGTTCCGCAGTTGGAGGCGTGCCTGTTCGTCGCCCGGGAGCCCGTCGCGTTGGGGCGCCTGGCCGACGTGGTGGGAGCGAGCAAGGGCGATACGCGCAAGGCACTCGAACTCCTTGGCGAGCGCTACTCCGGAGACCACGCCGGCGTCCACCTGGCGGAGATCGCGGGTGGCTGGAGATTCCTCTCCAATCCCGCCTTCGCGGAGACCTTGGCCGCGCTTCAGGGGCAGAAGTCGGCCGATCGCCTCAGTGGCGCCGCACTCGAGACCCTGGCCGTCATTGCCTACAAACAGCCCGTGGGGCGCGCCGAGATCGAGCGCGTGCGCGGCGTGGGTGCTGGACCGGTGCTGCGTCATCTGCTCGAGCTGGAGATGATCAAGGTCGTGGGGCGCGACGAGGGCCTGGGTCGCGCGCTGCTGTACGGCACCACGATGGAGTTTCTCGATCGGTTCGGCCTCGGCGGGCTGCGTGATCTGCCCGCAAACCTCGAGTCGTAGGTCCGCGCTACTCGAATCTTGGGTCCGCGCCATGGGCAATTCCGAGCCCAAGTTTGGCACTCGGGCCGACTGCCGGAAGCGGTATGCGAGGCCCACGGCGGCTTCCAATGTTGACGGTCCGCGAAATGCGGCGAAAATGCGGGGCTTGCGGGCGGGTCGGCCCCAATCTCGGTGGATCGACCCTGCCTTTCCGGAGTCCTCATGGCGAAAATGCGCGCGCTCATCGAGCGCTATGAAAAGTGGCTGATGATCGGCCTTGTTGTCTTCCTGTGCGTGATCTTCACGGCGACGGGGGATATCCAGGACGCTTTCATGGGCGGCGACCAGCCGGTCGTCGGAGCCAACGACGTCGTCGGCAGCTTCTACGTCGTGCCCGACAAGAAGGTCGAGATCACAAACGCTCGCTACGCGCAGGCACGTCTCGCGCTGCGGGTGTTCCAGGACGTCCGGCGTGGCCCGAGCGCGGAGGACGTACCCGTTCTCGACGTCTGGTCGCACCTGATCTTGTCCGAGGCCGCGCGTCACGAGGGCATCTACACCTCGGACCGCGATCTCGTCGACACGATGAAGACCATCAACATCGGCCTCGCGCAGCTGATGGCGCAACCCGACGCGTACGGCGAGTGGGTCAAAACGCGCTATCGGATTTCCAAGCGACAGTTCGAGGAGGCGTTCCGCGAGGCATGGACGGCGCTGCGCGTCCGTGAACTCTACATCGACTCGTACAGCCTCGCGCCGCCCGCGACGCGCACAGAGCTCGTCGAGCGTTACGCGCCCGGCAGCTTCGAGTACGTCGATGCTTCGTGGGCCTCGCTCGATGCCGCGCGCTTCTCCGACGCAGTCGAGAAGGAGTTCGAGGCCGCGGAAGACAAGGACGCGTTGCTCAAGGAGTTCTTCGAAACCGACCCGGCCGTCAAGAGCGACACGATCAACTTCCGACACAATCGGCGCTTCTCGTTCGAGATCCTGAACACCGTGCACAGTCGACTGACCGAGGAGAACCTGAAGCGGTTGGAGACGATGTTCTTCAAGGCGTGGCCTGAGTTCGCTCCGGAGAACAACGAGGGCAAGAACACGCTCGAGATGTGGCCCAAGGGTGACGACAAGCAGTACTGGAACACCTACAAGGATCGACTTCTCGAGGCCGAGAAGAGCAGCGTTGATGCTCTTCGGATCAAGGCGATCCAGCAGATCGAGGAAGAGGACCGTCTGGCAGCCGAGAAGGAAACCGAGGAGAACAAGGACGGCGAGCCCAAGGACGGCGAGCCGAAGGACGAAGACGGCGGGGATGAGCCCAAGGACGACGAGGCCAAGGACCCCGAGAAGGACGACACTGTGGATCCGGCCCTCGCCGCGGTTCGCGATGCGCGCATCAAGGAGGCGCAGGACGCCATCGGTTTCGACCTTCTCCGTCCCCGCATCTATCGAGAACTTCGCCTGCGGCGCCTCTATCGCCACATGCACAACGACGCGTTCAAGAACGCATCGGAGAGCCTCGAGAAGATCTACGAGAAGCTCGCTCAGTTGGACGACAAGGAAGATCCTCTGCTTTCCAAGACGCCGGGCGAAGGTCTGGTTGTGTTCCGCAAGTTCGAAGATCCGCTGACGCGTCAGGAGATCGAGGATCTGACCGATGGGGACGCGCGCTTCGGCCCGAACGTTGCCTACCGCGTGAGCATGGCCGCGCGCGAGAAGTTGCCCGCCGTCCGCGCCACCGCGGAGATCCTGGGCGACGCCGCGCACGGACGGATGTCGTTGCGTGTGACCGGACTCGAACGCGAGCGTCGCAAGACGTTCGTCGAGTTGTCGGACGGCGAGAAGGTCATTCTTGCCGACGAGTACTACCGGCCGTATCAGGCGCGCGAGCGCGCGAAGGCGGCGCTGGGCGAGCTCAAGAAGGCGTGCGACGAGGGCAAGGTCAAGCCGGACGGATTCCGCGCCGCGGCCGAGGCGATCGGCGCGCGCGTCTACGAGGAAGAGCAGATCACGGCCGCCAGCCGCTTCATGGCGGAGCCGGACGAGAAGCTGCTCTTCCCGAGCGAGTTGCAGCGCATGCGCGACCGTCACTTCCTGCGTCGCCACCTTTCGAGCCTGTTGGCCGCCGACCGGATCAAGCCGGAGAACGAGCGCATCAAGCCGGGTACGTGGCTCGATGTTGAGGTGCGCAACTCGATGGAGGCCGACGCGGTCGACCCCGGTACCGCCTACCTCATCCTGATGCTCGACCGGAAGAAGCCCACAGCCACCACGATGCCGGCCGAGAACATGGAGCGGGCCGAGGATCTGGCCGCCCGCCAGACCTTGGGGCGCGACATGGACCGCTGGAACCGCCAGTACAAGCAGCTGTTCAACGACTTCAACTTGAGCTTCGAGTCCACGATGAAGACGCAGATCGAGGCCGCCTTCGAGCGCCTCGCCGACGCCGAGCGCGACCGCGCCAACGCCGCCGCCTCGGGACAGTAGTTCGACTGCGATCCCGCGGGGTGCTACTCCGCGGGATCGTCGTTGGTCCGCCCATCGACCTCATTGGATGGGCGCCAACACCCGACCGGCGGCACGGGGTCCACCTGTCCGCCCGGGGTAAGCGGGTTGCATCGCAGGATGCGCCACGCGCCGAGCAGTGACCCCTTGATGGCGCCGTGCCGTTGGATCGCCTGCAACGTGTAGTGGCTGCAGCTCGGTTCGAATCGGCAGTGCGCACCCAGCAATGGCGACAGGAAGCGCTGGTACAGCCGAATGAGCGCGATGAAGATGTGGCTCACGGCGATGGACTCACTGCTGTCGAGGCGGGGATTGTTTCGCACGCCCACGCTTGCGGGGCGGTCGCGCTCGACGCTCCCGCCGCCGGAGCGCCGTTTCGACCAGCGCCACGAGCTCGCGCGCAACGTCCGGCATCGTCATGCCGTGGGCCGCGCGGCGGGCGACGAGAATCACGTCGCACGTTTCCGGGAGTTCTCCGCGGACACGCCGGAAAGCTTCTCTCGCGATTCGTTTCAGCCGGTTCCGTTCGGGGCTGTTGCCGTACTTGCGGGACACCGAAAGGCCGAGGCGGGAACGGTCTCCGCGCCGCGGCAGCACGTAGCAGCCGAAGGCCGGGACAGAAGCATGGAAGCCCCGACCGTAGACGCGCCGATACTCCCCGATCGTGACGACGCGGTCCCGCTTCCGGTACAAGCCCGTCGGCGCGGAATCTTCACTGGCGGGAAAACGGGACGGTTGCGGCATTTTCAAAGGGGTGGAAGGCGGGATTCAGCCGGATATGGAGATTCTGCCCTCTTCTGTACGATACTCTGGAGTAGTGAGATCACCTCGCACATGGATGCGAATGCGGGCCGTGGGTCCGTGTCTGTTGCTCGTTTTCGGCGGCTGTATGAACGGCTATGGACGTTCGTCGGACGAGTTTACCCGCCGGCCGCCGCAGCAGATGTCGACCGTTCAGGTGGAGTGGGTGGCGGACGTGGAGCTTTCCGAGGACCTGGAGCGCCCCGGCGCACTGCGGGAAGCGGACATTGCGAGCTCGATTGACGATCTCGCCTCCGACGACTTCGGCCATCGAACCCGTGGTTCCCGCGCCCTCCTCGCCTATGGCGAAGAAGCGATTCCCTACATCGGGTATCGCGTCAGCCTGATGGATACCGATCCGGATCCTCACTGTCCCGCCTGCATCGTGATGCACGCGATCCTCGCCAAGCTGCCCATCTCACGCGTCGGGGCCCAGCTCGAGTCGCCGTATGCGCTGGCACGCATTGCGGCGGCGGAGACGGCGGGCGAGAAGCAGCTGCGGGAACTGGCACCGCAACTGGTGACGCTTCTCGACGATGAGGATCCCGCCGTGCGCCGCGCGGCCGTGACGGCACTCCGCCGCATCACGAAGACGTTCCTCGGTTACCGCGCCGACGCATCGCCGTTCAAGCGTGCGAAGTCGATCGAGGCGTGGAAGCGCGAAGTCGGCTCCGCGAAGCAGTAGCATAGCGCCGTGCAACTGGGCGCTTCACAGCTGCGGGCACTTCTCGATGCGAACGAGCGGGGCTTGGCCCTTCTCGACGAGGTTGGCGTAGTCCGCTACGCCAACGCGGCCTTCGCTCGCCTTGCGGGGCGCGTCGGAGCCCAAGCGGATGCGCTCGTCGGCGAGGACTTCGCGGGGTTGTTTCCCGGCCTGGGCGACGAGATCGATTGGGTCAAGGCTGCCTCCAACGCGATCCACCACGGACGCGAGGTGCGCCTTGTGCGATTGCCAACGACGGGTGGGATCCATGTCGATTGCCGCCTGGAGCCGATCGATCTCGGCACGATGCCGGTTGCGCTGGTGTCGCTGGAGGATGTGAGCGAGCGTGTTCGCGTCGAAGAGGGCATGTTGCGTCGCGAGCGCACGGATGCGATCGCCAACTTCGGCGAGAGTGTGGCGCACGAGATTCGCAATCCGCTCAACTCCATCCACATGAACGTGCAATTGCTCCGCGAGGCGCTGAATCGCGAAGGCGCGGATCGCGAGTCGCTCGACCGGACCGCGGGCACGGTGCAGCGGGAAATCATGCGCCTGGATCGCGTCGTCCGTGACTTCGTGCAGTACTCGCGCCCGCCCGCCCTCGACCTTCAACCGGGTTCCATCAACCACGTGGTCCGCGCCGCGCTCGATGTTCTCGACGCACAGATTCGCGAAAAGGGGCTGCAGATCGAAACGGTCCTCGCTTCCGCGCGGCCGGTTCGCATGGACCGCGACCGCATGCAACGCGCCATCTACAACGTGCTGCTGAATGCGGTGCAGGTGCTGCCCGAGGGCGGCTCTCTATCGTGTCGCAGCAGCGACGAACGGGACATGTGCCAACTCGAGTTTTCGGACAACGGACCCGGGCTCGAGCCCGATACATCCGCGCACGTCTTCGAGTTGTTCTACACGACCAAGAAGGGCGGCACCGGTTTGGGGCTGCCGCTCGCGAATCGCATCGTGGAGGAGCACGGAGGGCGTATGGCCGTGGCGAGCGAGCCCGGGCAGGGCACGACGTTCGCCATGTTCCTGCCCTTCGGAGGCCCGCCGCCGGGAAGGGGAGCAGGACCGGTGACGGTACCGGTGGGAGGTAAGGGATGAGCGCGACGGTACGAATTCTGATCGCCGAGGACGATCCCGGGGCGGGCGAGGCGCTCACGACGGCGTTCGACCAGGAAGGCTACGCGGTCCAACTCGCGACGACGGGCTCCGAAGCGCGCGACGAGTACCAGAAAGGCGGATGGGACTGTGTCCTCACGGACGTGGTGATGCCCGACGTGGACGGCCTGACGCTGCTCAAGGAGTTCGTTGCTCCGGATTCCGCGCCGCCCGTCATTGTGATGACCGCCTACGGTTCGATCGAGCGCGCCGTGCAAGCCATGAAGGACGGGGCCTACGACTTCCTCGAGAAACCTCTCGACCTCCATGACTTGCGCAACGTGGTCGCGAAAGCGATCAGCGGTCGGCGCGCCGAGCCGGAAAACCGATCCGTCCGTGCCCGTCTGCGCGCCGACCACAAGATTCTCGTCCCCGGCGAGAGTTCTTCCATGCGCGCCGTCATCGAACGCGCGCACAAGATCGCGCGAACGAACGCCACCGTGCTTGTCACTGGCGAGAGCGGCACGGGCAAGGAACTCATCGCCCGACTGATTCACAACGAGTCCCTGCGCGTGCGCGCGCCCTTCGTGGCCGTGAACTGCGCCGGCTTGACGGAATCGATCATCGAGAGCGAACTCTTCGGCCACGTCAAAGGCGCATTCACCGGCGCGGTGCGAGCCAAGAAGGGCAAGTTCGAGCTGGCCGAGGGCGGCACGCTGTTCCTCGACGAGATCGGCGAGGTCCCGGCCAACGTGCAGGTCAAACTGCTGCGTGTCCTGCAGGAGCGGGAGGTGGAACGTGTGGGCGGCGAGGAACCGATCCGCATCGATGTCCGGCTCATCTGTGCGACGCATCGCAACCTCGACGAAATGGTGGCGGCGGGGACGTTCCGGGAAGACCTCTACTACCGCATCAAGGTGATCGTGCTGCACCTTCCTCCGTTGCGAGAGCGACCGGACGACATTCCGGAGCTCGCCGATCACTTCCGCGTCCGCGCGAACGAGCGCAACGGACGTGAGATCGAGGGCTTCTCCGACGACGCGATGGGGCAGCTGCAGGCCTATCGCTGGCCAGGGAATGTCCGCGAACTCGAGAACGTTGTTGAGCAGGCGGTGGTGCTCTGCGCGGGAGCGACCATCGGGGCCGACGATCTCCCGACGGAGGTCGGGGGCGACCGCGGCCCGCGCGATGTCCTGCAGATTTCTGTGGGGACGTCGCTGGCGGACACCGAGCGCGAACTCATTCTGGAGACGTTGCGCAAGACGGGCGGGAACAAAACGCAGACGGCGAAGCTCCTCGGTATCGGCGTGCGGACGCTGTACCGCAAGCTTGAGGAGTACGGCGAGCAGGGCGGCGACGAAGCGAGTCCCTAGAGCCTGCATGATTCGTGACGCCGCGGTTTCTGACCGGCCCAGGGTGCCGATTTCTTCGCCG
>Ga0070728_10004583_pt1 | contig 14212 bp, 11 predicted proteins | sample tdDd471_FD_66723 | JGI IMG/M metagenome (GOLD analysis project Ga0070728, IMG submission 66723) | Marine sediment microbial communities from the Atlantic coast under amendment with organic carbon and nitrate - tdDd47.1 | ecosystem: Environmental > Aquatic > Marine > Coastal > Sediment | place...
AACTGGCCTCTGGCAAACGTATGCCAATTTTTGATTCCCGTACAAAACTGGTGGTGATCATAAAAAACACCAGAAGCAGCAGGACAACATCGATCAACGATGTCAGATTAATCTCTGGCTCTTCACGATCAGGACTGCGCAGGTTCATCGTTCTGACCCAGTGCATCCAGGTAGCGTTTGCGATGCAACGCCTCGACCAGCGTAATCGCTTCTTTTTCCATGCGCACAACCAGACCTTCAACCCGCCCCCGCAAATAGCGATAACCAATCAGCGCCGGAATCGCAACGATCAAACCGGCTGCCGTCGTTATCAGCGCTTCTGAGATGCCGCCGGCCAGAACTGCCGGATTACCGACCCCCTGGCTGGTTATCGCCTCAAATACATTAACCATGCCCACAACCGTCCCCAACAAGCCCAGCAAAGGCGATATAGCGGCGATAGTACCGAGCGGGTTCAGGTAACGTTCCAGATCATGGACGACATGGCGGCCGGTATCTTCAATACGTTCTTTCATGATCTCGCGATTGCGATGCCTGTTGGTCAGCCCGACAGACAATATCTCGCCCAATGGCGAGCTGTCATGCAACGCCTTCAGGTGCTCATGATTGAGCTGATTGCTACTGACCCACTCCCACACCTCTTTGGTCAGGTGATGCGGCAGAACCCTTTTTTCCTGCAGGGTCCAGAGTCGTTCCAGAATGATCGCGGCGGCCATAATCGAGCAGACTATGATCGGGAACATGACCCAACCACCGGCTTTTACAATTTCCAACATAGATAAATATTGACGTCATGCTGCTAAGCGCCGGGCAACTATACCGTGCCATCAGCACCTTTTATAGTATTGATGCAATGGCTGGCGTCGGGACTCCGCAAAGGCCATGGGCGTGCCAGACTAGACCTTGCCGCAGCGACGAGGCTGAAGCCACCATCCGCAGCTGCCGCAAAATCCAACGCCCCTGAATCTGCAGTTGTTAACACGCAAGCCTTACTGCCAACCCAGCGCCTGACTACTTCAGGTACGGGGAAACCCCAGCGGTTAAAGTAGCCTGCACTAAAAATGACGTAGGTCGCGGCCAGCTTCCGCACAAAGGCTGCACCCGAGGATGTCCGGCTGCCATGATGCGGGCCGAGCAACAGGTCGACGTTCCGAAGATCGAACCGCCGCATCAGCTCGAACTCAGCCTGAGCTTCGATATCGCCCGGTAGCAACGCGGTGCTATTACCGAAACGCACGCGCAGGACGCATGAGGCGTCGTTGTCAGACCAACCTGTCGCCGCGCCGGGATGCAGAATGTCGAAGACTACCCCGTCCCATTCCCAACGCATCCCCCGCCTGCATTTTTGCACCTCCGGGCCCGCTGAGTATTGTTGCTCTCCGGAAGCAAGCAGCTTAGCTACAGGCAATTCGTGCAATATGCTTTCAGCGCCGCCGCGGTGGTCGGCATCATCGTGAGAAATCATCAGGACATCGAGCGCCCGCACACCTGTCGCCGCCAACTCCGGCACTATGATGGTATTGCCGGCATCGCCACCCTGCCAGCTGCCACCGGCATCGTAGAGGAGATTGTGATTGGAGGTCTGGACCAGCACCGCCAGACCTTGCCCAACATCCAGCACCCGCAGCTGCAGACGCGGCGAAACAGGTCGGGTATCAGCGTTTAGTAGAGACCAAAATACAAGCAGACCCGCTACGCGCCCCGGAAAAGGTCGCGGTAAGAGCCACACCACTACCCCACCACACAGCAACACAACGAGCAACCACTTGATATAGCCGGGCTGCCAGGTCACAACTGGTAGCGTAGCCAGTCGCGCCAAAAACTCCATCAACCAGTTCAGTCCGACAGCCGCCAGCCTTAGTAACGCACTAGCCAGGCCACCGTGTATCGTAGTCAGGAACACTCCGACCAGAGTTGCCGGCAGTATCCAGAACGTGAATAGAGGGATGGCTACCAGGTTAGCCAGTGGTGAAATCAAGGATACCTGCCCAAAAAAAAGCAGGCTGGGTAACGCGAGCCCCACGCTTAGTAACAACTGAGACTGGCAGGCACGGCGAACCGCCACCCCGACACCGATTCCGATTCTTGCCAGCCGGCCGCGTGGCCCCACTGCCGGGTTCCCGGCATCGCTAAAGAATGTATAGAGCAATGTAACGGCTATAAATGACAGCCAAAAGCCTGCCGTGAGCACAGACAAGGGCGTTATGGCAAGCACTGCCAGAAGTGCTGTTGCCACAACGCCCCTCGGCAGACGCTGGCGCTGCATGGTCGCCAGTGAGAGTACAACAGCCACCATGATGCTGGCACGGACTGTCGGCACACTGAAACCGGCAAGCAACGCATAGGCGCAGCCGGCGAAGAGAACACATATTCTTGCGACCCCAAGCGGATTGGCTACCAGTCGCAGGGTGTGCAGAAACCAGCCCAGCAGCCGGCCCGGCCACCAACTTGCAAGCGCTATCAAGCCTATATGTAACCCGGATATTGCGACCAGGTGCCCCGTACCACTTGCCCTCAGGATGCGCCAGCTCGACGGGCTTATTCCGTCCCGTGCCCCGATGCTGATTCCCGTCAGCAGTGGCAGCGCAGGATTATCCGGAAGGAGGCGTTCAAGGGTGTCGCGAAGCTCACTGCGGATACGCAGGATACGGGTATGTCTGCCGGCTTCCGCTACACGGAGGTTTAACACGCTGTCCCTGACGTAACCGCGGGCATGAATATTGTTTGCCAGAAGCCAGCTCTCATAGCCAGCTCCCCCGGAATTAGCCGAACTGAGCGGTTGCTTCAAACGTACTTTGAAACGCCAACGCTCCCCGGCTCTGGGTGAGGGCTCGGACGCGTAAATGCGCAGCCTCAGAAATTGCGGGAACGCGGCCGGAGTCGGGCCGGGGGCTAGCCTGAACAGAAAGCTCGTCGAGTATTCAGTGACCTTCGGCAGATCGGCCACCACACCCTCGACTAATATGTCTTTCCCGACCAATAATTGCGGGAGCCCATTTTCCAGATACCAGTGGCCGCGCAGGCTGGCCAGCGTAAACGCCAGCATTGCAACCGCCAGCCGAACCCCGGCGAACCACCATGCCAGTGACACACATAGCAACATGGCGACCGGCCAATAAGCAGCCGAAGGGAATATCGGCACCCAGAGCCCCGCAATAACGCCGACTAGCGCAAAGACCGCGAATGCTGGCATAGTGCGTGGTTCTTCGGATTAGACGGCCAGACTTTTTCACAAATGAGGACTGATCTGCTCCGATGAGTTAACGCTCACGCGACAGGATTAAGCTTCCAGAGAAGCAGAAATAATTTAGCCCATGCCACGCAAATTTTTTACTCAAGTTTCACGCCGTTTTCGCATGAAAAAGGATCACCCGTGGTACCTGAAGCCGTTTGATTATGTGCTCGCCCACCCCGTGTACTTTTCTGCGACCCGGCGCGGCGTAGGTGGCGGGCTTTGGCTGGGCCTGGTTATAGGCCTGCTACCTATACCCGGGCAAACTATCCTGGCCGTGCTTGGAGCTTTATTGTTAAGAGTAAATCTTCCGATTGCGGCCATAACAGTCTGGATTTCAAACCCGATAACCTTTGTCCCGATTTTTTATCTGGCCTATAAAATTGGTGCAGCGCTTATGGGCATTCCTATTGAAGCAGCACCGGCCGAACTAAGCTGGGCATGGTTGAGTGAAGGCATTGCTCTGCGCTGGAAACCCTTGTTTTTCGGGTCGTTTGTAATGGCTATTTCGGTTGCCTCAACGGTTTATTTATTATTCAGTGTCGTCTGGCATATTTCCACCGTCTATCGCTACAGGCGACGTCACCAGCGCTCGGTCGGCAGTATCAAAGGCGGCAAGAAAAAGCCAGCCGCTTAGTTTCCATCGCTATGACACTGCCTCACTCTCCATAGCGCCGTCCCTCAGCCTCAGCACCCTGTCCATGCGACCGGCCAACTCCAGGTCGTGCGTTACGACAACCAGGCTGGAACCGTATTCGCGGTTTAGCTCCAGCATCAATTCAAACACACGCTCGCCAGTTTTATGATCGAGATTCCCCGTAGGCTCATCTGCGAGAACGACTGCCGGCCGGGTGATCAAAGCGCGGGCTACGGCCGCCCGCTGGCGTTCGCCACCGGACAGTTCGCCAGGACGGTGGTTTAGCCGTTCGCCCAATCCTACGCGCTCAAGAATCGAAACCGCCTGCTCACGAATACTCGCGACAGAATCTTTACGCAATAGCATTGGCATGGCCACATTCTCCAGCGCCGAGAATTCCGGCAGCAGGTGGTGAAACTGGTAGACGAAACCAAGCGCCTGGTTGCGCAGCAGACCACGTTCAGTACCGTTTAACTTTGCAATATCTTTGCCCTGCACGTGCACGGTACCCCGGGTTGGCAAATCGAGCCCACCCAGTAACTGCAACAATGTTGTTTTACCGGCACCAGACTCGCCAACGATAGCTATACGCTCCCCCGCACGAATCTCCAGCTCTGCGCTCCGCAGCACCTGCAGCGTTTTGCCACCCTCATGAAATTCCCGCGTCAGGCCGCTACAGGCCAACACAATATCGCCAGCCTCAGCCATCGGGGAATGATCAGTGTTGTTCATATATCTAAACTCGCGTTCACGATTGACGGGCAATGTTGTACCTAGAGAAACTAATCATGCCTTAACGCCTGCGCAGGATTTGTCCATGCACCGCGCAAGGCAGGATATATGGTAGCTACCACAGCCAAAACAAATGCGACGACGCAAATTCGCCATATATCGTCGAACTCAAGCCGGCTTGGTAGTTCACTAATAAAATAGACATCCGGTGCTACAAACTGAATTTGCATAACAGACTCAAGCAGGCCCACTATGGCGCCCAGATTGCTCGCCACCAATACGCCGACGACCAGCCCTGCGACTGTGCCAACAAGGCCGATTAACGTTCCCTCGGCCACAAAAATCCAGAGCACCGAAGCGGCCGATGCGCCCATCGAACGCAATATCGCTATCTCCGCCGATTTTTCACGAACGACCATAACCAGGGTAGACACAATATTGAACGCCGCTACCGCAACAACCATAAGCAGAATCACGAAAATAATGGACTTTGTAAGTTCAATCGAGCGAAAAAAATTGGCGTGCTGACGTGTCCAGTCGCTAACATAGACACCACCACCATAGGCACGCGCAACATCACGAACTATAGCCGGCGCGGCAAGCGGTTCATCCACCGCCATACTAACCCCGGTAACCGCATCGCCCATTCGCAGGATTCTTGCAGCATCATCCATATGTATATAGGCCAGGGTACGGTCGAACTCGTACATGCCCGCATAAAAAACCCCGACTACTTCAAATCGGCGCATGCGCGGCACCACGCCCAACGGGGTAATACTGCCCTCTGTGGTCATCAGGATTATTTTGTCACCAATGTTTGCAGCTAGTCGCTCGGCCAGCACTTTCCCAAGGACGATTCCATAACCACGTGATTGCAGTTCTTTAAGACTGCCTTCGGCTAACAAATCTACAGCGCCAGATACGTCGCTCTCTCGCTCAGGCAGCACACCCCGCAGTTCGACTCCCGCGCTACCATCTTCACTAACCAGCATGCCCTGTCCACTGATAAACGGTGCTGTAGCCACGACACCACTTTGAGCCGCCGCAACGTCACTCAGCGCCGCCCAATCCTCTGTACTGCCCTCCAGCCCGGTAATCGTCGCATGCGACACAACCGCGAGGATCCGGTTTTTTACTTCATATTCAAAACCGTTCATCACCGACAAAACGACGATAAGGACTGCGACAGCCAGCGCTATACCTACCACCGAAATCAAGGCTATGAATGAAACGAAACGATTACGGTTCTTTGATCGCAAATAGCGTAATGCCATAAACAATTCGAAAGGCCGGTACATGGAATTAATGATTACTCACCTTTTTCACTCATAACGTAAAACTTCTGCCGGCTGTACCGAAGCAGCGCGCAATGCGGGATAGATAGTCGCCAGCGATGTGACGACAAGTACGACGACCGAGGTCCAGACGACATCGGAGGCCTGCAAGTCAACAGGCAGCGAGGTCAGATAATACAAATCGGCCGGCATAAACTGGAAGCCCAGCAAATTTTCCAGTGCCGGCGCCACGGTATCCATATTCACCGACAGCAGCACCCCCAGTACAATGCCTATGATGGCACCAAGCCAGCCGATCAGCGTTCCCTGCAGCACAAAAATTGCAATTACATCGCGCCTGGAGCAGCCAAGCGTGCGCAGGATAGCAATACCCGAACGTTTTTCTGCAACCACCATGACCAGGGTTGCAACAATATTAAATGCGGCAACCCCGATAATGAGTGACAGCAACAGGGCCATCATCATTTTCTCGATACGGATGGCACGGAAATAGCTGGCGTTCTGCTGCGTCCAGTCCCAGACTTTCAGAACTCCCCGATCTCCGATGCGCTGCAGATGCATCCTAACCAATGCCGGGGCAGCGAAAATGTCGGTCGTTTCAATCCTGATGCCGCTAATCCTGGTTCCTAACTGGCTTAGCTCCCTGGCATCGGTCAGATTGACAAAGGCTCGCACGGAATCATGGTCCTGCACGCCGAGTTCAAAAACCCCGGAAACGCTAAAACTGACCAACTGCGGCCCGATACCAGCCGCCTTTCCCGACGGGAACCGGGGAACCAGGACCTTCAGTTTGTCCCCAACCGCCACGCCAACGCGTTGCGCGAGCACGCGCCCCAGAACAATGCGATAGGAGTCAGGCTGCAGGTCGTCGAACGAGCCGATCAGCATGCTGTCATCAACTTTTGAAACCGTGGCTTCCAGGTCTGGCTCTATACCGGTGATCAGGGCGCCAGCAAGGCCACCGGGCCCGGTCAGGATCGCTTCCTGCTCGATATAGGGCGCAGCACCTTTTATCTCGCTCTCAAGCAGGAACTGCTCAACCAGCGGTGGCCAGTTATCCAGGCCACCATCCTGCAAGATTGAGGCGTGCGCGGTCAGCCCCAGCAAGCGCTCGCGTAATTCCTTTTCGAAGCCGTTCATCACGGACAAAACCACGACGAGCGTTGCGACGCCAAGCGCAACGCCGATTACCGACGCGAATGTGACAAAAGACACAAAACCACTGCCTTTGCGGGCACGCAGGTAACGCAGACCGACGAACAGCGCGACGGGTTTTCTCATGCAGTCCTCATTATTTAAAGCGCAAACCCGTAGATCATCATGTGTAGCGCCCTGTTCGGCAAAGGCCAAAACTCATAGGTTTTTGAATATGTTAGTTTTTTATTCAGTATCAGTTAGTTGCTATACGAAATTAATGTCAATGTCCATGATCTGTTACGTATCCCCTGCTGCGCCGTAATGCTATATTTTTGGCACTTTGCGCTCTGGAGGGTACCAGCACCATGCTCCGTAAATCTATTGCTGTCTTAATACTTATTTCCGGCTATGCCGCAGGCGCTGCTGTTGCTGACACACTGGTGGTCGATGGAATCGCAGCACAGGGAAGCGGCAACGCTGGCCCGGATCGCGGGCTGACGCAAAAGTCTGTTGAGTCCCAGTGGGGTCAGCCACTCAGTAAATCTGCGTCTGTCGGAGAGCCACCCATTTCCAGCTGGGAATACAAGCCTTTCGTGGTTTATTTCGAGTATGACCGAGTAATACACAGCGTTGCCAAACGCTGAATCCTGAAACACACTCTGTCACCGGTCGTCTGCACCAGCCGGCCGGAGTCTGGTCTGTGCAGTAACCGCAGACATTTTACATTCGCACCGTCTCCGTGACTGTCACCTACCCCGCAGAGCCCCGGCCTGTGTGATAATCGCCGGTTGTTACGCTCCTTCGGCCGCGCAGTCTATGCCCGCTTCACAACTTATTTCCGCAGCGATCCCGCGAGCGCTCCAGCCTGGACATGCGCTTACGGTCGGCTGTGCACGAGGTTGCGCCCCGGCCATACTGCTCACCGAACTGGTGGAACAACGCACGACCCCCATTCTGGTCATTGTCCCAACAGTAACCGAAGCGGAATCATTGGCAGCGCAACTGCATTTTTTTGCACCGGGCGCGGCAACAGCCCTGTTCCCGGATCCAGAGACGCTCTTTTACGATAGTTTCAGCCCACACCAGGATCTGGTCTCGCGGCGGCTTTCGGTTCTGACCCAATCGCTAACAGCACAAACTGACGTAACGATTGTTGCTGCACCCACACTGTTTCAAAGACTGCCCCCTACCGCCTATATCCGCGGCTACAGCCTCTCGCTTAAGACGGGTCAGAAGCTGGACATTGCAGACTTGCAGGAGCAACTTTCTGAAAGCGGTTACGAGCGCATCAGCCAGGTGAGTCAGCATGGCGAATATGCTGTGCGTGGCTCATTGATAGATCTCTACCCCATGGGTTATGAGCTACCGGTGCGCATCGATTTTTTTGATGACGAAATCGACTCCATACGATTTTTTGACCCTGACACCCAATTATCCGGTGAGAAAATCGAACGACTGGAAATGCTGCCAGCCCGGGAATTTCCCAGTTCCTCAGACGCCATACGGCAGTTCCGTAGTCGCTTCCGCGAACGCTTTGAAGGCAATCCCGGCAAGTCGCTCATCTATCGGGAAGTATCAGAGGGCCGTTTCCCGGGGGGTATCGAGAACTACCTGCCCCTGTTCTTCGATGAGACCCGAAGCTTCTGGGATTATTTGCCGGAGGAATGCACGGTCGTTACCCTGGGTGCGCTCGAGCCCGCACTCACTGGAACCTGGGAACAGATTGAGCAGCGCTACGAACAGTGTCGCCATGATACTGAGCGTGCGGCGCTGGATCCGCATGAATTATTTGTAGCGCCGTGTGAACACCTCGCGGCTATAGGCAAACGGTCAAATATTAGTCTCGGCACCCGCGAGTTACCCGTCGAAACTGACCGCGTATTAAATTTACCAGCCGCGAATGCGCCGGCCGTCATGATTAATTCGCATGCCGAAAAACCGGCTGCCGAACTCGTAGACTTCCTGGAAAAAAGTAGTGAACGCGTATTGATCTGCGCCGAATCAACTGGCCGTCGCGAGATGCTGAGCGAAATGCTGCACAACCATGGTACTCCGGTGCAGCCGGTAGACAGCTGGCAGGATTTTCTAAACTCGAGTCACCGTTGCTGTGTGGTAGTCGCACCTCTCGACCAGGGCCTGCTTATGCGGGCTGCTGGTATATGCCTCATTGCTGAACATGAAATGTTCGGCACACGTCCAGCGCGTCGACGTAAGCGACGAGTAAGAGACCCGGAGACAATACTGAACGACCTGGCGGATCTGCACGATGGGTCACCGGTGGTTCATATAGATTACGGCGTGGGTCGTTACCGCGGTTTATCGCATCTTGAAATTGATGCTGTTCCTGGCGACTTTCTGACACTGGAGTACGCGGGTGGTGATCTGCTGTACGTACCCGTCGGATCGCTGCAACTGATAACGCGCTACACAGGAACGACACCCGAGCACGCGCCCCTTCATCGCCTGGGAACAGATCAATGGACGCGTGCGCGCGAAAAAGCCGCCCAGCAGATTCGCGATGTTGCGGCAGAGATGCTTGATCTGTATGCAACCAGGGCAGCCCGCAAAGGCCAAAGCCTGACGGCCAGCCATGCTGACTATGATTTATTCTGTGCGGACTTTCCGTTTGAACTGACCGACGATCAGGCCCGTGCTATTGATGACACACTCGCCGACTTGCGTTCGTCACAATCGATGGATCGACTGATCTGCGGTGATGTTGGTTTCGGCAAGACCGAAGTAGCTTTGCGCGCCGCATTTGTAGCCGCCATGAGCGGCGCCCAGGTCGCTATACTCGCGCCCACAACATTATTAGCTCAGCAGCATTATCAGACTTTTTCCGATCGCTTTGCCGACTGGCCGATCAATGTAGAAGTATTGTCGCGCTTCCGCACGGCCAGAGAGTCCAAAGGTGTAATGGATGGACTCGTGGCGGGCAAGGTGGATATCGTTATTGGCACGCACAAGCTGCTTCAACCGGACATGCACTTTGACAGACTTGGCCTAGTCATCGTCGATGAGGAACATCGTTTCGGCGTGCGGCAAAAAGAGCGGCTGAAGAGTATGCGTGCCGAAGTAGACATCCTGACACTTACGGCCACCCCTATCCCGCGTACGCTGAACATGGCCATGGGGGAACTGCGGGAACTTTCGCTGATAACCACGCCGCCCGAATCGCGACTGTCGATCAAGACCTTTGTCACGGAATGGCAGGATGCCCTCCTCAGAGAAGCCTGCCAGCGCGAATTGAAACGCGGCGGCCAGGTTTTTTTCGTTCACAACAGGATAGAAGATATCGAGAAGCAGGCCAGGAGGCTTCAGGAAATCATGCCGGACGCCAGCCTGCAGATCGCACACGGCCAGATGCGCGAGCAGGAACTGGAACAGATCATGCTGGATTTCTCGCATCGCCGCTTTCATATACTGGTATGCACGGCCATCATCGAAAGCGGCATTGATATACCCAGCGCCAATACCATTATCATCAATCGTGCAGATCGATTCGGCCTGGCGCAATTGCACCAGTTGCGCGGTCGCGTCGGCAGATCGCACCACAAGGCTTTTGCCTACCTGTTGACGCCGCCGGAAAATCTTCTGACTGCGGATGCACGCAAACGGCTCGACGCGATTGAAGCCATGGAAGATCTCGGTGCCGGTTTTGTGCTGGCGACACACGACCTGGAAATTCGCGGTGCCGGTGAACTGCTCGGCGAGCAGCAAACAGGACAAATGCAGCAAATAGGCTTCAACCTTTATACCGAGATGCTGCGTCGCGCGGTGGCTGCTATCAAGGGTGGCGAGACACCTGACCTGGACGAATCTCGTGCCCTTGGCCCCGAAATTAATCTGCGCATACCGGCAATGTTGCCAGAGGAGTATTTGCCAGACGTGCAAATGCGGCTTGTCCACTACAAACGCATCGCAAGTGCGCATTCCGAAGTAGACCTGCGCAAGCTCCAGGTCGAGTTAATTGACCGTTTCGGGTTGTTACCCGAAGCTACCCAGAATCTGTTTCGCCAGACACGCCTGCGAGTCAGGGCAACCCTGCTTGGCATTCGAAAAATTGAGGGCTCGGCGGGTGGCGCATCAATCTGGTTCGCCAGCGATACGAGTGTCGACCCTATGGCCATAGTCGAAATGGTGCAAACGGAACCTGAGGTCTTCAGATTTGACGGCAGCCGCCTCAATATGACAGCAGCTATGGAGACCACGGAGCAACGCTTTGGCACCGTCGAGGAACTGATCAGCCGCCTGACCAAATCATCCGCCACCGGCGGTGCGGCAATTGCACAGCCTTAGACGTTCTGTGTAAAAATAGCTCCCATGACTAGCGTAACTACCCGAACTGCTTTTCTCGCCTTTCTTGCACTGCTGATGGCGACGCCTTGCGCAACTGCTCAGGATGCCGACGATGCGGAGAAACCAAAGGTTTATCAGGTTGAATTGCTGTTGTTTCGCCATGCGGACCAGTCCCGCACGACGAGCGAAATCCCACGCATGCCTGAGCAGGAAATAGCCGATATTCTTGAGCAGGATTTGCCGAGAATTGATGCAACAGACCAGCAATCCACCTCGTATGAGGCCGCGGCTGCGCAATCACCTTATTGGCGGGTACTAGCCACCGACCAGCTACTCCTGAATAACGTAAGTAATCGCCTGAACTCACTCGGAGCCTATGAATTGGTATCTCATGTGGGCTGGCTTCAAACTGCACCGGACGTTGCCGACGCCGCAGACCTATCGCTTATCGATCTGGGCATATACCAGGACCAGGCTATCGGCAGCATCAAACTGTTTAAACGTCGCTATCTCCATCTCGCGGTTGATGTGGCACTGCCTGGCAACAGCCGCGATGCCTTCAATGTCTTTACGGCGGCCGAAGCCGCACCCGCCATCAACGAATCGCGGCGAATGCGCCTGGAAAACCTGGTGTATTTTGACCAGCCTCAGTTCGGCATTATTGCTATGGTGGCGCGCTCCGAGGTGGATCTAGAGCTGGAGCCTTAGTCAGCCCTCAGAGGGCCCAGTGTTGCCGAGCGGTTGAATCAGAACCCGGAAAGGCTTTTATCTTCAAAGAATTCTTTTACCAGATTCTCGCTTGCGGCCTCAATCAGTGTAGCGGTCGTCGTTGCATCGGCGGGCACCATCGCAGCAAAACCATAAGAAACGGTTACAAAACGATCGACAAGTGAACGCGGATGATGAATAGCCAGTCCCCGGACTTTATCCGCAATGCACGCAGCGAATTCACTAACCCCCGATTCATCATCTTCTGCTATCAAAACCGCGAACTGATCATCCGAGAATCGGGCGGCCAGATCGCCGCCGCGGCGTAACGATCCGGTGATCGCATGCGCAACCTTATATAAACAGGAATCGGCTGCATGGCGGCCAAAGACTTCACGGTATCCATCAAAAGCGTCAAGCCGAAAAAGCATGATACCGACGCTGCGCTTCTCTCTGCGAGCCATAACCCAGTCGCGCTGAAAGATGTCATCGAAAGCGCGGCGGTTAACTATTCCCGTGGCACTGTCCCTGCCCTCAAGGCGGCGCAAATGCATACGCGCATCGCGTAACACACCCAACAGAGCCTCGCGTTCGCCGTCATCGCCCTGTGTTTCAGGCTCCAACTGGCGCTCGGTGCCTACCCAGTACCTCGGGGTACCGGGCCTGTCATACAGTGGCAGCATCTCAAACGTAAGCTGGTCCGATACACCCAGGCGAGGATGACATTCCAGCTCGGCCCTGTGCTCATTTTGTTCCGGATCATTTTTGCCGACCAGCAACTGTTCCCAGGGCTGACCCACCAATTCAGTCGAATCGAAGCCGCTCATGGCCTCGAACGCCTGGTTTACATAAGTAACCGTGGCTACAGGGGCGTTACGATCAATAATTACGGTTGCTACCGGAGACAAATCCAGAGCCTGTTTTAATACATTTTTTTCTAATTCAAACATAAGCTTACATATGTTTTGTTAACTATTATATTGAAAGATCGTGCGACTCACCCGGTCACTGCCGGAGCAACGACAGCTGCACTCAGCTATTGATATTACGTCGCAGCCAGAAAAAGACTGTGAAATCGGTCACTCTCGGGGAAATGCACGAAGCCAGCCAATGGAGGATGGCTGCAGATATTAAGGAAAATGGCTGGATTGGCCGTTACATGGAGCACGCAACCGCGTCAACAACCTCCGCTGCCTGTGCCATACCTTGCTGCAAAAAGCCGGCAATCTCATCGTGTATCGCTGCATCCGATCTCCCGGCCGCCCAATTAACTACGATGCAGCAGCTGGCGTAGGGCAAGCCCAGTTCTCTGGCTAGTGCAGCTTCTGGCATAGCAGTCATGCCGACGATATCGCAACCGTCACGCTCAAGCCTGTCGATTTCGGCAGCGGTTTCCAGGCGCGGCCCTTGAGTAACCCCATAGACAGCCCCGTCCAGTAGCTGCAGGTTTCTATCCACGGCGGCATTAACTAGTTTCTCTCTCAACTTAGAGTCATAAGGCCTTGTAAAATCGATAAAATCAAGGGGGCCAGATTGGCCATCAAAATAAGTATGCGCACGGCCCCACGTGTAGTCGATTAACTGATCGGGAAACACCAGCTGGCCAGGGGCGGCCAGTGCGGCAATCGCACCAACTGCGTTTATGGCAATAATCGAGTCTGCACCCAGGTCTTTAAGTGCGGCAAGGTTCGCACGATAGTTAACCCGGTGCGGAGCTATATTGCCCTCCTCACCGTGGCGGGCAATAAACAGGATCTCATGGCCGTAAAGGCGCCAGCGTTTGACCGGTGCCGAAGGCTCACCCCATTCCAACTCGACCTGAACAGTTTCAAGCTCGGCAGGATTGGGGAACAACGCGGCCCCTGTGCCCCCGATCACCGCCAGTGCAGCCATTTATCAATCCTCCTTTGCATCAGCATGAGCCCGCAGCGCAAAAACCGACGGCAAATGCCGCCAACGCCCATAAAGATCCATACCGCAACCAAAAACATAGCGATCGGGCACCCGCAGCCCGGTGGTGAAATCCGGCAGCCCTATACCCGCATCCCGTTCGCGGTCTTTTAGCACCATTACAGCCGTGCAGACCCGACCGGCGCCCTCCCGGGCGCAGTGTTCGGCAACAGCGCGAAGGGTGGTGCCCGCGTCAAAAATATCATCAATCACAATCACGGT
>Ga0070728_10004584_pt1 | contig 14210 bp, 12 predicted proteins | sample tdDd471_FD_66723 | JGI IMG/M metagenome (GOLD analysis project Ga0070728, IMG submission 66723) | Marine sediment microbial communities from the Atlantic coast under amendment with organic carbon and nitrate - tdDd47.1 | ecosystem: Environmental > Aquatic > Marine > Coastal > Sediment | place...
AAAAGAGCGCGCAATGATACACCCGCGCTTGCCCGATTTCCCCCTCGTTGCTAGAGTAGCGCCCAACTTCTTTATTGGTCATAAGCTGCCCCCACTAATGTTCAAAAGCCTGCTCGGATATTTCTCCAACGACCTGTCTATCGACCTCGGTACCGCGAATACACTTATATATGCGCGGGGTCAGGGCATTGTGCTCGACGAACCGTCGGTGGTTGCCATCCGCGAGGAGCCCGGCAAGGGCAAAAGCGTGGCCGCCGTAGGTGCGGAAGCCAAGAACATGCTGGGCCGCACGCCCGGCAATATCACGGCCATCCGGCCGTTGAAAGACGGCGTGATCGCCGATTTCACGATTACCGAGAAAATGCTGCAGCATTTCATCAGCAAAGCCCATGGCAGCCGCTTTTTCCGGCCCAGCCCCCGGGTGTTGGTATGCGTGCCGTACGGCTCAACCCAGGTGGAACGCCGCGCAATTAAGGAATCTGCCGAAGGTGCAGGTGCCCGCCGCGTATTTTTAATCGACGAACCTATGGCCGCTGCAATCGGCGCCGGCATGCCGGTGCACGAAGCCCGCGGCTCGATGGTGCTGGATATCGGTGGCGGTACTTCGGAAGTTGCCGTTATCTCACTTAACGGCATCGTTTATGCCGCTTCTGTCCGTATCGGTGGCGACCGTTTCGACGATGCCATCCTCAATTACGTGCGCCGCAACTACGGCATCCTGATCGGTGAGGCGACTGCCGAACGCATCAAGCACGAAATCGGCTCGGCGTATCCCGGCGATGAGGTGCGCGAGATGTCAGTCCGCGGCCGCAACCTGTCGGAAGGTGTACCGCGCAGCTTCAGCCTGAACAGCAATGAAATTCTCGAAGCCCTACAGGAACCGCTGCAAGGCATCGTCGGCGCAGTCAAAGGCGCTCTGGAGCAAACCCCGCCCGAACTGGGCTCCGACGTGGCCGACCGCGGTATCGTGCTAACCGGCGGTGGCGCCCTGCTGCGCGATCTCGACAAACTACTGATGGAAGAGACCGGTTTGCCGGTGGTACTGGCCGACGATCCGCTCACTTGTGTGGCCCGTGGCGGCGGCCGGGTGCTCGAACTGATCGACGAACACGGCCCTGCTGCATTCGCACTGGACTAAGATCTCCGGTTTATCACTCCCGGCAGCGTTTATTCGCCGCTAAACCATTGAACCCAAAGCCTTCCTGACCCATCATTCGGGATGTTGTTGTTGATTGGCGTGGGCAGATAGTCAAATGGCTTTTTCGACCGCCGGGCAAAACCCTGCCTCGTTCCGCGGAACGAGCGCCGGCTTGCGTCTCGTGCTCGTGGCATTGCTGTGCTTAACCCTGATGGTTCTCGACCATCAGAACCAGCATTTAGTCTCGTTGCGCAAAAACCTGTCGCTGATGGTGCAACCGCTGATCTTTCTGGTCAGCACGCCCAGCCGGATCGGCAGCGGAGTTTCCGACAGTTTCACAACGCGCAATACCCTGAAACAGGAAAACCGCGACCTGAATCGCAGGATGCTGGTGATGAGTGCGCAGCTCCAGCAATTGGCCATCCTGAAAACCGAGAATGCCCGCCTGCGCGCCTTGCTCGACTCAACTGCGAAACTCGATGACCGGGTGCTTGTCGCAGAAATTGTTGCCGTCGACATGAACCCTTTCCGGCAATCCATTCTTATTAATAAAGGTTCCCGCGACGGCGTTAAGGTCGGTGCGGCACTCATTGATGCCGAAGGCATCATCGGGCAAATCACCCGCGATCAGGGTATTGCTGCCGAGGCGTTATTGATTACCGACCTCGACCACGCCTTGCCGGTAGAAGTACTGCGCAACCGCCTGCGCACGATTGCCAACGGCACCGGTAGCGGCGACAAGTTATCGCTGCCGTTCCTGCCCCGCAATGCCGACATTCGCGAAGGCGACATGCTGGTCACTTCAGGTCTGGGCGGCACCTTTCCTGCCGGTTACCCGGTGGGCACGATCGCCGCCATTCGCAGCGCACCCGGCCAGCCGTTTCTGGAAATAGAAGCTGCTCCTGCTGCTCAGCTGAACCGGGTCCGCGAGGTTCTGGTGGTGTTGCAGGAAGAACAGCGCGAGCCGGCGGCTGAAGCTACCGCAACAGTGATAGATGAATCGATGGAAAGCAGCGTGCCGGCTGACGAGACCGCCCCAATCGACGAGCCCACTCCGGAAACCGGCTCTACCGACAGCACTTCGAGTGAAGGCGGCACTGACTGATGGCCCGCGAAGTACGTTATTGGCCCGCGGTTGTCTGCCTGATTGTCGCCGCCCTTCTCGAAGTTCTGCCACTGCCCGATGTACTTGCCACCTGGCGACCGCCATTCGCTGCAATCGCAATCATTTACTGGACAGTGATGTGGCCAAACCGCATCAGTGTGGGCACCGCTTTTCTTGTCGGCTTGTTTCTCGACCTGCTGCACGGCTCACTGCTGGGTGAGAATGCGCTCTCACTGAGTATCGTCTGCTACCTCGCATTTCGCTTCCACCTGCGAATTCGCATCTTCCCGTTGTGGCAAATGTCGCTAACAGTTTTCGCGCTGTTAGCTGTCAATGCATTCCTGCAACTTTGGATTGACGGTGTGGCCGGGGCACCACCTGCGGGGGTAGACCGCTGGACACAGGTGTTAGCCGGAGCGCTGCTGTGGCCGATATTGATGGGCGTCATGGATCGCATACGGGAACTTACCGAACCGCGTAGCCGCTCGATCAACTACTAATTGCGATGAGTCCGTTACCGCAAATTAAAGACACCTGGCAGGAACAGCGCCTGACTACAGTCCGCATCATCGCCTGCTCGGTCATGATGCTGCTACTGATTTCATTGGTAATAACCCGGCTCGCACAACTGCAGGTATCCGGCTATGAATATTACTCGGCACAATCACAGGGCAACCGGATCCGCGTACGCCCGGTGCCGCCACCCCGCGGGCTGATTTACGACCGCAACGGTGCTGTGCTGGCAGAAAACCTGCCGGCCTGGCATCTCGAAATCACTGCCGAACAAATCGATGATCTGGACGATACGCTGCAACGACTTGCCGCTGCGGGCTTGCTGGAAACAGAAGCGGTAGAAACCACGGCAGAATTGGTGCGCAGCCGGCGCCGCTTTGATGCCGTCGCGATTCGCCGCCAGCTCAGTGATGAAGAGGTAGCCCGATTCGCAGTGCTGCAACCCTATTTTCCGGGCGTTGAAATTCGTGCAGGTCTGGCACGGAATTACCCCAACGGGAACACCGCCGCCCATGCACTGGGCTACATGGGCGCGATGAACGTCGACGACAAAGAGCGTCTCGATCCCGCTGCTTACGCCGGCACATCGTATATCGGCAAGATTGCCATTGAGCGCTCCTACGAGATGGAACTGCACGGCCAGCCGGGGCACAACGACACGCTGGTCAACGCCCACGGCCGGGTCATCCAGGTATTGCAAAGCGAACGCTCGGTGCCCGGTCAGGATTTGGTCCTTACATTGGACCTGCCGAGCCAGCAGGCAGCGGAGCTGGCACTGGCCGGCAAACGGGGTGCGGCGGTGGCACTCGACCCGAACAACGGCGAAGTACTGGTGTTTGCCAGCTCACCACCTTTCGACCCGAACAGTTTTACCGGTGGCATCAGCACCACCGAGTACCGCGCATTGCAGATGGATCATGATCAACCGTTGTTCAATCGCGCATTGCGAGGGCGTTATCCGCCGGGCTCAACCATCAAGCCGATCCTGGGTCTGGCCGCGATGCACAAAGGCACCACGCCGCACAATCACAAGATGTTCTGCCGCGGTTATTACTCTCTCCCGGGCAAAACCCATCGCTACCGCGACTGGAAGCCGGAAGGTCACGGCATGGTCGACATGGAACAGGCCATCGCCCAATCCTGCGACACCTATTTTTATGAGCTCGCCGTAGACCTGGGTATCGATGAGATCGAGCAAACCTTCCGCATGTTCGGGCTGGGCGAACGTACCGGTATTGATATCGGTGGCGAGAGCCCCGGTCTGGTACCAGGCAAGGCATGGAAGAAAGCCAACTTCAGAAACAAGGGTGATCAGGTCTGGTTCCCCGGCGAAACCGTGATAACCGGTATCGGGCAGGGCTACCTGCTCAGCACGCCCCTGCAACTGGCTGAAGCAACCGCAGTGGTCGCCGCGCGCGGCGAACGTTATCAACCGATGCTGGTCAAAGCGGTACGCGACCCGGTAACCGGCACATCTGTTATGCGCGAGCCTTTGCCCAAAGCACCGCTTGAAGGTATCTCTGATGCCAATTGGCAGCTGACCATCGACGCCATGCGTGAGGTGGTCAGCGGCACCCGCGGCACCGCCCGCGCATTAAACGCGGGCGCCAAGTTCCCGATCGCCGGCAAGAGTGGCACCGCGCAAGTGTTTTCCGTCGGGCAGGATGAAGAATACGACGAAGAGGAGATCGCCGAACGAATGCGCGACCATGCATTATTCGTTGCGTTCGCACCGGTAGACGACCCGCAGATCGCTGTCGCCGTAATTGTAGAGAACGGCGGTAGCGGCAGCGGTGTGGCCGCACCGGTTGCACGGGTAATCATTGATACCTACCTGTCCGGCGTGGCAACGCAAGAGCCTGAGAAACCCGCAGCTGAACCGGTGATGGAGGCTGCCCGACTGCAATGATCTTCGACGACCAACAAACTAACTCCGGCCAACAGGGTCGTCTCAACTATCTGCTTGGCCGACTTCATATCGACCCGCTGCTACTGACACTGGTGCTCGTGGCCTTGTTGCTCGGTGCCGTGGTGCTCTACAGCGCTACCGGCACCGACAGCGGCTTTATGTACCGGCAAAGCGTCAAGATTGCGGTCGCGCTGGGCATCATGTTTGTTGTTGCGCAGGTTGATCCGGCCTGGATGCGGCGCATCTCACCGTGGGTTTATGGCGCCGGCATCATTCTGTTACTACTGGTAATGGTCAGCGGCGACGTCGGTGGCGGCGCACAACGCTGGCTCGATATCGGTATTCGCTTTCAGCCGTCGGAAATCATGAAGCTGGCATTGCCCGCGGCACTCGCCTGGCTGTTGCATGACCGCGCATTGCCACCATCACCTGCGCTGATACTGGCAATGCTGGTACTCATCGGCGTGCCGTTTGCGCTGGTTGCTCTGCAACCCGACCTCGGCACCTCGATCCTGATCGCACTGACCGGCGCTACCGTCGTGTTTCTTGCCGGCATCGGGCTACGTTATATCTTTTCAGCCGTCGCACTGCTCGCCGCAGCCTTGCCTGCCATGTGGTACTTCGTCATGCACGACTACCAGAAACGGCGCGTACTGACCTTGTTCGATCCTGAAAAGGATCCGCTTGGCGCGGGCTATCACATCATCCAGTCGAAGATTGCCATTGGCTCCGGTGGCCTGTTCGGCAAGGGCTGGTTGAATGGCACCCAGGGACAACTCGAGTTTCTTCCGGAGCGGTCAACCGACTTTATCTTCGCTGTCATTGGTGAAGAGTTCGGCTTACTCGGTGCACTGACAATCCTGCTGTTGTATCTCGCGATCACCGGGCGGGGCTTCTATATCGCCGCCACAGCTCAGGATACGTTCTCACGCTTACTTGCCGGCAGTATCAGCTTTACCTTTTTCTTTTACGTATTCGTGAATACCGCGATGGTCACCGGACTGATTCCGGTAGTGGGTGTGCCACTGCCGCTGATCAGCGCTGGCGGCACATCTCTCGTGACCCTTATGGCCGGATTCGGTATTCTGATGTCCATTCACACCCACCGGAGGCTCTTGCCACGATGATGCTCCCTCACCTGCTCCGCAAAATCCGCTGGCTATTGCCAATTACCGCCCTTGTAGCCAGCGGGGTGGCGCACGCTACCAGCCGTGACGACCAAATTGATGCGTTTGTTGCCGACATGGTTACAAACTACGGCTTCGATGAAGCCTATGTGCGAGAGGTGCTGGGAGACACCGAAACCAAGCAGTCGATCCTCGATGCGATGAGTCGCCCGGCCGAGAAGGTAAAACCATGGTACGAGTACCGTGAAATATTTCTCACAGACAAACGTATCCGCGAAGGCGCCGGGTTCTGGCAAGAGCATAGCGAGCAACTCGAACGAATTTCTGCAGAGACCGGCGTCGACACGCAAATGATCGTTGCCATCATTGGTGTCGAAACCTTCTACGGCAGAATTACAGGTAGCTACCGGGTGGTTGATGCCCTCTCAACGCTGGCTTTCGACTATCCGAAACGCTCGAAATTTTTTACCAAGGAACTGGGTGAATACCTGCAACTGGCTCGTGAAGAACAGCTCGAGGTCGATGGCGTAAAAGGCTCCTATGCCGGTGCTATGGGCCCGCCGCAGTTCATGCCGAGCAGCTACCGGGCATATGCCGTTGACGGTGACGGTGACGGTCGCCGCGACCTGTTGGGTAACTGGGCCGACATCCAGAAGAGCGTTGCCAACTACTTCGTCGCACACCGCTGGAAAGCCGGTGCCGACGTCGTGATTCGTGCAGAACTGCAGGATGATGCACAGCAGCCAAGCAGCAAGAATGAGCTCAAGACCAAAACCTCACTGGGTGAACTGCGCAAGCAAGGGCTGACCTTTGAGTCCGACCTGCCGGCTGACACCGAAGCCAATCTGATTGTGCTCGAAGGCGAGGATGGCACGGAATACTGGATCGGATTGCACAACTTTTATGTCATTACCCGTTACAATCGCAGTGTTATGTATGCGCTGGCGGCCTGGCAACTGGGCGAAGCTATAGCAGCAAAAGTCGATTAGTTTTTTTCTTCGGAAACGGGCGTGAGCATGGATCGCTTCACAGTTTTAGCAGGCAGCAAGCAGGCTGTCGCATGGATTTTCAGGTCAGTACAACGCTGTTTCGCCAAACCCGGCGGTCAGTTCGTGACCATCTCACTACTTAGCGTATTGCTCGTTGTCGGCTGTTCTTCCGGCAACAAGAACACGCGCGTTTCGGGTGGCAATGACAATGCCAGAAGCCTGAAAGGCAACAACCCGTTTTATGAAGTCTACGGCGAACGCTATTACGTACTAACCAGCAGCTCCGGCTACTCGCAGGAAGGCGTCGCCTCCTGGTACGGCAAGAAGTTTCACGGCAAGCAGACCTCCAACGGCGAAATCTACGACATGTATGCGATGACGGCTGCGCACAAAACCCTGCCGTTGCCCTCGACTGTCCGTGTAACAAACTTACGCAATGGTCGCAGTGTCGTTGTGCGTGTTAATGACCGCGGCCCGTTTGTCGACAACAGGCTGATCGACATGTCTTATGCGGCAGCACAAAAGCTCGACATGATTCGCGAAGGCACCACACTGGTGAGAGTCGAAGCCATCGGCAACAAGAGTTCCGCGACAACAACGACTGCTGCTCTCAAAGACTTCGGCACTATATATATGCAGGTTGGCGCATTCGGCGAGAAGTCTAATGCCGATCGGATGGCGCAACGAATCCGTAACAACGGGGTCGGGGATGTCTTTGTGCACAACGAGCGGGGCTCGTACCCGCAGCTCTACCGGGTCCGGATAGGCCCGATTGCCGATGTCGCCACTTACGATGACATGATCCGGAAGATGGCCTCACTACAGATTGCCGACACCCACCTCGTCGTGGAAAACTAGCGTTCCGCTGCCATTTGGCACCGGAATATTCGCATCGAAACACCCAAGTTAAGAGTCCGATTGAATGAAACTCCGCCAGCTCGCCGTACCTCTGTTCCTGCTCCTGTTCAGCACCCATCTGGCTGCACAGGTTCCCTCTGCACCATCTCTGGGAGCCCGTGGCTACCTGCTGATTGACCACGACAGCGGTCGGGTACTCGCCAGCAAAGCGGCCACCGAACGGCTTGAACCGGCCAGCATAACCAAACTGATGACGGCCTATGTGGCGTTCAATGCTATCCGCAACGGCCAGATCGGTCTGCAGGACAAGGTACTGGTAAGCGAAAAGGCCTGGCGCACCGAAGGCTCGCGGATGTTTATCGAAGTGGGCACCCGCGTGCCGGTAGAACTGTTGCTACAGGGCATGATTATTCAATCGGGTAATGATGCCAGCGTGGCACTGGCGGAACATGTTGCCGGCACCGAAGAAACCTTTGCGGAACTGATGAACCAGACCGCTGCGAACCTCGGAATGCTGAGTAGCAACTACATGAACAGTACCGGCCTGCCTGATCCCGATCACTACACGACAGCCAGTGATATTGCGATTCTGGCCAATGCCATCATCCGTGACTTTCCCGAATACTATGCCTGGTATTCGCAGAAGCAGTTCACCTACAACGGCATAACGCAGGACAACCGCAATGCGTTGTTGTGGCGGGACAAAACAGTCGACGGTTTAAAAACCGGCCACACTGAAGCCGCGGGTTACTGCCTGGTATCCTCCGCCAAGCGCGACAATATGCGCGTCGTGGCTGTAGTACTCGGCACCAACAGTTCTTCGGCACGCGCTAACGATTCACAAGCGCTGATCAATTACGGCTTCCGTTTCTTTGAATCCCGACTGCTGTATAGCGCCGGTCAGGAAATCACCGAAGAACGGGTCTGGTATGGCGACCCGGAAAACACCAAGCTGATCGCCCGCGATGATGTCTATGTGACGTTCCCACGCGGCGGTTACGACCGCCTGCAGGCCAGCAGTGAGCTACGCGGGCAACTCGAAGCACCGCTGAGTGCCGATGAGCAGGCCGGCACATTAAAGATCACACTCGATGGCGAACTGCTGGCAGAAGTGCCTTTGTATAGCGCCACAGACGTCGATGAGGCCGGCCTGTTCGGCCAGTTTGTCGACTGGGTGTTACTCTGGTTCGAGTAACGGCAACAGCAGAGTACAGGTAGCATCATGGCAGACGCACTCCCGGTAGCTTACGTCGACGGCAGTTATGTGCCCGCCGACGAGGCGCGCATTTCACCATTTGACCGCGGCTTTCTATTTGCCGATGCCGTCTACGAAGTTATCCCCGTCTTCGGCGGCAAACCACTGCTGCTCGGCAATCATCTGGCGCGCCTCGACAACAGCCTGAACGAACTGAAGATCAGTAACCCGCATGACGAGCCGGTCTGGTCTGACATCATCATCAAACTCATTGAGGCCAATGGTGGCGGCGACATTGCGATATACGTGCAAGTCAGCCGGGGTGCCGAGACCGGCCGGGATCATTTCTTTCCGGAAGGCACTGCACCGCTGGTATTCGCGATGGCGACGGCCATCACTTCGTCACCAAAGGACACCGGCGGCATCACGGCAGTCACACTGGAAGACACTCGCTGGGCACGCTGCGACATCAAATCGACGGCCCTGCTGGCAAATGTTTTACTGCGCCAGGAAGCGCGCGAACGCGGTGCGGATGATGCCATCCTGATACGTGATGGAGAGTTAATCGAGGCTGCTTCTGCATCGGTCATTTCGGTTGAGGGCAACAAGCTGATTAGCCGCCCCAACAGCAACAAATTACTGCCCGGCACAACCCGGGCATTGGTACTGGAGCTTGCCGAAAACGACGGGTTCGAACTGGAATCAGCCGTTATTAGTGTCGAACGGTTGCGCAAAGCCGATGAAATCTGGTTGATGAGCGCCACCAAAGGCGTTATTCCCGTTGTCGAACTCGATGGCGAACCGGTCGGCAGCGGTGCGCCGGGGCCCGTCTGGCAACGGGTGCACGAACTTTATGAAGCTAACAAGGCAATGCTAAGCTAAACCCCTGCCGCCTGGCATCCAACGCATCCAACGCATCCAGAACCGTATTTCTGTTATGACTGACGAAACCCTGCTCGAATTCCCTTGCCGCTTCCCGATTAAGATTTTTACACGGGCCGAAGTCGACCTGCACCCGCTGGTCATGGAAATCGTTGCCCCTCATGCAGAAGGCCTGACTGCCGACGACATTAGCTTTCGTGCCAGCAGCAAGGGCAACTTTATTGCCGTTACAGTTACCATTAATGCTGTCAGCAAGCAGCAATTGGATACCATTTACCTCGCGCTCACCGCCCACGACGACGTCTTGTCGAGCATGTAATTGCTGTGACTGCGGCACTGACTATTCGTACTCTCGGTGAGGTGGCTTATGCGCCTGCGGTCGCAGCGATGCAACGCTTCACTACCGAACGCAATGCCGATACCGCAGACGAAATCTGGCTGCTGGAACATCCGCCGGTGTTTACTCTGGGCACTAACGCCGCCAATGAACATGTACTTGATGCCGGCAGTGTGCCGGTGGTGCAGACAGACCGCGGCGGTCAGGTCACCTGGCATGGTCCGGGCCAATTGGTGGTTTATCTGCTACTCGACCTTAAGCGTCTGAAGCTATCCGTAAAGTCACTGGTGCATGGCATGGAAGCGGCGGTAATCGCGATGCTCCATGACTACGGCATTGAGGCACGCTGCGAAGCGGGCGCACCGGGTGTGTACGTCGATGGCGACAAGATCGCGAGCCTGGGGGTGCGGGTTAAGCGCGGGCGGTGTTACCACGGCCTCGCAGTGAACGTCAGCAACGATCCCGACGCGTTCAGTGGCATCAACCCCTGCGGCTATCAGGGCCTGAAAACCTTGCGTATCAGCGATCTCGCGGATCCTGCAGACACCGCAGAGGTCGCCACCAAGCTGCTGCCGCACCTGCTTCGTGAGTTGCAGTTAGAGGGTGCCGAAGTAACTAATTCGCAATCAGAGTGGCAGCCTGTTTAAGACGTTCGGGCGTCCCTATGTCGACCCACAGCCCGTCATGAAGTTGCGCACTAACCTTGCCTGCCGCTGCCGCTGAGCGGAGTAACGGCGCCAGCGGGAAAACATCATCCCCTGCGATCAACTCCGGCCGCAACAATGAAATTCCGGCAAAGGTGTAACGTGCCGCGTCACTGTCATCAGGCAATACACGACCGGCTGCAAACGGAAAATCGCCGTCCGGATTGTGCTCAGGATTCGGCACCAGTAGCAAATGAGCCAACTGATCATCGGCGAGACTAAGTGGTGCAAAATCAAAATCGCAATACACATCGCCGTTAACCAGCCAGAAAGGTTCAGTACCCAACAACGGCAGCGCCTTGTTAATACCGCCGCCGGTTTCCAGCGCACGGTCACCTTCGTCGCTAAAGGCAATCGTCACGTCGAAGCGGCTCCCGTCACCGAGATAGTCACGAACTTGCTGTCCGAGCCACGCGGTGTTGATAACCAGGTCACGCACCCCGGCTGCGTGCAGCCGCTCCACATGCCATTGGATTAGCGGCTTGCCCTGCAGTTCGAGCAACGGCTTCGGGCAGTTGTCTGTGAGCGGCCGCATTCTTTCACCACGGCCTGCCGCCAATATCATCGCTTTCAAGGCTCGCCACCTGTTGCAAAAACTATAGGCAGGATACTAACAGCGGCAACGGCGGCGGTCATTTGGCAAACAAGCCCGATTACCACGGGATTAAACGCAGCAAGCTGGCTATAATCCCAACAACACTTAAGACTTAGCGAAGTTGCGTGGCCGAACCGGCCGCTATGCGATACGGAACCTGCCGCTGGTGCGCACATCGATCATTCTGCTAATTTTCTCCGGCCTGCTGACTGCGGCCCCACTGCATGCGCAGGATGCGTGCGGTTTCGATTTCTCTCTCGACGATGCAGATGACAGCGGTGAGACGGTTGTTGACTACGAAGGTTTTGCCGAAGGAGACGGTAAATCCGGCAATATCCTGACCGAAAACATCAGTATGAGCGCGCAAAGCGCCAGCTTTGACACCGAGAATCAGCGGATACTCGTCGAAGGCGATGTCGAAATCCTTAATAATCAGGCCCGCGTAACCGGGCAACGTGCCGAGTACAGCGCGAAGGAAGGCTCGTTTCGCCTCGAAGACTCAACGTTTGAGTTCAAACAGATTCGTGCGCGCGGTCATGCCGAAGAAGTTTATTTGTCGCAGCAGGGTGTCGCGAGGCTCAACAGGGTCTTGTACACAACCTGCCCCGAAGACAAAGAAGACTGGTCACTTACCGCCAAGGAAATCGAACTCGATATCAACCGGGGTGTCGCGAGCACCCGCAGCGCTGCGCTGCGGTTCAAAAACGTACCGATACTGTATTTACCCCGCGCCAGCTACCCGATTTCGGATCAGCGCAAGTCGGGTTTTCTCATCCCCGAACTTAAAACCAGCAGCCAGCGCGGACTGGAGATTGCCACCCCGTGGTACTGGAACATCTCACCCAATAAGGACGCCACGTTTACGCCACGCTACATGGCCAAACGCGGGTTAATGCTGGGTGCCGAAGGCCGCATAAAAACGCAGCGCTCCATGAATGCGGTTGGCGGCGACTACATCCACGAAGATGACGTCACCAAAACTACCCGCTACCAGTGGGATATCGACAGCAAAACGTACTGGACGCCGGACTGGCGCATGACGGTCGATGCCACCGGCGTATCAGATGACCGCTACCTAAACGACTATTACAACCGTCAATCCACATCGAGCCGGACCGCATTGAACCAAAGTCTGGCTTTTGAACATTACGGTGAGGTCTGGTCGGTGCTGGCGCGCTTTCAGGGTTTTCAAACGGTCGACGAGTTTATTGCCGAAGACGACAAACCGTACACCCGGCTACCCCAGCTAGCTGCCACCGGTAACTGGCGGGACAGCTTTCTCGGTGCCGACTACAAGCTCATCACTGAAGCGACCTACTTTTATAAAAAAGATGAGGTCGATGGATTACGCGTACATCTTGAACCGGAAATCAGCTACCCGCTTACCTACAACGGCTTGTATCTAACCCCCAAAGTCAGTCTGTTTCACACGAGTTATAAACTCGATGACGAAGCGCCGGGTCAGGACAGCTCACCTACAGTAACAGCGGGCATCTACAGCATTGATAGTGGCGCAGTATTCGAACGCTACTCGTCGAACAGCAATATGGCGATCACACTGGAGCCGCGAATCCAGTACGTTTATGTGCCTGTTGAACAACAGGATGACCTGCCGGTCTTCGACACGATCCTCCCGGACAGCACTTTAGTCCAGCTGTTCCGGCCGAACCGCTATTTGCGCTATGACCGCGTCGGCGACGCCAACCTGATGAATTTCGGGTTGACCAGTCGTTTTTTAAGCCCTGCCAGCGGTCGCCAGATGTTGACGGCAACGCTTGGTCACACCCGTTATTTTGAAGCACAGCAAGTCACTTTGCCTGACGAAACGCCGCAGACGAATAAATCGGGTGACTATTTGCTGCAGATGGGCGTCGATCTCTACGACAGCTGGAACTTTGATGCCGGCTACCAGTGGAGTGATGCGCTGTCGAAAACCAGTCAGGCTAATGCCCGACTGCAGCTCAAAGTCTGGCAGGACAGCGTGCTGAACCTGGGCTACCGCTATAAGCGTGACTCGTTTGATCAGGGTGACTTGTCATTCGTCCTGCCGGTCAATACCCGCTGGAATGTGCTGGCCCGCTTCAACTATTCTTTCGATGACCGTGAGTTTCTCGACCAGTTTGCCGGCGTCGAATACGAGAACTGCTGCTGGGGCGTCCGGTTGCTGGGCCGCCGCAGGGTAAGCCGTGATCTGGGTGAATCGGACAATTCTGTAGGAATACAGTTCATCCTGAAGGGCTTTACGGAGATAGGGAACTCGGTAAAGAGCACCTTCGAACGTGGTATCCTTGGCTACGGTGATACATAGGCGCTGCGGCAAGGATTGCCCCCTGCCCACCGACCCCGTCACCCGCTCACTTCAGGTTTAAGTCAGGCCGGCACAGGCTTCCGCCCGCAGCCGTCTGACCAACCAATCATACTGCAAGCCACATTACTCTGACTTATGAACACATTACTACGCGCCGCACTGGCCAGCCTTCTACTCAGTATCAGTTTTTCAGGAAACGTATACGCGCAGGAGGAAGCCACCGCCCCTGCTGTGGATAACACCGGCCGACTCGTTGCTCTGGATGGCATCGCTGCTGTCGTTAACGACGGTGTCGTTCTGCAAAGCGAGTTGGTTGAAGAAATGCGTAATATCAGCGCGCAACTCCAGCAATCCGGTACGCCGTTACCACCGAATGATATTTTTGCCACGCAGGTTCTGGAGCGCCTGGTTATTCAGCAGATCCAACTGCAACGTGCCGCCCGCACCGGTATCGTGGTTTCCGATGAAGAACTTAACCAGATGATGGCATCAATCGCTCAGCGAAATAATCTCACGCTGACGCAGTTGCCTGACAGTCTTGCGGCCGAAG
>Ga0070728_10004585_pt1 | contig 14208 bp, 11 predicted proteins | sample tdDd471_FD_66723 | JGI IMG/M metagenome (GOLD analysis project Ga0070728, IMG submission 66723) | Marine sediment microbial communities from the Atlantic coast under amendment with organic carbon and nitrate - tdDd47.1 | ecosystem: Environmental > Aquatic > Marine > Coastal > Sediment | place...
GTGCCCGTGCTCGACGTGCATACGGTCGGCGCGGGTGGCGGCTCGATCGCGCACGTCGACGCTCTCGGCGCCTTGCGCGTCGGCCCCCAAAGCGCCGGAGCCGACCCCGGCCCGGCGTGCTACGGCACGGGCGATCAGCCGACGGTGACCGACGCCCACGTCGTGCTCGGCCATCTCAGCGAAGACGATCTGCTGGCTGGAACGCTGCGCCTCGACCGCGCCCGGGCGGAACGAGCGGTGGCCGGCAACGCCGAAGACATCTTGCGCGTTGCCGACGCGACCATGGAACGCGCGATTCGCGCCGTGACCGTGCGTCGCGGAGTCGACCCTCGTCCCTGCGCGTTGATCGCGTTTGGCGGAGCGGGTGGCCTCCACGCGTGCTCGCTCGCCACCGCGTTGGACATGCGCGCCGTGCTGATTCCCCCGGATCCCGGGACGTTCTCCGCTCATGGGATGCGCACAGCGGATCGACGGCGCGACTTTGTTCGAACCGTGCTGCTCGCGGCCGACGAGTGTGCCGAGCGACTCGATGAGTTGTACGCCGCGTTCCCGGAGCACGATGCACCGGTCGAACGTCGCACAGCGGACGTCCGCTATGTCGGCCAATCGCACGAGTTGTCGATTGAGGCTGACACACGACTCGTCGAGCGCTTCCACGCAGCGCACGAAACCGCTTACGGCTACTGCGACCGGGCGCGCGCTGTTGAGGTCGTGAACCTGCGGCTGGCGGCGGTGCACCCCTCTCCCCGGCCCCTCACCCTCTTGCCCCCCGATCGGCAATCGGCGCGTCCGGCACCTGTTCGCATCGCACGGGAAGCGATCGATGGCGCCTTGCTCGGGCCCATCGTCATCACCGAGACGACGTCGACCACCGTCGTGCCGGCGGGTTGGCGCTGCGACGTGCTGGCGGACGGCACGCTTCGATTGGAGCGCGAAGCATGAACGCGGCGGACCTGGCGGTGTTCGATGCGCTGTTCTCCGGCATCGCGGAGGAGATGGGCGAGGCGTTGGCGCGTGCGGCGACGAGCGTGAACATCAAGGAGCGACGCGACCTGTCGTGTGCGCTGTTTGACGCCGAGGGGCGGCTTGTTTCGCAGGCTGCGCACATCCCCGTGCATCTGGGGGCGATGGCGCTGTCGGTGCGAGCGGCGTTGGAGAGCGGGCCGCTCGAGCCCGGGGATGTCGTGCTGCTGAACGATCCGTGGGCAGGTGGGACGCACTTGCCGGATCTCACTGCGGTCGCATCGGCGGGGGAGTTCATCGTCGCGAATCGGGCACATCACGCGGACATCGGAGGCGGCGCGCCCGGGTCTTTGGGGCTGGCGCGCGACATCCACGGCGAAGGGCTGCGCATTCCGCCGGTGCGCCTGATCAAGCGCGGGAAGCTGGACGAGGATCTGATGCGGCTGTTCTGCGCCAACGTTCGCGCGCCGGGCGAGCGGCGGCAGGACCTTGAAGCGCAGGTGGCGACGTTGCAGCGTGGGGCGACGCGCCTTGCGGAAGCGCGCGAGCGCATGGGGCTGGCGCGTTTGCTTGAGGCGGCGGACGCGTTGCGAAGTGTGGCTCGCGAGGCCGCGCTGCGTGTGGTGCGCGCGATCCCGTCGGGACGCCACGAGTTCGAGGACGCGTTGGATGGCGGCTTGACGATCCGGGTCGCCATTGAGGCGCTCGAGGATTCGCTGCGGGTCGACTTCGCCGGGACCCATGCGCAGGTCGAGCAGCCGTTGAACGCGAACCTCGCCGTGACGCTGTCCGCCGTGACCTATGCGCTGGCGCTGCTGCTGCCCGAAGAGACGCCGCTCAACGAAGGCGTGCATGGCGTAATCGACCTTCATGCGCCGGAGGGGACGATCGTGAACGCGTCGTATCCGGCGGCTGTGGCGGGCGGCAACGTCGAGACGAGCCAGCGCATCGTGGACGTTGTGCTCGGGGCGCTGGCGCAAGCGTTGCCGGATCGGATTGCCGCCGCCTCGCAGGGCACGATGAACAATCTCACGGTGGGCGGAGCGGGGTTCACCTACTACGAGACGATGGCGGGGGGCGCGGGGGGAGGACCCCGGCGGGGCGGCGCTTCGGCGGTGCAGGTGCACATGACGAACACCCGCAATACGCCGATCGAGGCGCTGGAGAACGGGTTGCCGTTCCGGGTCGAGCGGCTCGAGGTACGACGCGGCAGCGGCGGGCCCGGCGCCCACGCTGGTGGCGATGGCGTGCGCAAGGTGTTGCGCTTCCTCGCTCCCTGTGTCGTGCATCTGTTAACCGATCGCCGCGAACTCGAGCCTTACGGCCTGGCAGGCGGGAAGGGCGGCGCCATGGGCCGGAACTCCCTGATGCGGGCAGGCTCCGATGGGTGGGAGGTGCTCACGGGTCGCTGCGGATTCACCGTCCAGCCCGGCGACCGTCTCATGCTGGAGTCGCCCGGAGGGGGCGGGTTCGGGCCGCAAGCCTCCGATCCCCCCGTACAATTCCGCTCTTCATGAAGTGGCTTGCCTTCACCTCGATCGTCGTTGCGTCCCTCGTTGCGCTCGGCATCTACTCGGTCATGCCGCCCACCGTCGTGTGGGAGGGGCGTGTGCCGCATTGCCCGAAGTGCCGTACGGAGATCAACTCGTTCGCCGGTCTGTGCGCCAAGTGCGACCGCCCGGTGAGTTGGTCGCCCAACGACGAGGAGTGCGGGTGGTGCCTCTCCAAAGAGGACGTGGAGTATCTCAAGGACTCCTATCGCGACCTCGAACTCGGCGAGGTCAAGCACATCGGGCTGTTGGCGAAATTCCCGAAGGCGTACTACCTCGTGATGGAGCCGGGGGCCTGCGCGTTCTGCGCCGGACTCGGCAAGGTCGAACAGGAAGAGGCGGAGGTGACCTGTCCTGTTTGTCGCGGCGGCAAGAAGTGTGTCGGCTGTGATGGCGACCGCGAGATGGTCATCGGCGAAGAGGACATCCACATGGCGTGGCTCGACCGCCAGCGCGAATGGTCACGCGCCCGCGCGCGCTCGGAGTTGACGCACTTGCCGGTGCGGCAGTCCCGATTGGTCGATCAGGACGTGGAGGCATTGATCGGACATGAGCAGGCGGAAGCGATCCTCGACGAAAGGGGCTCGCCGCTGCTGAAGCGCGCCCAAACGCGGGCGGCGCTCGCGTTCGAAGCCCTCCAAGAAGCGCACCGCTCGAAAGTAAAGCTCGAGCCCGGCGGAGATTAGCGGAGCGCGCGCGAGAGGCCGGCTACACAGGAGTGCGTCGCGGAGCGGCGCGCGTTGGCAGTAGGCGGTTTGCAGTAGGCAGTCGCAGCCAGCGAAGGGAAGGCGTCGGTCGGCCGCCCGGGGGGGCTCAGTTGCGCGCGGAGCGCGTCGGGTGGAGCGGCCCCGACCGCCCACGGAACTTGGTCGCAGCGCAACGCGAGCGGATCGTCGATGCACTCCGACCGCAAACCGTAAACCGATTCCGCCTACCGTTCATCAAAGAGATCGCGGCCTTCGGATCCTTCCGGCGGCTCGACGCCGAAGAGGGCGCAGATCGTGGCTGCCATGTCTTCGAGGCCCGGCGATGCGCCCGGCGGCAGCGAACGGTTTGCCAGGAATACACCTGCCGTGAGTTTCGCGTCGTTGCTGCAGTGGTCGCCGGACCACGGATAGCGGTTCACTTCGAACAGGCGCGACGGCACGCCGAGCAGGGCGGTCTGCCAGGAGACCCGGTAGCCCTCCGCGAACGCGCATTGCAGGTCGGGCGCCTCGCGCATCCAGCGCCCACGCCACAGGTCGACGCCGCGTGCGATTCCGGTGAAGGCGGGGGCTCCGTCCGGACCGCGTAGCGCACCGAGTTTTGAGGCGATCTCTTTCGCCAGCGCCGCGGTCTCTTCGGCGGGAACGATGCCCTGTGACTCGCGCCCAGCGACGTTGAAGTAGATCTGCCCGAGGCCCAGCGCGTAGGCCTTTGTCTGGCTCCAGTCGATCTCACTGGTCGCGACGCCCGTGCCGAAAAACTGCCGTAGTGTTCGTGTTCCACGCGGCGCGTCGGAGTCGTGCAGCGTGAGGTAGCCGTTTTCCATCAGCCACGTGTTGAGGTTCACCCCGTAGCGCCATGTGTGGAATCCGTGGTCGGAAACGACGAGCAGCACGTCGTCGGGCCGCAGGCGCGCACGCACCTGTTGGACGGTGGCGTCCATCCAGCGGTACGACTCCAGAATGGGGTCGCGAATGTTGGTCCGCGCCTCGAACGCCCTCATGCGCGCCGGGTCATGCGCCGGATGCTGCGGGTCGCGATAGCGGAAGAACATGTGGGACATGCGGTCGGTGGCGGTGAACACCATGGCCGTCAATGCAGCACCGGAGTGGTCCAGGCGATCAAGGAGGACGCGTTCGTTCGCGAGGTAGGTGTCACGGATGTCGCGGTACAGCAGAACGTCGTCGAGGACGCCGTCGTTGGCCGCGAACGTGTCTTCGGGCCAGCCTGACGTTTTCATCGGCCCGAGTCGATCGGCGAGGTCTGCGGCGAAGTCACCGGGCGCACTGATCGGAACGGGCGGTCGTCGCGGGGAAATCTGGATCGGCGATACGTAGATGGCGGGATGCGGCTCGGTGCGCAGAAGAACGAAGCGGACCATGCCTTCGATGCGCACCAACGGGCCGATGCGAAAAACGACCTTCACCCAGCGGCTGAACAGGCCGGGCTCGAGCGCCACCGCTTCGTCGCCGCTGACCGAAACGGTTGCGGTGCCGCCGGTGAACCGAAAGTTGAGCGGGACCGTGAGTCGTCGGCCGCTGCCCGGTCGGCGCGGGTCCGGCGGGCCTTCGAGCGCGGTCTCGGCGCGTCCCTTGTTCGGATAGATCTTGACGTGGCGCCCGCCGAATTCGGTGTCGCCGTCGTTTGCTTCCGGACCGGCGGCGAACAGGGTGTAGGAGCCGTTCGTCGCCCTCAGATCAGGGACGCCGAGGCCGCATAGCAGTTCGCCTCCGCGTGTGCTCTTCGCCGGGAACGTCAGCGGCATGCGCAGGATCGAGACGCGGTATCCGGCGCGGGCCACAGGCTCCCAGAAGCCCTCGCCGTCGCGCCGGTTGATCGCACGCGGAAGGCGAATGGGAAATCCGAAGCGTCCAAACAGCGGCGGCACCTTGTCGACCATTCCGTTGAGCGGGCGGTATGAATCGGGAGCGTCGAAGTCGCGGCGGACAAAGTCGAAGATCCGGTGCTCTCCGGGATTGCGGCCGGTCGCGAACGTCGCCCACGCAACCGGGGACTCGGGCGGGTTCGTCGTGCGGCAGGGGACAAGCGTTCCCTCCCGCGCAAGCTGCGCCAGCGCCGGAAGCCGATCGAGGTACTCGCGGAGAATCTCCGGGTCCACGCCGTCGAATCCCAACACCACCACGCGTCGCTCGTGGGCGCGATAGCTGAACCGGTGCCCGGTCGCACTGCGGGCGAGGTCCAGCCATCCCGCAATGGCGGGGAGCAGCAGGATGCCGAGCAGGATTCCGGGGCCGAGTCGTCGCAACGTGCGCACGGTGTCAGGGTAAGGGGCGCTCGGTCACGGCGCGATCACTCGCCGCGCTGGCGCAGAGGGGTGCGCAGTTCCGTCAACACGCCGCACACGCCCTCTTCGGGCAGCGCGCCCTCGGCGTCGAGCCGCCGCACAATGCCGGAATGCCCGTCCCGGATGAGGAGCAGGTCGCCGGCCGCGGGCTGAATGTGCGGGGCAATCAGGACGTGGTCGCCCGGACTCGGAAACGACAAGGAGCCCAGATGCTCCCCCTGCAGCACGAGGATGAACGGCTGCTGCGCCCGCTCCGAGCCCTCCTTCGGAATCTCGGACAGAACCGGGATCGGATGGGGGGGCTGGCCCTCCAGTAGGAGCGGAAGGCGGGACGCCACTGCACGAAGTTCAGCGGGCGACAGATCGGCAAGCAGCTTCCGGATCTCCTGTTCCCGCCGCTTGGCGGTATCTCCACCGCGCCGCGCGGCCTCCTGAATACGCCGCCGCCGCGCCGGACTAAGCGCCAGCACGTCCATGGCGCTGTCTGCATAGCCGGGAGGACCGGAGAACAGAAACGGAGACAGCAGCCCCTCGAGGAAGCTCCGAACCGAGCTCTGCTCGCGGTGCAGGGAGCTCGTGAGGTCCTGGACCCGCGCGCGTAGTTCCTTCGGAGCCCGCTCGAGGTGAGCGCGCTCCAGCAGGGCCTCGGCCGGAAGCTCCAGAGCCGTCGCGAGACGGAGGCAGACCGCGTCCGAGGGCGGAGGCTTCTTCCGGTTCTCGATGAAGCTCAGGTACGAGGGGGTTAGACCCGCCGCCGAAGCGAGCTGCGTCTGCGTGAGTCCCGCGCGCTTGCGCGCCTCGACCAAGTGTGCGGCAAAGTCCTCCAAGCTACGCGGATCATACTGACGGAGGGCCGCAGGACGTCGATTTTGACTATCTGGTAAATAAATCCGTGATTGTGATTGACTGGTTAGTCATACTCGGTAGATTGGTGGGTGAGGCGCAGACTCACACCCCGGAAGCTCTCGACAATCTCGTTTACAAACCAAGAAACAAAGAAAGGTCGACAGGCAGGAATGGTTCGCGCACCAGGGACTCGGGGGTTGCGAGCACGCGCTTGGTCCATGGTGGGCGGCACTTCGGTGCCGCCCGCTTTGCATTTGTCAGGGCTCGGAGGCCATGTCCGAATTCCGCTATCTGTGTCCTGAAAGTCCCCTGTTAGGCACAAGGTTTACAGTTCAGTGCTTGGCGGAATTGACGAGAAACGCACGCTTTGGCGGAATGTGGCGGAATATTCCGCCACGGAAGATTTGCCTTTGTGAAAATCCTCATCGCTGACCGATCAAACCTGAGGATGTGAGCGGGTTTTCGCTCCACGTCCTCGATAGGGCGGTTGCATGGCACGCCGCTTGTTCTTTCAGCGGCGGAGGTTCGGTAGATGAGTTCGCGCAAAACACGTTTCGCTGGCGCTTTCGGAGCGCATTTGTTCGCGATCGCAGGGTTGGTGGCCGCCACCACGATTGCGCTGGCGAGCGAGACTCACGCAGCGGATCCTGCGCATGACTTCACGGTCACGGACTCATCCCGCGTTTACTACGGCAAGAAGAAGCACCCGAAGACTCCCGCGCACTGCGACGCGGACAGCGTCTGGTCGCAAATCCCCGAGTACAAGACGATCATCGAGGATGAGCTGGGCCCGGACGATGCGCGCTATCACCTCCTCCTGAAGCGGGCCACCAAGCGCTTCCAGAGAGCGCTGAAGAAGCTCTCCAAGCGTGACGGGTACGACTTGATCGCGGAAGTCGGGGCGGTCAAGGCGGTCGGCAAGAAGAAGAAGAAGATTCCGACCGTGACGAGCGACCTCATCGATTTCGTTACGCGCGATTAGGGCCCAACGGAGTTGGGGGCCCTAATCGCGCGTAACGAAAGTGTTTGTGGCTCATCCGCTGACGCGGATGAAGCATGTGACGCGCGATTAGATGCGAACGTAGTTGTGGGCCCTAATCACGCGTAACGAAAGTGTTTATGGCTCATCCGCTGACGCGGATGAAGCATGTGACGCGCGATTAGGGCCCGTGTTGTTGGTTCAACGGCTTACGCCGTTGGGACGGTGGGCGACGGGGGAGCGACGTTGTTGATGCGAGCCTCGCGCGTCTGCGGGAGCCGTTGAGCGGACGCGGGGCGGGCAATCTCGGCAAGCTGGCGGCGGAAGTGGCTGGAGCTGTTGGGGTGGCCGGTCCGAATGACTGTATAGGGGCAGCCTTGGTGCGGCAATGCGTGCGCTTGGGCGGCTCAGTGCGACGGAGGGACGAACGATGGGACTGATGTTACGAGCTGGATGGATTGCCCTCGGTGTCCTCCTCGCCGTTCCCGCGTACGCTCAGGACAAGAAGCCGCCTGCGAAGAAGCCCGCTGCTGCGACACCGGCGAAGAAGCCGCCTGCGAAGAAGCCCGCCTCCGCCAAGAAGACAGTGCCCCAGCGCCCCGACTTTGAGTTCCTCACCGAGGAACTGGTGCTCCGCAAGGACGGCAAGCTGATGTGGTTCTATCGAACGAACCATGTGTGGGCCAGCGTGCTCTCGGGATCGCTCTCGAAGCTCAAAATTCCGGGACTCGAGACGCTCACCCGCGACGTGGTCCAAACGTCTTTCACCTACGACTCCAAGGCCGAGCGCATCAACCTCGCATCTCCGCCGACCATGAAAAAAGGGGTCGATGAGAACGTCCTGATCCTGGTCTTTCCGCCTGCCTACAAGGAGATGGTCGAGGAGTTCCTCGATCGCTTCGACGTGCCCACCCCGCAGGTCTTCATCAAGGCCAAGGTGGTTGAGGTGACGCTCGACTCCGAGCTGGACGTTGGCGTGTCGATGATTTTCAACCGCAGCGGCGGTGACGCGGACAACCCGCAGAACACCAACGCGTTCTTCCGCGGATTCACGAGTGCGTTCAAGCCAGGCTCGTTCACCGAGCCGAACGCATCGGGTCTGAGCCTGTTCTTCGACGATCTCGGTCAGGAGTATGGCGTGCTGCAGGCCGAGATCAATGCGCTGCAGGCGCGCGGCACCGCCAACATCCTCTCCGAGCCGAGCATCCTTGCTGCACAGGGACAGCTCGCCACGATCATCACGGGCACGCAGACCCCGATCCAGCAGATCACCGTCACCGGCGGCAGCGAGCGCATCTCCACCGAGTTCAAGGAGACGGGCATCAAGCTCAACTTCATGCCGCTGCACATCGGCGGCGACTACGTGCGGCTGCGCCTGCGCACCGAAGTCTCGTCGGTTACCGGCTTCCTGTCGACGCAGGGCCAGAATGTTAGCGTCCAGACCCCGATCATCGCGACGCGCAACGCGGAGACCGTCGTCACCGTGCGGGACGGAATGACGCTCGTCATTGGCGGCCTGTACGCCATCTCGGAGATCGACAACAAGGAAGGCGTGCCGATCCTCGGCGACATTCCGGTCATCAAGTGGCTCTTCAGCCGCACCAAGAAGACGAAGGTGAAGTCCGAGCTCGACTTCTTCGTGACGCCGTTCATCGTGAAGCACCGGCTCGATACCGGGATCATTACCCCGCCCGGCGAGCAAGATCGCCTCGCGCGCATGAAAGCGCGCAAAGAGGGCACCAAGAGCACGCGCACCAGCCGCGCCGATCTCGAGTCCGACGCGGAAGCGGACCCGAACTAGCAGGCGTGGCCGGGCCCTCGCGCTCCCTCCCTGTCTTGAACCCGCGCTGCTGATCGCTCGGCGGCACGAAAAAAGGGCTGGACGCTTTCGCATCCAGCCCTCTTGGGTGTCGAGGTCCGGCCTAGAGGAGCTTGACGTTCTCGGCGTACAGGCCTTTTTCGCCCTCCACAACCTCGAACTCGACCTCTTGGCCGTCCTTCAGCTTGCGGAAGCCATCGCCGTCGATTGCGCGGTAGTGCACAAACACTTCCTCGCCGTCCGACTGAGTGATGAAGCCCCAACCCTTACGGTTGTCGAACCACTTGACGTTTCCGGTAGCCATCATTGCATCTCCTGATCTTGCTGGCGGTGCCGAGCGCACCGCGGAATCCCAGATGTTCGTTCTTGAATTGTCGCGCGCCGCTTAGCGCCGTCCGCGATCCCCGCCACGACCGCCGCCACGACCGCCGCGGTCTCCGCCGCGACCGCCGCCACCCCGTCCGCCCTTCGGCGGCAGGTTGGGTTCGTAGGTTCCGCCGGCTTCCTCGATGAGGACGGCGCGACGGCTCAACTTGCACTTGCCCATCTCGACCGAGATGCACTTCACCTTGATCACTTCGCCGACCTTGACGACGTCTTCCGGTCGCTCGACGTAGCCGTCGGCGAGTTCGGAGACGTGCACCATGCCGTCCTGGTTGGGCAGGATCTTGACGAACACGCCGAAGTCGCGCATCTCGACCACGGGGCCCTCGTAGACCTTGCCGATCTCGGGCTCGAGGGTGAGATCCTCGACCCACTGGCGGGCGCGTGCTGCGCTTTCGCCACTGGCCGAGAAGATCTTCACGAGACCCTCGTCGGTGACTTCGAGGGTGCTGCCGGTCTCTTCCTGGATCTGACGGATCATCTTGCCCCCAGGGCCGATGATGGTGCCGATCTTCTCGGTCGAGATCTTGACGGTGAGCAAGCGCGGCGCGTGCTCCGAGTAGTCCTCGCGGGGCTTGTCGATGGACTTGGCCATCTCGCCGAGGATGTGGATGCGGCCGTCCTTGGCCTGCTTGAGCGCCTGCTCGAGGACCGAACGGTCCACGCCCGTCGCCTTGATGTCCATCTGGAGGGCGGTCACGCCTTCGGCGGTACCGGTCACCTTGAAGTCCATGTCGCCCGCGTGGTCCTCGTCGCCGAGGATGTCGGACAGGACGACGACCTGGTCTCCCTCCTTGACCATGCCCATGGCGATGCCCGCCACCGGGTGGGCCATCTTGATGCCCGCATCGAGCATCGCGAGGGTGCCACCGCAGACGCTCGCCATCGAGGACGAGCCGTTGCTCATCAGAATCTCGGAGACGATGCGAAGCGTGTAGGGGAAGTCGAGAACGTCGGGAATGAGCGGCGTGAGCGAACGCTCGGCCAGGTCTCCGTGACCCAGCTCACGACGGCTCGTGCCGCGGATCGCACGCACTTCACCGACGCAGAACGGCGGGAAGTTGTAGTGCAGGTAGAAGCGCTTGCGCTCCTCGTCCTTGATGCCGTCAATGATCACCTCGTCCCGGCCGGTGCCGAGCGTGGCGGTCACGAGCGCCTGCGTCTCGCCGCGCGTGAAGAGCGCCGAGCCGTGCGCGCGCGGGATGACACCCGTCTCGCACGTGATGTCGCGGATCTCGTCGTTCTTGCGGCCATCGACGCGCGTGCCCGCGAGCACGAGCGAGCGGAGGACCTCGTTGCAGACCTCCTTGAAGGCGTTTCCGACCAGCTTGGCCGGGAACTTGCCGTCCTCACCGGTCTCCTCGAGGTCGGCGAACTGCGCGACTGCCGCCTCCTTGAGGGGCTTGAGTGCCGCCTGGCGGCCCGGCTTGGTCGGGTTGATGATGACTTCGCGGACCTTGCCGGTGAACGCCTCGCGCACGTGCGGCAGGATGTCGTTCATCGGATCCGCGGGAATCTCCCAGCTGTCGACCGCCGGCTCGCGCCCGAGCTCCTTGAGGACGTCGAGCTGCAGCTGGCAGAGCTGCTTGATGGCCGCGTGACCCATGTCGATCGCGTCCAGGATGAGCGACTCGTCGGTTCCGGTGGAACCGGCCTCGACCATGGTCACGGCCGCATCGGTGCCGGCGATGACGATGTTGAGTTCCGCCTTCTCCAGCTCGTGGTCGGCGGGGAAGAGAACCAGCTCGCCCTTGAAGGCGGCGACTCGCACCCACGCGACCGGGCCGTGCATCGGAATGCCGGCCATCATGATGCCCATCGACGCGCCGATGCCGGCGAGGCAGTCGGGGTCGTGAATGCCGTCGTAGCTGATCGCGTTGCAGATGATCTGCAGGTCAGCAAGGTAGCCCTCCGCGAACAGCGGGCGCACGGGGCGGTCGATCATGCGGCAACCAAGAACCTCCTTGGTCGTCGGACGCGCCTCGCGCTTGAAGAACCCACCCGGGATCTTGCCCGCGGCGTAGGTCTTTTCCCGATACTCGACGGTCATCGGGAAGAAGTCGATACCGGGACGCGGCTTGGCAGCGTTCACGGCGCAAAGAACCATGGTCTCGCCGAGCGAGACGACGCAGGATCCCTGCGAGAGGGTGGCCAGTTTGCCAACCTCGATGGAGACCGACTTGCCGCCGATCTCCGTGCTTTTCTTGACGTACAACTGTTACTCCTGGGCCCCTCGCGGGCCCCGGCGGCGCGGGTGCAGGCCGGGCTTGGCGGCGCCTAATTCTTTTGCTTTTTGCTGTGCAGTATCGAAGGCCCGGACCCCGCCGCCCGGATGCAACACCAGCGGGGAGGGGCGATCGCGACCGGTTCGCCTAGCGGCGGATGCCGAGTCGCTGAATAAGGGCGACATAGCGCCCGTGATCGCACTTCTGGACGAAGCGGAGCAGCCGCTGGCGGCGGCCGACCATCTGGAGCAGGCCGCGCCGGGAGGCGTGGTCCTTGCTGTGGATCTTGAGGTGCTCGGTGAGGTGGCGCACACGCGCGGTGAGAATCGCCACCTGGACCTCGGCGGATCCGGTATCGCTGTCATGGGTACGGTACTCCCCAATGACGGCCTGCTTACGCTCGTTCGTGATGCTCATGTCGCGGTCTCCCTTTTGGGCCCATACAGGCCCGTTTTCGGATGCCACTCAACCCAGTGCCCGTGGCCGCGACGCCGCGTGGACCGAGTTGAGGGAAGTTGAGGAATTCGGGGAGTTTAGCAGCGCAGGCTAAGGATGAAGTCGAGGCTGCGGGCGGCCGCTCCAGCCGACGAGCTTCGCTCGCGGCTGAGCGCCAAGCGCCGGAGGAGAGCGCAGGGGGGGGCGGGCGCTGCAGCCGACGAGCTGGACTCGCGGCTGAGCGCCGGGCGGCCGGAATCTACCCGTCCATCAGCTTTTTGAGGGCCATGAGCTGCTGTTCGAGCTCCGTTAGGCGTTGTTCGAGGCGCATGCGCTTGCGGCGCTCGGCGGTGAGCTGCTCGCGCTGTTGGCGCTGGCGCTTTTCAGCGGCCATGGCGACCGCCTGGAACCGCATGGCGGCGATATGCAGCGCTCGCATGTCCTGGCCATTGAGAGCCTTGGTCAGCGCCGCGGATGCCTTCTGGAAGTCCGAGCTTCGGGTTCGCGCCGGCTTCGGCTCCGTTTTGGCTTTCGCCTTCGCTTTGGGGGCGGGCTTGCCGCTCTTTTTCAGCGCGTCGCGCAGCACGGCCGCGCGAGCGAGGGCGTCGAAGGCCTCCGGCCGCCGTCCCGCCTCGAGCAGCCGTTCGGCGCGCGCCTCCAGCTGCTTGATCTCCTTGAGCCGCTGGGCGCGGTCCCCGTCCTGCGCTTCGACGCTGCCGGCGCAGAGCGCGACCAGCAACCCGATTCCGATGAGGTAGTTCATGCGATGGGATCCCCCTTCTGCTCGGCGTTGAGGAAGTCCTGCAAGAGGATGCACGCCGCCGCCGAATCGACGCGCGCCTTGCGGGCTCGCGGATCGCGCTTGCCCTGCACCTTCAGGATCCGGTCCGCTTCCGCGCTCGTCAACCGTTCGTCTGTGCCGAATACCGGCAGGCCGGTGGCCGCGGCCACTTTGACGGCGAAGCTGCGCGCCTGCCGCTCCATTTCCGATTCCGCGCCGTCCATGTGGTGGGGCAGTCCGATGACCAGTGCCTCCACCCCTTCCTCGCGCACCAACCCCACCAACGCGCCGATGTCCGCTTCTTCGCCGGTTCGGTCGATGCGCGGCCGCGGATGCACCGTTCCGATGGGCGAGGAGATCGCCAAGCCGATGCGTTTGGTTCCGTAGTCGATGCCCAGGTAGCGAGGGGTCACAGGTAGGTGTCCCGGCCCTTGGCTTTGAGTTCGGCCACGATTTTCTTCACATCTTCCGCGCGGTTCTTGGAGCAGACCAGGGTGGCGTCCGGCGTCGAAACGATGATCAGGTCGGCGACCTCGACCGTCGAGATCACATGGTCCGAACGGCCGATCACGATGCAGTCCCGCGTGTCGATGCCGACGTGCTCGCCGGTGACGACGTTGCCGTTCCCATCGCGCGGGCGCAGTCGGTCGAGTGCGAGCCAGCTCCCGACGTCGTCCCAGTCGAACGCGGCCGGGATGACTTCGACGTTGGAGGCGCGCTCCATGATGCCGATGTCGACGGGGACGTTCTCGAAGCGCGCGTAGAGTTCGGCCGACGGCGCGCTGCCCGCGTCGAGTTCGGGGGCCATCGCGTCGAGCACCTTTTGGTGTCCGGGCAGATGCTCGCCCAACGCGTCGAGAAACGCGGCGACGCTCCAAACGAACGTGCCGGCGTTCCAGAAGTAGCCTCCGGCCGCGAGGAAGTCCGCGGCGGTGCGCGCGTCGGGCTTCTCCTTGAAGCTCTTTACGCTGCGCACTTCGAAACCCTCGACCTCGGCGACGCGTTCGCCCGACTCAATGTAGCCGTAGCCGGTTGCCGGGCCGCTGGGCTCGATGCCGATCGTGATGAGCGTTCCCGCGTCACGCGCGCGTTGCGCCGCGGCCTCGAAGGTGCGTGCGAACAGTTCGGGAGGCCGGATGACATGGTCCGCGGGCAGAACGACCATGATGGCATCGGAGTCGACGCGCGCAATGCGGGCGGCGGCCAGGGCGATGGC